>TBL_comb47_HYPODRAFT_10001748_pt1 | contig 27756 bp, 33 predicted proteins | sample TroBogypolimnion_40_FD_10682 | JGI IMG/M metagenome (IMG submission 10682) | reverse complement strand
TCAAAGACCTGCATGCAATGATGACCGACTCGCAGGATTGGTGGCCCGCTGACTGGGGCCACTATGGCGGTCTGATGGTGCGCATGGCTTGGCACTCGGCAGGCACCTACCGTGTCAGCGATGGCCGTGGCGGTGCCGGTACCGGCAACCAACGCTTTGCACCTTTGAACAGTTGGCCCGATAACGGCAATCTAGACAAAGCCCGCCGCCTGCTGTGGCCCATCAAACAGAAATACGGCAGCAAACTTTCGTGGGCTGACCTCATCATTTTGGCCGGCAACATTGCCTTGGAATCCATGGGCTTCAAGACCTTCGGCTTCGCTGGAGGCCGAGAAGACATTTGGGAGCCTGAACAGGATATTTACTGGGGTGCAGAAAAGGCCTGGCTTGCCACCAGCGACCAAGAAAACAGCCGATACAGCGGTGAGCGCAAACTGGACAGTCCACTCGCTGCGGTACAGATGGGCCTCATTTACGTGAACCCAGAAGGCCCGGATGGCAAGCCTGACCCGGTCGCATCCGGTCGTGATATCCGTGAGACCTTTGCTCGCATGGCGATGAACGATGAAGAGACGGTGGCCTTGGTGGCCGGTGGACACACCTTTGGCAAGGCGCACGGTGCGGGAGACCCCGCCTTGGTAGGGCCTGCGCCAGAGGCTGCCGGCGTCGAGGAGCAGGGATTGGGCTGGATAAACAAGTTCGGTACTGGAAATGGCGTGTACACCACTACCAGCGGCATTGAGGGCGCATGGAAGCCCAACCCCACCACTTGGGATAACGGTTATTTTGATATGTTGTTTGGCTACGAGTGGGCACTGACCAAGAGCCCGGCAGGTGCGCAACAGTGGGTTGCCCAGAATGTGAAGCCTGAGCACATGATTCCAGATGCGCACGATGCCAGCCAAAAGCATCCACCGATGATGACTACCGCCGACCTGGCGCTGCGTATGGACCCTGCGTACGAAATGATTTCGCGCCGCTTCCATCAGAATCCGGCTGAATTTGCGGATGCCTTTGCCCGCGCCTGGTTCAAGCTGACCCACAGGGACTTGGGACCCCGTTCTCGGTACCTGGGCCCCTTGGTTCCGCCAGAAGTGCTGCTTTGGCAGGACCCGGTTCCTGCGCTTGACCACGCGCTTGTTGATGCGCAGGATGTTGCCGCCTTGAAAGCCAAGGTGCTGGCATCTGGACTTCCGACCGCTCAACTTGTAAGCACCGCTTGGGCTTCCGCCTCCACCTTTCGGGGCAGCGACAAGCGGGGTGGTGCAAACGGTGCGCGCATTCGTCTGTCGCCCCAGAAGGACTGGGTGGCCAATGAGCCGGCACAGTTGGCACTGGTGTTGCAGAAACTGGAAGCGATTCAGCAGGAGTTTATTAATGAACAGACCACCGGCAAGCGCATATCGCTGGCCGACTTGATTGTGCTTGCTGGCAGCGCGGCAGTGGAGTCGGCGGCCAAGATGGCAGGTCACGTTCTTAGCGTGCCTTTTACGCCGGGCCGCACGGACGCCAGCCAAGCGCAGACTGACGTGGAATCGTTCACTGTTTTGGAGCCTGTTGCGGATGGTTTCCGGAATTATGTGCACGAAGGCTTGGAAGCAGTTGCCGCTGAACTGTTGCTGGATAAAGCCCAGTTGCTCAAGCTGAGTGCCCCAGAAATGACAGTGCTGATAGGCGGTATGCGGTCCTTGAATGCCAATGTCGGCCAAGTACGGCATGGGGTATTCACGTCTCGTGCTGGAACGCTCAGCAACGACTTCTTCGTCAACCTCCTCGACATGAAAACGAAATGGAGCAAGTCATCGACCGACGGTGTGCTGGAAGGGCACGACCGCAGCACAGGTGAACTGAAATGGACTGGCACGGCAGTGGACCTTGTCTTTGGCTCGAACGCCCAGTTGCGCGCAATTGCTGAGGTGTACGCTACTGACGATGCTGGGCAGAAGTTCGTGAGCGACTTTGTCGCTGCGTGGACCAAGGTGATGAACCTCGACCGATTCGACCTTGCATGAGTGGCCAAACTATGAACACCACCAGTTTTGAAGCGTTTGGACAGCAAGCCAGGGCTGATGGCTTCGATGAAGTGCTGCTGCGGGAATGGGAGCCAGACACAGTGGTGCCTGAGCATACCCACCCATTTGATGCTTATGCCGTAGTGGTGCAGGGCGAGATGTGGCTAAGTTGCGGGACAAACACTCGTCACTTTACGAAGGGTGGCACCTTTACTGTGTCAAGAGGTACTCTGCATTCGGAGCGGTACGGCAGTCAAGGTGCAAGCCTTTGGGCAGCGCGGCGTAACGCATAAACGCGGTTACTTCCCGGCAGCCACAATTTCTTTCCATATGCCTGTGACCAATTCGTGCTCCGCTCTACTCCGCAAGTAGCTGATGGAAGCCCTGACGTCTGCCGGAAGCACATACCCCCCGCAGTCACTGTCAACCACGCCAATGCTTGGCGGGAATGCCTCATCCCAGCCATCGAAAACAGGCCATGGTAAGAGCAGTTGTCGGCTGTCTCGGTGCTGGACTCGGACCCAGCCGGTTCCATCACGGAGCCGGAAATATGCCATTGAGGTCAAAGGCTTCATCCAGTTCCATGGTGTTGGACTACTGGCGGAATATCCGGGCATAGCTGCCCAATTGGTCCGCGGCACGGTAGGGCTGTCGAACTTGGGCTTCAACGGCTGGTGAACCTGCGGGATTACATGCACTAGCTTTGTGTCGGCCAAAGCCTTGGCCTGAGCCAGTTCTTCTGCTTCAAACCGAACAAGCAGCTCGGCAGTGTTGTCGACCAAAAGCATGCGCTCTTCTGCCGTCAATGTCCGACCGCCGTCTCCGGTACCGAAGCGGGCTGTTCCCAAAGTCGCCGGCGAACCATATCGCTTGGCGAAGCATGTGGAGCCCAGGACAACTAGGCTGCCGCTGTCCTTGACGACATGAATTGCGCGGTAAATCGAATGTCCACAACCGGGCTGTCCACATTTCACCCGGTCCTCGTGTTCGACGGACACGATTGCAAGCAGTTTGGCTGTGGTCGTTGTGTTCATTGCAATGACGATGATGCATCGACCTTAGATGACTTAGGTCAACAATTTCGGCTGGTAAAAATCAGGGTTTACCCTTATATTAAAAATACCGTAACTTGAGGGACTTATCATGTCCAACTTCATCGAGCTCATCAAAGCTCTTGTTCCCCAGATGCCCACTTAAGAAGAGTTGGACCAGAACTATCTCAACGAATCAGTTGATGTCTTCGATGTCGAACGCCGAATGGCAGAAATTGACCATCGTGCACATGATTTCCCAGACCAGGCGGCTGCATACGGCTTTCACCTTCATTGAAGTCGCGCAGCTCTGTTGTTAATGGCCATGCTGTGCCTGCGTTCCGCCACAAGCGCATATCTGATTTTGGCGGACTTTGGCAGGCGGTAGTTACGCCTGCCAGACCCCAAAACCAGCCTCTCGCAGACTGATGCCAAGTTCAATCTCCAGGTCCACCGCAGCCTTGTAAGTCATGGGGTTGTAGGCCTCGTACAGGTCTGGCATGAGGTGCAAGCCGTACCTTCGGGCAAAGGTGTTCGACTGGATGCCAGCTTTGTGCTTGTCAAACCGGATGTCAGGGTCTAGGCCGCTCATGCCCACGTAAACGCATGGCTTGCCGGCAACATACCCGGGATTGCATCTGACGAACTTTCCCTCTCGCAGTACGTCTTTCGAAAGCTCGACAACATAGACGCAATGGTGGCCACGCCTTCCCATATCAGCTCCAGCGATGACTGGACGCCACCGTTACTTGAACGCCAGCACCAACACGCCGCCGGCCACCATGGCAATGCCGGACCACTCCCGAAGCGAGGGGCGCTCCCCCAGAAAAGTGAAGGCAAAGATGGCGACAAGCACCAAGCTCATTTTGTCGACAGGCGCCACCTTGGATGCTTCGCCCAGTTGGAGTGCTCTGAAGTAGCAGACCCAAGACGCGCCTGTCGCTAGGCCAGACAGCCCGAGAAACAGCCAAGTGCGAGCCGGTAGCTGAAATGGGTTACTCCACTTGTCGGCGTACCAGACGAATGCCGACAGCACGATGATGATGATGCCGGTGCGCACCAACGTCGCCAGGTCAGAGTCCACTCCCTTGATGCCAATCTTGGCAAATATGGCTGTCAGTGCGGCAAAGACTGCGGACAGAACTGCCCAGAAGAACCAGGATGAGGTGTTGGACATGTGATGTTCCGAGGTTTAGCCAATCAGGCACGTTTAGTTCAGCGTGTTTGTCCGAAGGGCAAGTGCTCGCCATTCGCTTTGGGTAACAGACCAAGTTCACGTGCCAGCTCTCGCGGAATCGCGACGGTTACTGCCGCGCCCCCGTTGCCAAGTGTTTCCAACTGCACCGCGACTCCCTCAAGGCTTAGGTAAACAGGCGCCTCAAAGTTTTCATCCATGCCGAAGCTGTCGCAGGCATCCTCATAGAGGTGAAAGCCGGGCCTCCCTTCAGATTGGGCCCGACTTTTAATGCTCGATTTTGTACTCATGAGTTCGTCCCTTTTACCCGCTATTTTCCTAATTGTCGCTAGCGCCGATGCCCCCTGAGGGGCCTAAGCAGGTCAGAGAGACCATTGTGGTCAATCTCATGCATCAATGCCAGCAGCCTGCCAATCTCGCCCTTGGGAAAGCCTTCGCGCGCAAACCATGTCAGGTAATTACCAGGGAGGTCGGCCAGAAGAACGCCTTTGTGTTTCCCAAACGGCATGGCCATCGTGACGAGCGTTTGTAGGTCTTCTGGGTTCACTTGTTGGCCTCAAAAGACTTGGGCCAGCGCAGACTGAGCCTGGCCGGCCCGAAATGTGTGGAGATGGTTATTTCGCTGCGGCTTTGGCTTTGCGAGCGGCAGCCTTCGGGTCAACCACAGCTTTGAACGTAGCGCCGGCGGTGAACTTTGGCACGGTTGCGGCGGCAATTTTGAGGGCCTCGCCAGTTTTTGGGTTCTTGCCGACGCGTGCCGCACGCTTGGCAGACTTGAAGGTCCCGAAGCCCACTAAGGAAACCGTATCTCCTTTTTTGACCGTCGTCTGGATGGTGTCAATCAGCGTATCGAGTACGCGACCAGCCGCTGCCTTCGAAAGCTCAGACTGGGTTGCGAGAATTTCTATGAGTTCAGAGCGATTCATTTTTTAGCTTTCAGTTTTTGAGGCGCAGATTCTGCAAAGGCGAGCACTTCCACCCTATTGTCTGAATACCGCCTCCCGGTGATGCGCCAGATAAGCCTGATGCTGGTTTGCCAGCAGTTTCGGGGCGATCCGCGATTTAGGACTGATGTGCAACTGATATGCGGTTCCCGCCCCAATGTCGTGGGACATCAGGATTCTTCCAGCTGGGTCAAACGTAATGAAGCCTGCGTCAAATGCAGCATCCAAATTTGGGGAGAGAAGTAATCCATTGAAGACGTCAAGCCTCTCCCGGTTGCTTGAGTCGCGCCAAGGCTTTATGTGCGATGCCTTCAGCAAGGGGATGCAAGCTGCACCGGTAACTGCGCAGCCCTTCCAATAATCAATCAATTTCGAACGGAATTCACCCTGACCGACCCGGCTGAGGATGACGGATTTTCGCTCAGTTTCTGGGAGCTCTTGCAATGCTTCAAGCTTGCCCAGGATGTCACTGGCTTGGTCCAACGGCAATGGCTCAGAGAAGGGTTCATGGACTGGCTGGGCCATGTCAGCGCTGGGTACGAACCATGCGTCAGTCCCGTTGCGACTTTCAAACTTACCGTCAAGCGAGTCTCGCAAACCAAGCTCATGCAGCGATTGAACGACATGAAAGTACGGACCAAGTCCCCACGTGGAAATCAACCGATATGCATTGCCATCGAAGTTCTCAATGGCAATCTTCATTAAGTTGCCGCCACCCTCAATTTCATATGACTGCAATTTTCGAGAAACCTCCGAATCAAACTCAGGAACCAGAACGCCTTCGATGTACTTGGACTCAATCATCAATTGCTCTCCCTTTATGGTTGTACTCAACCCCGGCTCCGTGCCACCGACGCCTGCGCCGCATACAACCGCGCGGCCTCAGCCGTTTCCTTAGACACGATGGTCTTTCCTACCGGCGCCAAAGCCAATAGCGCCAACTTTAGGTGCTGAATCCCGAAGGGAATGCCGATGATGGTGAGGAAGCATGCACATGCGGTGACGATGTGCCCAATTGCCAGCCAAACACCAGCAACCAGGAACCACAGCACGTTGCCAATGGCGCCCAGAAAGCCGGTCCCAATGTCTTCGGTTCCGTTGAGCTCGGCCCGGTTAATGGACTCCTTGCCAAATGGAAGAAATGCGAATTGACCGATTACGAAGCAGGACTTAGCCCACGGTAGGCCCACGATAGTGAGGGCGCAGACGATGCCGGCCAGCCACCAGCCGAGTCCCATCCAGAGCCCGCCGAAGACGAACCACAATACATTTCCGATTGCACTCATTGTTTTTCTCCCTTTAATTGCCAATGTACCCGGCCCTCCAATGGAATGCCGTGGCCAGTGAAATTCTCAGAAATCGACCAGCAAAAAGGGCGCCGAAGCGCCCTCTATGGGGGGTAATCGCCGCAGCCTTACTTGCCGCAGGTCTTGCCATGGTCACCGTGGTTGCCCTTTGCCTTGGCATCAGCTTCGGTCATGTACTCACCGACCTTGGTCTTGCCGTAGGACTTGGAGCCTTCACAGTGGTACACCTTGGACTTTGTGTTCACCCAAACCTTGCCGTCTCCACCGCCGGCAGCAACAGCGGCTGCGGGCACAGCAACCTTGGCGGCGGGAGTAGCGGCTGGCTTGACTGCTTGGGTAGCGGCAGCGGGGGCAGCTACAGCGGCCGGTGCACTTGCTTTGGCTGCGACCGGTGCAGCTGTTTGTGCGAATGCGGATGCAGCGCAGAACAGGCCGAGAGCGATAGTAAGAGCACGAACTTGTGAACGCATTTGAAATTCCTTTTGCAGTTTGCAGTGGGCCCCAAAACATTTGAAACCCTACATCTACAACGCCGGTCACAACGGGCCGTTTACAAGACTGTGTGAAGATTGAGTGAAGCCTTCGGCCTGTGCAGTGCTCATAATTCAGAAAAGGGAGGGCAACAGCATGGGATTCCGATTCCGCAAAACAATCAAACTGTTCCCGGGCGTGANGCTGAATTTCAGCAAGTCCGGGGTNAGCACNTCAATNGGTGGNCCTGGTGCAACCATCAANATCNGCAAGCGTGGCACACGNGGNACTGTCGGNNTNCCCGGCACNGGNGTNAGTTACTCNGAGAACCTATCCAAGCCCGNGCACCCGCACCCTGTTGCGACCGCAGACCAAGTCCAGGAGCAAGAAGATGGGATGAGCATGGGCGCATTGCTGCTCTGGGGCATCCTGGGCCTCTTCGTGTTTTTGCTCGTTTACGGCTTCGTTACGGGATGAAGTCTGAAATCAAACGGGTGGCGCGGACTCTGGCCACCAGCGCTGCTTTGGTCGTAAGTGTTTTCGCCGCCACCGTATCAACTGCCAATGCCTGGGGCACGGAAGGCCACCAAGTTGTCGCCCTCATTGCGCAATCGCAGCTGACCCCAAAGGCGAGGGCGGAAGTTGACCGATTGTTAGCACTGGAGCCTGGGGCTACTCTGGCTTCGGTCTCCACCTGGGCAGATGAGCACCGGAATCCGTCCACGGCGTCGTGGCACTACGTCAACTTCCCGCGTGGGAACTGCGTCTACGAAGAGCAACGGGATTGTCCAGACGGCCGCTGCGTCGTAGGAGCCATCAAAAAAGAGCTCGCAATTCTTGAGTCCACCGCGCCGGACGACAAGAGGCTGGCTGCATTGAAATACCTTGCTCACTTCGTCGGCGACGTTCATCAGCCGTTGCATGCGGGGTATCTGGATGACAAAGGTGGCAACACGTACCAGCTCCAGGCGTTCATGCGCGGCAGCAACTTGCATGCGGTGTGGGACACAGGGCTAATCAAAAACCTGAATGAAGAGCCGGAGGCAATGGCAGCAAGGGTGCAAAAGTTGACTGTTGGCATGCCGGTGGGAAATTTGGACCCAGTGAATGCAGCAGAGGAGTCCTGCAACATCGTGTCCCTCAAAGGGTTCTATCCTGAGCGCCTAGTCCAGATGCCGTACATCCAGCGTTACACGCCGGTGATGGAGCGGCGACTGGCCGCCGCTGGAGCACGGCTTGCCGGCATGCTTAACGCAGCCTTGAAGTAGCCAACCAAACAGCGGAGGTGCCAACTGTGATGATGCCAAAGCGCCAAGTCAAATTCCTCGTCGGCTATTGCATCTTCATGCTGCTGTTTACACAGCTCCTCCAACATAGCCAACGATATCAAGCACTGTTGGAGCCCTTGGCCGCATTGTTCGGCTCCGTGCTGCCAATCTGCATATCAGCCCTTGCAATCAGGAACGGATGGGCCTTGGGAAGGATTCGCACAGTTGACCGAGACGAGAGCCCCATCAGCTTTTGGCTACTCGTTGCGATGGGGTTAGGGATTGGCGCGTATTTGATTTACCGGGGCGTGGTGGGCCTTGTTTCATTGATTTGAGTGTGGTGGCCGATGACCATTTCATTGACCCCACCGTAACCCAGAGGCTTCATCAACGACCACACGCAGGGCGATGTTGCTACGCCTTCGGCTCTACCACAACGGCCGTGCCATAACAAAGAACTTCCGTCAGCCCAGCCATCAGTTCAGTCGCATCGTATCGCACCGAAATAATGGCATTTGCGCCATGCTGTCTAGCATGCTGGCACATGAGGTCGTAGGCCTCCGAGCGGGCTTGCTCGCACAGATTTGTGTAGACAGAAATATTGCCGCCAAAAAGGGTCTGTAGGCCGCCGAGGAAGTTGCCGACGATGGAGCGCGAACGCACGGTGATGCCGCGGACGATGCCCAAGCTTCGGACAATTTCGTAACCAGGAAGGGTAAGGGCGGTTGTCACCATTGTGTTGTTCATTTTGGGTCCAATGTGCGTTTAGGAACTGTCGGTTGCTGCCGCAAGCGTTATCTGCTGGGTGTGGAATCGCCTGCGGGGTACTTTTGCGCGTTCACTGCAAGCTTATGAGTTACTGCCTCGTTTAAATCGACGCCGAGCACGCTGGAAAGCCGGACGAGGTAAAGCAGAACATCAGCAAGCTCATCCCTAACGGCGCGGGCTGTCTTTGGCTCGGTCGCGACTGATTTCGACTCCGCCTCAGTGCACCACTGAAAGAGCTCCACCAATTCGCCGACTTCGCCGGTCAGAGCCATTGCCAAGTTCTTTGGGGAGTGGTATTGATGCCAATCGCGTTCATCTGCAAACGTCTGCAACGTAGCTTCTAAAGCGGTGAAGTCAACGAGTTTCTTGTCTGCGGTCATCTTGGTCAATCAATTCGAAGTTGCAAGGACGGTAGCCAGTGTCGCTGTCCAAAATTCGTGGTCTGGTCAACAACAGCCCATGTGACCCGCCTTATCTGCCGAACGGTAGGGTAGCGTGTCCCTGAAGGTCTCTTTGTGTTTTGTAAGGAGGGGGGCTTGAGCGCGCCTATGCCGGTGAAGTATGCAGTTGCTTAATGTTATATCTCGTCCCCGGTTTCAAATGTGAGGCCGCTAGGCGGAGGAGACCGGTCTGAATGTCAGCATATGATGGCAATCACAATCAATAAGCACAGGGAGTAGTGATGGCTCGTAGAGGAAGAACAAGTCCAGCGGAGGACATCGTGACAGTCGTAAGCATGTTGCCTTGGTGGGCTGCGTTGTCGCTGGCAGTCGTCAGTTACTTTTTACTTCACGCCTATGCGGGGCAGCCCCTTGTGATTTCCACCGTGCCAGGACAGATTGCGAGCTCCATGGTTCCTGCGGTTTTTAAAGGCTTGGCCTCGGCGGCGCAGTACATCCTTCCATTGCTTTTTTCTGTCGCCGCAGTCGTTTCTTGGGTCAAGCGGAACAAGGCAGCAGCCAGCCAGGGTAGTCCGTCCCGCGTAAAGCCACAAGCTGCTCAGCCCGTCGCCAAGCAGGCGGCAAGCTGCCCAATTTGCTCCGGTCCGATGGTCTTGAGAGCTGCTAAACGCGGCAATAACGCTGGCAAATCTTTCTGGGGTTGCTCTGACTACCCGCGCTGCAAGGGCACTCGCGCATCCGAATAGATCGCACACGCCTACAAATGACCTCAAGCTGGGGACCCACGGGTGCAGGCAAGCTGTTTACGGGTTCACCGGAATGGCAGCTCAAGCTGGACGGCGACCAATTCGTTCTCACAGTCAAAGGTCGGCCGCTTAGCGGCAGCGTGCTGAAGCTAGCCGAAATCGCCATCAAGCCTGGTGCAATATGGGCGGCCCTACATTTCCCCGGAAGCAATGGGCAACCCCGGTCGCTCGACGGTATTCCGAACGACGACGCGAAAGCCCTAGGGCTAGCCATCGCATCTGCGATTGCGCGTATTAAGTACCGAGAGCGCGTTGCCGGTTTGTTGCGCGACTTCAAAACAGCCATTGCACCGGTGCTGGCGTGGTCCACACGCATGGTCGATGGCACCAAGAATCAGCTTCGCACGAGGGGTTGGCTGACGGGTGAATTCATCAATCGTCAAGCTGCATCCAAGCCAACCGTCCTGAGCGATTTGCTGTCGGCACCTGAGGTGCTCAAGCACCTTGAGGGTGAGTCCCCCGAGATACAAGAGGCGGTCAAGCTCTGGAAAAGGGACTGCCAGGAGTTTTCGGATGCCGTCAATGAGCGTCATCTCGCCAAACAACTGACGGATTGCAAGCAGTTCTTTGACACCGTCGAGAAATCTCCGTTTACCCAAGAGCAAGCTAAGGCGGTGATTTGCTTTGATAACAGGGTGCTCCTTGTGGCATCGGCTGGCTCAGGCAAAACCTCGACCATGATTGCAAAGGCGGGATATGCCCTGAAGAACGGTTACTGCGCACCAGAACGCATGCTCCTCCTTGCATTCAACAATGACGCTGCTAAAGAGCTGGGCCAGCGCATTAAAGAGCGGCTTGAGCCGCTTGGATTGCCGGCAGAAAAGGTGATGGCAAGGACCTTTCATGCCTTTGGGCTGGATGTCATTGGGCAATCGACAGGCAAACGCCCGTCCTTGGCGCCTTGGGTTGATAGCGGAAAAGACCTTGAGTGCCTGCTGGAAATCGTAGATGACCTGAAGGACAAGAGTTCGGCTTTCCGCACGAACTGGGACCTGTTTCGTATTGTGTTGGGTCAGGATTTACCCAAATTTGGCAAGGAAGGCGAGGCGCCAGACGCTTGGGACCGCAACACCAAGCAGGAGGGGTTTTGGACTCTCAACAATGAGGTCGTGAAAAGCCGGGGTGAGCAGATGATTGCAAACTGGCTTTTCTACAACGGCGTTAGCTACGTATATGAGGCCCCGTACGAGGTGGAGACCGCAGACGCGCAGCATCGGCAGTACCGTCCTGACTTCTATTTGCCTGATGCCAAGGCTTACCTGGAACATTGGGCGCTGGATGACAAGGGCGAGCCACCACCAGAGTTCCATGGCTACAAAGAAGGCATGGTTTGGAAAAAGCAGCTTCACAGCCAGCAAGGCACGGTTTTACTAGAGACCACTGTCGCTGGACTTTGGTCGGGAAAGGCATTCCACTACTTGGAAATTGAGCTCCCCAAGCTAGGGCTGAGTCTTGACCCTGACCCTGACCGGCCGGCGCTGGGCAGAAAGCCGATTGAAAACCCACGCCTTGCAAGGACGTTCCGGTCTTTCATGACGCATGCGAAGAGCAACCGCTTGTCGCTGGAAGAACTGCGGCGCCGCCTGAATGCAGGGGTTGCAGGGAACTTTCGCTTCCGACACATGATGTTTCTGGACCTATTTGAGGCGTTATTGGCGGAATGGGAGACGCGCCTCAAGAAGGAAAAATGCATCGACTTTGAGGACATGCTCAACTTGGCTAACGACTGCGTAGAGGAGGGCGGGTGGAGTAGCCCCTACGACTTGGTGATGGTCGACGAATTCCAGGACGCCAGCCATGCCAGGGCGCGTTTGGTCGCAGGGCTGTTAAAGGCGCCCGACAGGCACCTTTTCGCCGTGGGTGATGACTGGCAAAGCATCAACCGTTTCGCTGGGGCCGACTTGGCTGTGATGACGGATTTTGAACAACGGTTTGGGCGTTCGGTCACCCTGAAGCTGGAGACCACCTTCCGCTGCCCGCAGTCGCTTTGCGACATAAGCAGTGCATTTGTCCAGAAAAACCCCAAGCAACTCCGAAAGGCAGTGCGGTCATCGCAACCGAATGTCGAGTCCCCGGTGTCCGTCGTGCGCGTTGAAGATGAGCGCCAGATACGCTCGGCCGTCGAAAAGCGGCTGGATGAAATTGCACACGCTGTAGGCCAAGGCAGCAAGCAAACGGTCCTGCTGCTCGGGCGGTACCAAAAGGATAGGGACTACCTGCCGCCGAGTTATGACAAGCATCGTCTCGCTGTCGAGTTCATCACTGTTCATTCATCCAAAGGGTTGGAAGGTGACCATGTCATATTGCCAAGAATGACCTCCGAGACCTTGGGATTTCCCAGCCGAGTGGCTGATGACCCCGTACTGCAATTGGCCATGCCTGGTGGTGATGCGTTCGAGAACGCCGAAGAACGTAGGCTGTTCTATGTGGCGCTCACCCGTGCTAGGACGACAGTCACGCTGATAACCATCGCCCACAAAGAGTCTTCTTTCGTCACTGAGCTTGTCAAGGAGCATCAGATTGAGGTCCGAAATGCTGACGGGTCGGTGAGTTCCGACGAACTGTGCCCGGTTTGTGGTCAGGGGTTTCTTGTTCAGCGCAAGGGGAAATTTGGACCTTTCATTGGATGCAGCAATTATCCGGATTGCAGACACACGCGTGACTTGGGCAAAGGGATTGGTCCAAGGCCGGTGCGGGCCTGGCTCCACTAGCTACCAAATAGGCAAGGATACGTTCGTTACGAGCCCAGATACCAAAGAAATTTTGCTCGTAGAACTTTTCCCGAGGTCGTTGCAATGGGCGGTCGCTTTGCCCTTGCCCATTGAGCTGATGCGTCAAGTAGTGGATGCGGGCAAGGGTGAAGGCGGTAGGACTGCGCTTAAATAGCGTCCGGCACAGAAGCGAATTATTGCGATGCGGACCTGCCCTTCGAAGGCGAAAGTTTTTTCGGCGAGGGGTTTACTGGTCGTTCGGCTTGTTTTGAGACGAGCTTGGGATGCAGAGCTTTGGCACCGGAGTCTTTTACCAAATTTTTGGTTACGGCTATATGTTCACGCTGTGCATCAAGCAAGTCACGTTGATTTTGTAAGAGTCCTCCATTAATTTCATTAGTTCGACTTTGAACATCCAACAACATTAGAAACGCTTTATGAAAGAACTGAAAAATAAATATTGATATTAGTGAAGACACCGAAAGTGCAATGATGAAAGCAGACATGCGAGTTACTGGGTCGCCAGACAAAACCTCCCTAAAAAGGGTTGTAACAGGAATTATGAATATTATGATGTTTCCTATTTTTCTAAGCGTACCATTGGGTGCTTTCTTCTCCTCTGGCTTATCTTTGTTGCTAACTGCAATCCTCAAGTCACGGCGTTGGAGGAATCGGTCAAATAGAACTTGCGCAATTGGGGCGACTATGGCTAATATGATTGACATATAAGGAAGTGCTTGTTCGAATGTCATTTTTATACCAAACCTTGATAAGGGGTCTAACCTTGTTCTTGCAAAGGCGCGGCGGCCTTTCCCATGGCTTCGGTGATGAGCGCCAAAAGTGCAGCCTTTCTGGCTCTGTAGAAGCTTTCAAAATCGTCTTCTCGTAGGGCCGCTGGGTCAATTCGGTGGCTTGACAGCAGCAGGTCCATTGCTTCGTTGGGGAGCTGAACCTGCTTGTGTTCCTGCAACTTTTTCAGGTACGCCGATGGCGAGGCGCCGCCAATCATGCGGTTGGCCTTGTAGGAGATGGGCGTTTTGTTGACGATGGCGTTGTAAGTGTCACGCTTGATGCCCTTCGCTTCGCACCAGACCTGCGGGAAAATGTGGTGAATGTCCAGGTCGATGCCTTCGTCATCTAGCTCTTTGATTTCAGCCTTCCAGAAAAAATCTTTCGCACCCTCTCGCAACACCAGCATGTTGATGCCCTTGTATGCGGCGCTGAGGCGCGATTGCAGCCGGTCCAGACGGTCGGGGCTGAAATTGGCCTCAACGACCGTCCTTGGGACCAAGGAGTCGTCTTCAACCCATTGCAAAAGTTCGTCAACATCATTGGCAATGCGTGTTTCTACGGCTCCACCGTACAGTTCGCCCAAGACGCCGCACCAGTACCAGCGGGAGAGCTTGTCGTTAATCTTGGGCTCCAGCCAACGGCTTTTAAGCTGGGTCAAGACTGCTGCCAGCGGGGCAAGCTGGGTTCGGTACGGAAGTTCACGCGGGTCGCGCACGTGCTCTTTTCGAAGGAACTTGGCCGCCAGCATGAATCCCTGCTCAACGGGGTCTGCCCATTTCTTGTAATCGGATAAGTCCAGTCCCAGAATGGAAACACGTTTGGCACTCACCGGCGTGACTTGCTTGTCTTTTTTTCCTGAGGCCAAGTCCGCTTTGCGCTTTTCCAGCGTGTGCAGCATGGTCACGGCTTGAAGGAAGTCGGTCGTTTCCATCTGCTCCAGAACAGGCTCCTTACACATTCGCTCCTTACGGGAAACGACCTTGCGCTGCTTGCTTCCATACCAGTCATCACGAAGGTTGTAACTATCCGCAGCGTAGGTAGCCGTCATTAGTTCAAAAACGTTCAAGGGCACACCACCCGTGTTGACCTTCTCAAATACCAGGCAGACGGCCTCTTTGGATGTGCTCTTGTGTAGCTGTATTACCGGCAGCTGGTAATTGCGAAAAGCATCCAAGATTTGCTCGCGGAACTGCATGTATGTCTGAAATTTCTCAAGGCTGAGCTTGATGAGTGCAGACTCCCAATGGTCAGACTTTAGAGTCTGGTCACAAGGGAAATACATCTGATCGCATTCCAAATCAGTTGTACTTAAGTCAAGTGAAATGTCGCGACCAAAGTTCCTCCACAGAATTCGGTCTGGCTCCACTGCCACGATTGCGTCTTCAAGTCGGTCACCACCCTCCAGCGCGGTGGGAATGTGCCAGTAGTAGTGCCGGTCAATCGGTTTGCCCTTTTCGGTTCTCGTTTTGACTGCCGACTTCAAGGCCAGCACCTGCGTCAACGTCGTGAGCCGTTGCTGACCGTCGAGTATCAACAGTTCAGCCGCCAAGCCTGGCGGCAGATCCACACCCTCAACACTGCGCAGTTGGAATCGGGCATCGCCACCGGTTTCCAACAGCATGACCGCTCCGACCGGAAATGACCGTGCGATGCTGACCAGCAGGCTCCGGATATGGTCGTCATCCCATACCCAGCCACGTTGGAAGTCGGGTAACTGAATCTTTCCCTTAACGATGTCGGAGAGGATGTCTGGGAGGGAGCGTTTGGTACTGTCAAAGGTGGACATAGAACGTAAAAGTTACTGACTTGCAAGGGCCGGTTCCGCGAATAGCGCGTCTGCAACCAGCCCTCGTGAAAACTCAGCCTTGGAAATGGTCGCACGCAGGTTGCGACAAAGCTCGGTTAGCGTTCGGACCTTGGCAAGAATTCGACGCTGCTCAGCCAGGGGCGGGAGCGGAAACAAGCAGTTGCGCAGCTCCGTCATGTTGATTGAAGCCAGGTTGGTGGTCTGCTTGGACGACGCGGCAAAGTATTGCCGAGCAGATGGGGAATTTAGGTACAGCTCCCCCCATTCAGGCAACCAGTTAGGGGTATAGCCTCTGACCTTAAAGACGTGGTTCTGATGAAGGCATTGGGCGATTTCACTCCGCCATGTGCACGTGCGGCCCACCTTGTCCCAGTCGCCGCCTTCAGTAATCAAAAGGTCACCGTCCTTCAAAAGAAATCGGGGTAGCTCAGTTAAATCAATCGTCACTTCTTTGACTTCCTTGTCCAGGTTCAGTCCACCGCGCTGGACGTTTGCTACGCGCAAATATGGCAGGGAGACTGGGTTTGGAATCACGCCCTTACGGCCCAAGGTGACGCCTCCGGACACATGGACAACTTCCCCAAATTTGCACCACACCCAACTTGAAGGAATCTCAAAAGGAACGCTATCGGTGTCGACTGGCTGAAGTTCGGTCCGCGAGCGGCGTTCACTGGAGGCGTTTGCAGCTTCGATTTGCTCAGCAAGCAGTGATATTGCTTGTCCATCGTTCGACTCCTGCGGAGTAAGTAGGCCTTTCACTGCTAGCTGAACAAGGGCTTGCTCCAGCGCATCAATAGCCTCGGTGCGGTCCAGTAGCAGGTCAAAGCTACCCGACACACGCTGCCAGTTCTCTGTCAACTCGTGGGCAGATTCGCTTGAGCCCAGGGCATCAAAAAGTGTAGAAATAAGCTGGGCATGCTTCTCGTTCGTAAGCCTGCCTTTTTGCTCAATTGCATCGCAGAGCTTCATCAGTTCATCGACACGGGTGAAGATGCGGGATTGTTCGGCGAGTGGGGGCAAGGCAATGACAATGCTATTTAGCTTGGCCTGATTCATTTTTGGCTGCGCGGTGCCAGTAACGTATGGTTCAAGTGACATTGCATTGATGAACAGCTCCAAATAGCGCATCAGCTCCGAGTGCGTGGTGTCGATGACGTGCGCATGGTTGTTGACCCAGTATTTGCCGTGAGCTAGAAAAGCTATGGGAGTTGAGCGGTTAATGAGATTCGCACCATCTTCTCCAATTAGCAGCAAGGTCTTATCGAACAAGAATCCGTCAATCTTGTCGATTACGCCAGACGCACCGTAGTAGTCATAAACTTTTGCGCGATTGTTGCGTTCGCTTGACGAGATAGGTATGCGCTCGCCATCACGATTTATTGAGGCTTCACCAAATCTTATCCACTCCCACCCAGCCGGCAATTCAAAAGGCTTCTCATCTTCAGAGATACCCACCAACGGCTTGTCGCGCTTGATTTTTCCTTGAGTAGTGAGCTGGCTCTTTTTTGAATGAATCTCCCTTATAAGCTCGGAAGCTGGCTCATCCGTATTGTCTTGTGGTACCAGTTTTCCTTGAACGGCCAATGTCAAAATTAGTTTGCGTAGACGTGTCATGGCACCAGATGCTGTGGCCAGCAACTCAAAGCTATTGAGCAATAACGACCTACTCATGCAAAATTACCGAGAGACTGCACCAAAATGCTCTTGAGCTGGTTTCTCATGATTTGCACTTCGGCTTGCAGGTGTTGATACTCAGCGAGCAGTTGCACGGGGTCATGATTTGTGAGCTCCGCCGCGTGAGGGTTCTTTTGGTCCAGGTTGAAACCGGCAGCCTTGATTGTGTCTATGCTGACCTTCCATGCGAATTCGTTCTCAATCCGGCTAGCAAACCCATCGGCCTCGCTGCCCCACCATGCTTTTTCCACGTTGAACTCTTCAATGCGGATTGGCTTGGTCTTGTTGTAGTTCTTGGCGCCGGCAGGGTACTGATGCTCGTAGTACCAAATGTCTTTAGTGGGCTGGCCCTTGGTAAAGAACAGCAGATTGGTCTTGATGCCGGTGTAGGGGCTGAACACCCCATTGGGGAGGCGCACGATGGTGTGCAAATTGCACTCTTGCAACAATTGCTCCTTGATGCGGCTTTTGACACCCTCGCCAAACAGCGTGCCATCGGGAAGCACCAGTGCGGAGCGGCCCTGATTCTTCAGCAAGTGCTTTATGAGCACCAGAAACAGGTCAGCAGTCTCTTTGGTGCGCACGTCGGCCGGGAAGTTGTTTTCAGTGCCGGGCTCTTCCACTCCGCCAAATGGCGGATTTGTGAGGATGACGTCCACGCGGTCGGCCGCTCCATAGTCACGCAATGGGCGGGTGAGTGTGTTGTCGTGGGCAATTTGGCTGGGCACTTCCACGCCGTGCAGCATCATGTTGGTGGTGCAGAGCATGTGGGGCAGCTGCTTCTTCTCAACGCCGCGCACGCTACGCTGCAAAATTGACTGGTCTTGCTCATTCTTGACCTGCTTTCGAAGGTGCTCCAGTGTGCATGTTAGAAAGCCGCCCGTACCGCAGGCTGGGTCCAGCACAATCTCACCAAGTTTGGGATTGACCATGTCGACCATAAATTGGGTCACCGCGCGGGGGGTGTAGAACTCCCCCGCGTTGCCAGCAGACTGCAAGTCTTTGAGAATCTTTTCGTATAGGTCGTTGAACTGGTGGCGTTCAGATTGACGATTGAAGTCGATGGCGTTGAGCTTGTTGATGACCTGGCGTAGTAGCTGGCCGCTCTTCATGTAGTTGTATGCGTCTTCGAACACGCTGCGGACCACAAATCCGCGCGGATTGCGTTCGGCATCACCAGCAATGGCTTTGAGCTTGGGGAAAAGCTGGGCGTTTACGAATTCCAGCAACCCGTCACCGGTAATGCCCTCGGCGTCAGTTGCCCAATTTCGCCAGCGCAAGTCCTCAGGAATGGGGCTCTTGTACTTGTCGCGAGTGATTTCCAGCTCTTCTTCCTGGGCGTCAAACACCTTCAGAAAGAGCAGCCAAGTGAGTTGGGAGATGCGCTGTGCATCCCCATCCACGCCGCTGTCTTGGCGCATGACGTCTTGGATGGATTTGATGACAGAGGAAATATTGGACATGCAGGCGTTCTAACAGGGGAAATAGTCAGACCGAGCGGGTTGAGTACAGCTCGGTCTCCAAAAATTGCAGGGCTTGAATGTACTGCGCCCGGCCACCGAAACTGCGCACCAGTTCCACTGGGGTGCCAATGTCAGTCAGTGGCGGCACGCTGAGTACATCCATACTTTCGATGGTTTGCACGCCTTGGTCGGCATACTTGTCGATAAGAGCATCCAGCACTTTGCGTGCAACCGGGCCGTATTGGGTAAAGACATTGCGCTTTTTGACCCGATTTGCCCTCTCGCGGCGGGTCAATGGCGGTAAGTTCCATGCGACATAGACCAACAGGTCGAATGGGTCCAGGTCCTTGCCAACCTCCTGTGCAAGTGCCTCCAGCAGGACACCTTGGCCTTCCAACTCCTGCAAAAGGGCGTCTTTACGGTCAGCGTCGTTCCACGCCTGAAGGAACTGGTCCAATGAGTTGTATTGGGCAGTCAGGTTGATGCGGGTGTAGTCGCGCAAGCTCTCGGTAATCAGTTTGCCTTGGGCATTCAGGTACTGCACGCGTTCACGCGCAACGGATACGGATACCGTCCCCCCCACGATGTAGCGTTTAATTTCCATACCGCCACCCTCTCCAGGGCCAATAGTTGTCCATCCTTCAGGCAATTCACCACCGGAAGTGCCCGTGCCATCTGTTATGCCGCTTGGGTTGCCATCTATTGGAGGAGGGGGCTCTGGCGGAACCACGGGGTCATTGCCCTTCGGTTCGTAAATTTGTACAGGGTCGCCATCAAAGTTCTTGTCTGCAAAGATATCCGTGGCACGCTTGAAGTCCAAAATTGTGAACCATGTCTTGCCCAAGTCCTCTCGCAGGCGCGTGCCCCGTCCGATGATTTGCTTGAACAATGTCATTGACTTGATGTTCTGGTCCAGCACGATGAGCTTGCAGGTTTGAGCGTCCACGCCTGTGCTCATAAGTCTGGACGTGGTGGCAATGACGGGGTAGGTCTTCTCCGGGTCGATGAAGTTGTCCAGTTCCTTCTTTCCCTCGGGGTTGTCACCGGTTATTTGGACCACGTATTTCGGATGGTCCTTGCAGATGTCGGCGTTTGCATTTGACAGAGCCTGGCGCATGCGGCTGGCATGGTCGATGTCCTCGCAAAACACAATGGTCTTGTCGAAGCGATTGGTTGCCTTGAGGTACTCCGTAATCTTGGATGCAACCACTTCGTCGCGCTTCTCCAGCACCAACTTGCGGTTCATGTCTGTGGCGTTGTAGATGCGGTCTTCAATCACGTTGCCAAGCTTGTCGGTCATGCCTTCGGGTGGCCGCCATCCAAACGTGTCCTTGTCCAGGTCAATGCGCACGACTTTGTATGGCGCCAGGTAGCCGTCCTCGATGCCTTGCTTCAATGAATACTGGTACACCGGCTCGCCAAAATACTCGCTGTTGGAGATTTCTTTGGTTTCCTTTGGGGTAGCCGTGAGGCCAATGTGGGTGGCTGACTTGAAGTAGGTCAGGATTTCGCGCCAGGCGGAATCCTCGTCGGCACTTCCGCGGTGGCACTCGTCGACAACAATCAGGTCAAAGAAGTCAGGCGAGAACTGCTTGTAGATGTTTTGTTCCTCTTCGGTTCCGGTGACCGCCTGGTACAGGGAGAGGTAAATCTCGTAAGACTTGTCGACCAATTTGGTGGTCTTGTTGATGGCCACGTCCAGGTCTTCGATGAAGTGCTTGCCAGTGGCTGCGTCCACTCTTTCAACACCTTTGGCGTTGGGGCTGAGCTTGGCCATTGCGCCCTTGAACGGGCGGAAGTCGTTGACCATGGTTTGGTCAATCAAAATGTTGCGGTCTGCGAGGTAAAGGATGCGCTTCTTGGCGCCACTTTTCCACAGTCGCCAGATTATTTGGAAGGCTGTGTAGGTCTTGCCTGTACCGGTGGCCATGACCAGCAGGATGCGTTGCTGCCCTAAGGCAATGGCTTGCACCGTGCCATTGATGGCATTCATCTGGTAGTAGCGCGGGGTCTTGCTGGGGGAATACGGGTACTCCGTCACCTGGCGGACATCTGCCGTCCAGCCCTTCCAGGCGCAATACCGTTCCCAGAGGTCTGCTGGCGTGGGAAATTGACTCAGCGTGAGGTTGGTTTCCAGGATTCCATCCGCGAGCGTTGCGTCGCGGAAAATAAAGCCATCACCATTGCTCGAAATCGAGAATGGAACAGCGAGAAGCTCTGCGTAATTGATTGCCTGAGCCATGCCGGCGCCAACGGCGTGGTTGTTGTCCTTTGCCTCGATGACGACCAGTGGGATATTGGTTTTGTAAAAGAGGACGTAATCGGCCCGCAAAACTGACTTTTTGTCACGAGATGCGTGATTTCCACGAACGACGACCCGTCCCGGGCGCAGCGTGTACTCCCGGTATATCTGTTCGATAGTGTCCCAGCCTGCCTGCTGGATGGCTGGCGTGATGAACTTTTCGCAAATGTCGGCTTCTGAAAGCTTTTTTTTATCCACTCCGCTTCCTGACTCAGGCGGCGACCGTTTTTGGTCGTCCGTTGTTATGCTTTTCGCTTTGACCGATTATTGACCAGTACAGGCTGTGACCACAGGAAATCCACCTGGTAGCCGAAGTCCACTTCACATTACTCCCATGCCAGTCGAAGGTGGTGGCCACAATCCGTCATTTCCGGGTAAGTGTGACCGCCTTAGACAATCGTTTAAGTCTGCCTCATTGTGAGGTAACAAAGGTAACGCCAGAGTCGGTAGGTTGGGTTGTACGTGGCGAATCGTGAACTACATTTTGCAAATAAATTGCTAATTTTCTGAAAACAGCTTAATCACCGTCGCTCTAATTCTGCGTAGCCAAGACACTGGACCTTGTTCGATGCTCGATTTTCCTGGGGTCGATGGCGATGTTCTTTCCTTTAGCCGGTTGACTTGGTCTACGTACCGCACTTTGTCTGTCAGGTCTTTGGCTTGAACTTTTGCAATCTGCCTCTTTGACATTGAGCCAGCCCAATGAATCACATTGCCGCGAATCCAGTAGTGCGACTGGCAGGCGTAATTCCAATTTCCAATGGATGGGGACAGACTGATGAGGTCACCTTCCCTTCGCAGCTGCCAGTCGACTGGTGATAGTGGGGTGACCACCTCTTCTCCACATCCGCACGCGCATTTGTGCGAGGCTGTCTTGTAGCGCTCGCTGACATAAAGCACGCCTTCTTCCAGTTTGTCTGGTATGAAATCGCTGAACTGAGGGCGGATTTGGTTGATTTTCATATTGCAGAAGGCGTGGCTAATACATCGCGGGCTAATGACATTGTGTTGACTGAGAAAGTCATGTTGTGCGGGAAGAAGTCATCGGCGTAGAACCCAAAATGCTGCTTCCACTTCATCACTGCGAGTTGGGCGTTCATGGCATTCATATCTGCTACCTGGATATTCTGCCGATATAGAACATCTTCTTCTGCCTCATCCATTGGCACGTACTGCTCCAAGTGGTCACTTTGTGTTCGTGTGCTCATGGTTACACGGCATGTCCCGATGAGCTTCAGGGTTTCCTGTACCAGCTGGATGTTCATGCCAACATCCACAAAAGGTGTGCCGAGAGACCGTAGATGCCGACTCAGTAGGGCTCGGGCTTTGCCGTTATCCACACAAACGAAGACGAAGTCAAAACCTGCAAGTTCCGCCAAGTTTGCTTCGGTGATGAAATGCGGGTGGCTAACGATGCCGCGATGCATTGCGTCATACATCCGTTGAAAATAGTCAGATTTCGGCATGCGAAGAGCGAGTTCATCCAGCTTGGCCGCACCCGGGGACCGGAATGCGTTGTGTTGTAGGAATTCATCGCCGTCAAAAAGATGGATTTCGTTGACGGGAGTTTTTGCCACCTGGTCCAAAACATACGACCCGGTACCACCAAGACCGATGATGCCAACCCGGCCCAGACCAAGGCGCGACGACGTCATTACAATTTCGGCCCGAGCTGATGCAGTGTCGGCATATCGAAAAATTGATGTGCCTTCTTCGGTTGCAACGACCTTACCTGTGCGAGCTTCGGCAGTGGGGTCACTGAATTTCGCCTGATTTTGCAGGATGGTAACGTAATGGACCATTTTTGAAAAATGGTCTGAAAAGTTCGATAGACCGAAAGGTTTGTTGGAGAAACGATGCTGGATAGTGCAGCCCGAGAATAATTCCTGTCGAGTGTCTTCATTCCGGATATTCTCGATTGCAGTCCCATCCGCAAAGCACGGATACTGTCCCGACCACCAAACTTGATGGTTGTCCGGTGGCAGTACCGAGCCCGCACTTTCGATGAACGTGCAAACCAAAGTTCCGCGCCGAATGACCTTGTCACTTGCGACGTAAGGGACTGAGTGCACCAACATATGCTGTTGTCGAACCTCGACCTCAAAACCTTCATCGAGAAGGTTTTGAAGGCCGTAATTAAGACCGGTTGGTTTTGACGACATTGAAGCTCATCCCTTCATGCACGGGGGTTTCTTGGCCCTGGGCTAACGTTCCATCCTTGCCGTGTGGGTTGGCATAAGCCACCGTAAACACGACATCGAAAGGACCATCAGGGAAAGCAATACGGATGATTTGGTCATAGCTAATGCGATGCTCCCCGAAGGTACGTTGCTTGCCGTTGACGACGATGTCGTAGCTTTTGTTTTGGCCTGGGGCTTCAGATTTGTTTTCGTTTGTCATGATGATTTCTGTGGTTGTCGGTTTGGAGCAAATTTAGGCTTTAACTACTTAGCCCTTTGGTGGAAACGGGTCGTTCCCATAGCTGTCTTTGGCACGGATTCGCCCATCTGGCCGGTGAATCACCGCCTCAGATTCCTGATTCCGTGCAATGGCTCTTGCCACTTCAGCTGCTTTGGCCTGAGTGGGTTGAACGGAGGTTGCCCTCTGATTCCCCTCGCCCTTGACTGCCCAGCCGCCTTTGTGGGGCACTACATGTTGGTTTTTGCCTGTCATATGAATCCTTTGGTGTTAACGAAACGTAATATAAATAGAACGATTTGACTTGTCAAGTCTTGTTGTACTTGGCGTTAGATATATAATTCAAGGCTGGGCAAAGTACCCAAAATTGGAGAAAAACATGTCCCTAGGAGCCAAGCTCACCGAACTACGGTTACGCAAGGGAGAGTCGCTACAGCAGGTAGCAGATGCAGTCGGAGTCTCCAAGACCCATATCTGGGGAATGGAAAAAGGCACCACACACAATCCGTCGCTCGACCTTTTGAAGAAGTTGGCCGAACACTTCAACGTTACTGTTGAATATTTGGCCGGAACCGGTGAGGCCGAGTCACTCGTCGACGTGGAAGCACAGCAGTTTTTTAGAGATTTCAAGTCGCTGTCCGAGGCAGAACAAGCTGTTTTGATGCAAACTCTTGAGCTGTTTAAAAAGAAAAAGTCCCCGGGAGATGCTAAAACTTGAGTTAATCGAGCTTGCTGATTTGGTTCGGCCTGAAGAGTTGGTTGATGCCATCATTCAACAGAACCCAGACATTACCTTGCCGGTTCCCATCGAGAAGCTTGCGCACCTAGCTGGCATTTCAAAAATTGAGCCGCTGGCGAGCGAAGGTTTTGAGGGGACGCTGATAGCAAATGCCGAAAAGTCTGAGGGGGCTATCTTTTACAGTAGCAGGAGCCCACGGTCGCGGCAGCGATTCACCATTGGACATGAATTGGGTCACTTTCTTCTGCCGTGGCACCGCCAAACCACCTTCAATTGCTCTGCACAGGACATCGGCAACAGAGCGAACCAAGGTTGGGAACTTGAGGCCAATCAATTTGCAGCTGAGCTTTTGATACCTAAAAAGCTTCTAAAGCCAAGACTTCACAAGATGCGCGACCCAGAAATAGACCATGTTCTGACCTTGGCTGCTGAATTTGGAACAAGCGTCACGATGACGGCACACCGACTTGCAGAGCAAAGCGATTACGCCTGCGCTTTCGTGTTTTCGAAGGACAACAAGGTTCGATACTCGGTGAAAAGTGCACAATTTGAAGAGCAGCTTTGTCTTTGGAAGGGGCACAGCCTTCCAGGCGACAGCCCAAGTAGATATTCGACGTCGTCACATGACGAGTGGCACGAACTCGATGCAACCTGGTGGCTAAAGGAACGCCATGGAGCAGAGTTCCCTGAGACTGTCTATGAGCAGACCTTGTGTCAGGAGGATGGTTACAAGATTACTTTGATTGCCTACGGGTAATTGGCCTAGTCGAGTAAAAGTCGCCGCTTATTGGTCGAGCCGATGAGCTAGCCTTGCCAAGTGATGGGAGCTATTCAGGCTGGACCTGGATGAGCAATGCGCAACGCGCCGTGGCACGCGTTGACTGATGTCAGGCCTTACTACGCGATTGCGCTTCCTCGTAAAGCCATTCTGGCTTGGTAGAAGCCCGGAGTAATGTCCCGCTCATGCTGGATTCCTTTTAGCACCTTCCAGCTGGCCCACAACCGCATGCTCTCAGCATGACGACCAGATTCGCCAACCAGTTGAAAAACGTGGCGGTTTGCTGAAGCGCCGACACCGTGGTCCTCGTCAAACATGAGAATCGCGGAGGTCACTTGGGCAATCCCAAGCTCTGGGGAGAATCCCACGAAATGTCGTGTCCACGGGGCGTCGGTTCCGTGGAGCGGGACTTCGTACACTGACCACTGAGTTAATTCGATGGGTTCGAGCTCGTAGCTTGAGGACATGGCAGGCTCCTGGAATTGTGTTTCATAGGCATACTGTACACAAAAACAGCGCTGTATTCAATAACAGTGCCACGGCAATTCCTCTGAAAAAGCTTCACGAGATAGCCGGAGATGGCTGCTCTATGCCCACCGACCAGTTGCGACCTCAGACCTGCTTAACCTACCTGCAACAACCCCGCCAGCGCCTGCTTGGTGGCTCATGCGCAGCACGCCGGCAACAGCCCCAGTTCCTAAGAAACCACAAAGCGCATACTGAATTTCGTTCAGCCATACCAACCGAAAGAAAACGATGAGCATTTTTTGCAACGGGACAGTAGTTTTTGAAGTCAAACAGACGGGCAAGCGGGGGTGGTATGAGATGACATCCGTCCCGCAAATCGCAGGAGATATGGACGATTGGCTCGACGAAGAAGCTTCGAAATTCGGCTTTGCTGCTCGCGCCGTAAAGAACGCAAAGCTGGTTGGCATTCACGACGTGGAGGCGGTCCTGACGTACGACACCCGATTTAACGGCCGCGAGGCCGATTCGTTTGCCATCTTGAAACGCCGGGACGGCACCTACGTCGGCGGCTACAGCATCGCCGCGCCGGAGAGCTCCACTTTGTGGCCGCTGTTGAAAATGCTCACAGGCATAACCGAATACAACACCCACCAATTCACGCCATTAACCGCAGGCCCAAAGCCAAGTGCGCGCATCTATCCCGCCGCGCCTGAATTCATGAAACCGGAGCGCCCATTGATTGGCAAGAAATTGCAGGCACTGCTCGACGCGAGCAGGAAACAGACGGCAGCGGAAGACGCCGCATACGAAGAAAAGATGGCCGCAAAAGCGGCCAAAGCGAAAGCCGCCACAAAGCCTGTTTTCAAAGAGTCAACCGCCCCGCGTGCGGTCCCCGCCGCCAAATCCCTGAAGTCGCTAGCCGTCGCCAACAAGGCCAAGTTCGACAAGGAAGTGGTCGCAATCGCCAAAAAGGCACTGCCCAAAGTAGCTAAACCCGCAGCAAAGAAGACAGCGCGAAAGACGAAATAGCTCAACGCCAGGCGCAAAAAAGCCCCAGTAAAGGGGCTTGATTCGTTGCTGTCTGGGACAGGCTGTCGTCTGTGCTCTGTCCATCGGCTGGCTGACTTCCATCGCGTCTATTCCAGTCGAAGTTCGTTTTTGTCTGTGATTAAGTGAACATAGCCGCGGAACGTTACCATGGTCTTGTGGCCAGTCATCTCCATGACGGCCATAAGCGGTAATTTTCCGGAGAGGCAAAGCCGACTAGTACCCTCGTGTCGTAAGTCGTGAAAATGCAAATTTTGGATTTCTGCTCTAGCAGTTAGCCGAGCGAACGCGTCGCAAATGGCCTTGACGCTGGTGAATTGATGAAAAATCCGAAGCGAACCCTTCGGGCAACTTGCCTTTTGGTTTGCGATAACGTCCCGGGCTTTTTTGCTCAAAAGAATCGTGCGGTCAATCTTTCCCTTGGTGTTCAATTTTGGGATGTGCAGCTTGTTGCCGTCGTCCGAGAGATGTTTCCACATTGCTTTGCCGATTTCTTGCTGACGCATGCAAGACTCCAATGCGAATCCAATGATGTTGCGCCAATCCTGACTGGTATAGGTGTACTCGCCGCGCTCAAGGCCGGCCGCATAGAGCTTCTCCTCCTCGCCAACTGCCAACCTCCGTTCCCGAATGCCGCCCCATGCTGATGGCACCGTCTTTTTCTCGAAGTCAAACAAGAATTGATTGAGTACGACCTTGTCGTTGCGCGCATTCCATTCCAGCGCAGTTTTCATGGCGTAGATGAATTTGCGAACTGATGCACCTGCATAGCAGCGTTCAGGGCGGTCTAATGTTCCTTTAGCCTTTCGCCTGGCGTCGGCCTTCACGGGCGTTTTCAGCAAGATGGAGATGTAGTTGCTAAGGTCCTCATTACGCAACTTGCTGATAGGGAAGTCGCCAAAATCCTCACTTACCCGTACATAGTTTGTGCGGTAATTGGATGGGATGGGCTCGTGTGACTGGTCTTTGTACTTCAGGTAGTTCTGTAGCGCCTGTTTGACGGTTAGCCCCCCCGAGGTGTCCGTGACCTGGGTCGGGGCTTTGTCAACGGACGGTGCAGTGAGGGCACTCTTTGGCTTTTTCACCCTCAGGTGTTCTTTGCACTCCTGGGCGGACATGCCAGTCTCTATAAGTACGTCGACCTTTTTGCCAAATCCCTGGGCGTCTTTAACGTTCTTGAACGTGCCACTAATTTCGATGCCTCCACGTTTGAGGCGTGCCTCAAATCGCTGTGTGCCATTTTTGAGGGTTCTAATAGCGATGTTCGCCGGGACTTCGAGGACTGTCATGCATTGGCGATAGGTGGGTTTTTGGTGGGTTTATTTTATACCCCGCCACAAAACTTTCCTAAGTT
>TBL_comb47_HYPODRAFT_10001747_pt1 | contig 27767 bp, 19 predicted proteins | sample TroBogypolimnion_40_FD_10682 | JGI IMG/M metagenome (IMG submission 10682) | reverse complement strand
GGATGCGATGGTCAAAGGCATCGACCATCAGACAAGCGGCAGCGTTGTTGTGTTTATGACTTCTAAACTAATCGCTGAAATATAGCTGGGGGGCGATGAATCAAATTGCTTAAAAAAGCCTCCTATTATGGCATTTTGAGATCTGGATTACAAGGGTTTCCCCGAATTAATTTATTTAACTATGATTGGTAGGTGCTATCGCCTAATTTAATCCTTCTCTCCCCATCTCATGCGGGCATTTTTGATTTTCCTACTTATCTCTTGGGGGTGATTTTTACCATTGTCTTTCCAGGCCCAAACTCCCTGTATGTTTTAACAATTACTTCACGTAAAGGCTGGCGTGCGGGGACGTGGGCTGCATTGGGGATATTCGTGGGGGATGGCGTTTTGATGATGGCCGTTGCACTAGGAGCTGCCTCGCTATTAAATTCTTCGCCTATGCTTTTCAATATGGTGCGCACTCTCGGTGCCTTGTATTTAGCATGGATGGGCTTGGGCCTCATGCGCTCTGGTGTTCATCGTTGGAAAAATCTGCAGGATCTTACCGGGGTAAAAGAGATTCGCAGTTATTTGGATTCCGTACACCCCAGCTTGGCTGCATTGAGTTTGTCTTTAACAAACCCAAAGGCTATTTTTTTCTTTGTTTCTTTTTTTGCGCAATTCATTCAACCTGGATTTGCGCATCCCGCCTATACATTTTTATATTTAGCCCTAGTGCTGCAGATCGTCAGCATGAGTTATTTAGCCGGCTTAATTCTTGCTGGGCAATTTTTTCTGCGCTACTTTCATCGGCACCCACACTGTGCTGCCTTCCTTTGGCTATTGGTGGGCGCGCTCCTGATTGCCTTTGCAGGCAATCTGCTGCTCTAGTTTCTCCTTAGGGCTAGCTTTAGGGCTACCTTAGCCAGCGCAACAGACGATCCACTTTTTTCCCGTAAGGTGGGCGCGCAAGCTTGGTACCCCGCAAGAAACCCAGGCCCAAATAGCTTCGCACTTCCAAGATGGACTTGCTATGGCTGAAGGCCTCAAACCCAGCTTTGCCGTGATATGAGCCCATACCACTAGCTCCAATACCGCCAAATGGTAGATCTTCAACTGCCACATGCAATAAGGTGTCGTTAATTGTGACGCCTCCTGAGCGTGTGTCCCTTAAAACTTGCTGTAGATTCTGCTTGTCTTTGCCAAACCAATACAACGCCAGAGGTTTGGGGCGTTGGTTGATATAGGTGATTGCGGCACTTGTGGTGTTAACTGTCACGATGGGAAGAATAGGGCCAAAGATTTCTTCTTGGAGGACTAGTGCATCTTCAGGAACGTCAATCAAAATGACGGGCTCAAAATTTCTGATTTGAGTTGTCGGCTTGAGAAGTGGAATGATTTTGGCGCCGCGACTTTGTGCATCGCTTACTAGGTGATGCCAGCGAGATAGTTGCATTTGATCAATAGGTCCCGTTAATTCTTCGGGATTTGAAAATTGACTCTGAGCCGCTGTTTGTAGTTCTTTAATCAAGGGGTCGCGCTGATCTGAGTTAATCAGAATGTAGTCGGGCGCAATACAAGTCTGACCACTATTTAATAATTTACCGTAGATGATGCTAGCAGCGGCATCTTTGAGCTTGGCTGAGCCATCTACGATCGCTGGAGATTTTCCACCTAACTCCAAGGTAACTGGGGTGAGGTTGTCTGCTGCGGCCCGCATGACTTTTTGCCCTGTGCCAGCTGAGCCAGTGAAAAAGAGGTGATCAAAAGGCAGTGCTGCAAATTGCTCGGCAACATCAACACCACCAGTGCTTACACAAAATTCAGTGTGATGAAAGTACTCTTGAATCAATCCGGCTAAAAAGCCTGAAGTTCGAGAGCTACGTTCGGAAACTTTGAGCCACACTCGGTTGCCTGCTGCTAAGGCAGATATGGCCGGAATTAATGCTAGTTGAATCGGGTAATTCCAGGGGCTTATTACCCCGATAACCCCCATCGATTGATTTTCTATCCAAGCTTGTGATGAACCCATGGATGAAGGCGTCGGCCTTAGTTCGGGTTTCATCCACTCTTTAAGATGCTTGCGGGTGTGCTTGCAAGCCTGATAAATCATTTGAAACTCAGCAAGACGGGTTTCTATCGAGTGGCGAACCCCAAAATCCGCAGTCAAGGCTTTGCAGAGCTTTTCTTCATTGGCTGAAATCATTTGCTCAATACGGCCAATTCGCTCTAATCTGACCTCCAGGCTGGGATTGGGTTCTGCGGCATAGGCTGCCCTGATTTCGTCAAGCTGGATAGTAAAGCGATTCATGATGTATTGGCGGTTGGCAAACAATTTAATAAGGCATTAGGATAAAGCCATGAACGAAAATCGCACCCAAAATGATGTCCCTCTAGAGCGCGCCACCCTTGGAGGTGGATGTTTTTGGTGTTTGGAGGCGGTCTATCAGCAAATTCTCGGTGTAAAAGCGGTAATTTCTGGTTACGCTGGCGGAGCTCAGGCCAACCCCTCTTATGAGGCTGTCTGTACGGGAATGACAGGACATGCTGAGATTGTGGATGTGTATTTTGATCCAGCCCTTGTTTCTTACCGGGATTTACTAGAAATCTTCTTTGTAATTCATGATCCCACCACGTTGAATTACCAAGGCAATGACCATGGCACTCAATATCGATCAGTGATCTTTACGCATAGTGCGGAGCAAGGGCAAATTGCCAATGAGGTGGTTAAGGAGCTGCAAATATCCCATATTTACTCAAATCCAATTGTGACGCAAATTGAGCAGTCCCCAACTATCTATCCAGCTGAGGACTATCACCAGGATTATTTCCGCCAACACCCAGGACAGGGCTATTGCATGGCGGTAGTGGCCCCGAAGTTGGCAAAATTTAGAGCGAAATTTAAAGCACTGCTCGCGCCAGAATTTGCTTAAGGCGCAAGACGGGTAATTGTCCAGACGCCATTTACTAGCTGATAGTGAATACGATCATGGAGTCTTGAAGGACGACCCTGCCAAAATTCAATCTCAGTAGGGTGCAGGCGATAGCCACCCCAATGCTCAGGGCGTGGCGGTTCATCACCAAACTCAGCCTTGAGGCGACTTTCAGCCTCTTCTAGAAATTCTCGATTAGGAATCACTGCGCTTTGTGGAGATGCCCAGGCGCCAATCCTAGATTCTGGTGGACGTGAGTGGTAATAAATATCGCTTTGTGCGGCTTCTACGCGTTCAACATCGCCTTTAACACGCACTTGGCGTTCTAACTCATGCCAGTGAAACAAAAGAGCGGCTTGAGGTCTTACGGCTAAATCTTTACCTTTTTGGCTTTCATAATTAGTGAAAAAAGTGAAGCCATTCTGATCTGCGCCTTTTAGTAAGACAATACGAGCTGATGGATTTCCTGCTTTATCGGCGGTAGCCAAGGTCATGGAGTTAGGTTCGGGACATTCAGCCTTAACGGCTTGATCAAACCACAGCTGAAACAAGGGGAGTGGATTTTCAGGAACATCAGTTTCTGAAAGTTGTCCAAAAGTATAGTTTTTGCGAAGTTGAGCGATGGAGTCCATTTTTTCAGTATAAAGAGAAGCTATGGTAGAAGACAAGGTAGAGGGTAACTTAGAAGATCGTCGTTTTGGAGGGGTTGCTCGACTCTACGGGGAAGAGCTGCGTGAGCGCTTTCGTAATGCAACAGTAGTTGTCGCTGGCTTGGGCGGTGTCGGTTCTTGGGCTGCTGAAGCTTTGGCACGTACTGGCATAGGGCATTTGGTCGTAATCGATTTTGACCATATCGCTGAGAGCAATACCAACCGCCAATTACACGCCCTAGAGGGTGAGTATGGAAAGGCGAAAGTGGCGGCGATGTCTGAACGCATTCTTAAAATTAATCCTGATATCTTGCTAACTTCTTGTGATGAATTTCTTGAGCCTGAAAACCTAGATCAATTAATTCCTGTAGATGCTTTGGTTTTGGATGCCACAGATTCTGTACAGACCAAAATTGCTCTTGCTGCATGGGCTGTTAAAAATCAACGTGCTTTAGTGATGTGCGGTGCTGCGGGCGGTAAGTCTGATCCGACTTCAGTACGTTGCGCTGATCTTTCTCGAACAGAGCAGGATGCTTTGCTTGCAAAGGTACGGGTCGGGCTTCGAACGGATCATGGTTTTTCAAGGGATCTTAAAAAGAAAATGGGAGTCAGAGCGATCTACTCTCATGAACCTCGTTCTGGTAGCGCTAATGGCGGCCTTGCTTGCTCAGGGTATGGCTCTACCATCATGGTGACCGCCGCTTGCGGATTAGCAGCAGCTGCAGAAATATTAAATTTACTTGCAGCGCAATAACAATCATCTTTATTACCCATCGAAATTCTTAGGGGATTTCCCTGTAGGAAATTACTGATTCTGTTGTCATCCGCAATTTATTTTTTTATCACATAAGCCCTATTGATCAGGGTTCACTCTTAATCATCGCTTCACTTTTGTTTGTTTTGTTACTTTAGGCACTTTCATCCTCTAGTACTTAGGCAAACTCCTCCCTAGACTTTGCTCGGTTGGTAAATTTCCAACGACAAATCGAAAGGAGGTCTCTTTTGCAGACTGAACAAAATGGCTTGAAGCGCCACCTCAAAGTACGACATATTCGTTTGATGGCATTAGGGTCAACGATTGGAGTCGGATTATTTCTTGGTTCAGCAACAGCAATTCAAATTGCAGGACCCTCTATTCTTTTGGGGTATTTACTTGCGGGAATAGTGGCTTTTATTGTTCTGCGCACTTTAGGTGAAATGGCTGTCCACGAGCCGGTTGCGGGATCTTTCGCTGCTTATGCAAATACCTATGTTGGACCACTTGCTGGCTATATGGTCGGGTGGGGCTATTGGACCTATTGGATTGTGGTGGGTATAGCCGAGGTCACTGCCGTTGGAATTTACATGGGAATTTGGTTCCCCGAAACCCCTCAATGGATTTGGGCGCTTTCCTCAATCTTGATGATGGGTTTAGTCAATTTAATTGCTGTTAAGGTTTTTGGTGAATTTGAATTTTGGTTTGCTCTTATCAAAGTAGTGGCCATGATTGCCTTGGGTTGCTCTGTCATTTTCTTTGGGTTTACAAATGACTGGACGCCTCTTGGATTAAATAATTTATGGCAACACGGCGGCTTTTTTCCAAATGGCATTAGCGGTATGTTGCTGTCATTGCAAATGGTCTTATTCGCTTACGTAGGGATAGAGATGATTGGCCTTTCAGCAGGTGAAGCTGAAAATCCACAAAAGACCATTCCCATGGCGATTGATTCATTAGCTTGGCGGATTTTGATTTTTTACATGGGTGCCATTCTCGTAATCTTGGCCTTATTCCCATGGAATGAGGTGGGGCAACAAGGTAGTCCTTTCGTCGTCATGTTTGAGCGTATTGGTTTACGTGAAGCAGCGGGACTCATTAACTTTGTGGTTATTACAGCCGCCCTTTCTTCTTGTAACGCGGGAATCTTTAGTGGTGGACGTTTGCTCTATGCCTTATCCGTTAATGGATACGCTCCTTCACCCTTTGCAAGACTCTCTAAATATGGCGTACCGCATCGTGCTGTGATGGCTACAGTGGTCGTATGTATGGCAGGGGTAGTGTTGAACTATTTTGTTCCTGATAAAGCTTTCCAATACATCATGGCTGCAGTGACGTTTGTTGGCTTGATGGTGTGGATCGCCATTTTATTTACGCAAATGAAATTCCGTCGCTCTTTGAGTAAAGAGCAAGTTTCCGAGCTTGCCTACAAAGCTCCTTGGTGGCCTTATTCCTCATGGTTTGCATTGGCATTTATCTTTTTAGTCGTGGTGCTAATGGGCTTCCATGAGGATGCGCGGATTGCCTTGGTATTGGGTCCGTGTTTATTAGGGGTGTATCTGGCGATGTTTTATGCCGTTGGTTTACATCACAAAACCAAGTTGAATCGTGAATTCAAATAACAGGAGAAATCGATGATTATTGGCGTACCTCAAGAAGTAAAAAATTATGAATTTCGTGTTGGATTAACCCCAGGTAATGTCAGTGGGCTATGTAAGCAGGGACATTCCGTCTTGGTGCAACGTGGAGCAGGTGAACAAATTGGTTTAAGTGATGAGTCCTATAGGCTGGCTGGGGCTACTTTAATTGATAGTGCAGCTGAGGTTTTTCAAAAGGCAGAGATGATCGTCAAAGTAAAGGAGCCTCAGCCTCAAGAATGTGCGATGTTGCGCGAAGATCAAATCTTGTTTACTTATTTGCATCTCGCTCCAGACCCTATACAAACCAAAGCTTTAATGGACTCAGGCGCTACCTGTATTGCTTATGAAACAGTGACATCTTTCAATGGGGCCTTACCTTTATTGGCGCCAATGAGTGAAGTGGCGGGCAGAATGTCCATTCAAGCTGCTGCTTGTCACTTAGAAAAAACTCATGGAGGATTGGGCATTCTCATGGCTGGAGTGCCTGGTGTAGCACCTGCCAAAGTCGTTATCTTAGGCGGGGGAGTAGTGGGTCGCAATGCTTTGCAAATGGCCGTTGGTCTGGGTGCCGATGTTTGTATTTTTGATCGTGATATTGAGCGATTGAGACAAATAGACGCTTTTTATGGAAATCGTGTGAGAACTTACTACTCTGATTCTTTACTAATTGAGCAGCAGGTCTGTGAGGCGGATGTGGTGATTGGTGCCGTTTTGTTGCCTGGGGCGGCCGCACCCAAGTTGGTGACGCAAGAGATGATTCGAAAAATGCAGGCCGGTGCGGTGGTGGTTGATGTGGCAATTGATCAGGGTGGGTGTTTTGAAACATCGAAACCTACGACCCATGCGGCTCCTACCTATTTAGTGGATGGGGTTTTACATTACTGCGTCGCCAACATGCCAGGTGCGGTTGCTCGGACGTCCACCTTTGCACTTACAAATGCTACCTATCCCTTTGTAGAAGTTTTGGCAAATCGAGGGGTTATCGAAGCACTTTCAATCGACCACCACTTGCGCAATGGTTTAAGTGTTCATCGTGGCAACCTCACTTCAAAGCCCGTTGCTCAAGCGCAAGGTTTAGATTTTGTGATGGCGGAAGAGTTGCTGGTAGCTTAGAGGTAGTGCTTAAAGGAAGTGCTTAAAGGTAGTTCTTAGTAAAAAACCAAGGGGGCTGGTGTCTTAGGTGAAATAGTTGAGTAATGGATGGGGTAATCATCCTGTTTTCAAGCCGATTCCATTTACGATGCCAGCCTTTAAGGTTTTTGTAGTTCAGATCTTATCTATCCGCCCGCAATTTTTTGGGTAAGATGCAGGGTCAGCATTTTTGCTGCAAGGTAGCTAACTTACTGAACTTATTGAATTTATGGATTATTCCGTTGCAACACTCTCGGCTGGCGTTGTCGCTTTGGCTGAAATGGGTGATAAAACCCAATTACTCTCTTTGATGTTGGCTGCGCGTTATCCAAAGCACTCTTTGGCGATTATTGCCGGCATCTTCGTTTCCACTATCGCCAATCATGCTTGTGCCGCTTTTTTAGGGCACTGGTTAACCACTTTATTAAGTCCAGATGTCATGCGCTGGGTTTTGGGCTTTAGCTTTATTGGTATTGGTCTATGGCTTCTGGTACCTGACAAAATTGATGATGCCGCAGGCTCTAAAGTTGCCAATAAGCCGTTACAAATTTTTCTGTTGACGGTTGGTCTGTTCTTTTTGGCTGAAATGGGTGATAAAACACAAATAGCTACCATTGCCCTGGGCGCTCGTTATAACGATGTTTTCTCTGTCACGGTAGGCACCACTTTGGGGATGATGTTGGCTAATGCTCCAGCGGTCTGGATTGGTCAAAAATTTACCAAACGTATGCCCATTAAATGGGTTCATGCGGTTGCTGCCGTCACCTTTATTACTATTGGGGTGGTTTCGCTCATTTGGAGTTAAGACCTTAAACCCTTTAAATGGGTAAAAGGCTGTGAAGGAACTTCATAGGGCGTCTAAAATTGCTCTATGAATACTGAACTTCCACAGAGCTTTCGTCGGCTCGATTATCTTCCCCCTCACTACACCTTTGGGCAAGTCGAATTAGATTTCGCCTTAGATCCTGCAAGAACGATCGTCAAGAGTCGGATTGAGGTCATTCCGGGCGCAAGCTTTAAGGCTGGTAGCCCTCTAGTGCTTCATGGCCAGGAATTGGAGTTTGTCAGTTTGCGCATCAATGGAGAAGCGCATCGCCATTTTGAGCTGACACCAGAATCGCTATCAATTCATTCTCTACCCAACGAAGGTAAAGACCCTTTTATTGTGGAGATTATTTGTATCTGCGCTCCAGAGAAAAATACCACTCTGATGGGTCTGTATGTTTCGAATGGAAACTTCTTTACTCAGTGCGAGGCTGAGGGCTTTAGGAAGATCACTTACTTCTTAGATAGGCCTGATGTCATGGCACGCTATCGCGTCACTTTGACGGCGCGTGAGGCTGAGTGTCCTGTGCTCTTGTCTAACGGCAATTTACTTGCCACGGAAAAACTCCCGAATGGTTGGCATAGTGCAACTTGGGAAGATCCATTTCCTAAGCCCTCTTACTTATTCGCCTTAGTGGCCGGTAAGCTGGAGTGTATTGAAGAAACTATCACCTCAGGTAGCGGTGCTAAAAAGCTATTGCAAATTTGGGTTGAGCCGCATGATCTGAAGAAGACTCGTCATGCCATGGATTCATTAATTGCCTCGATTCATTGGGATGAAAAACGCTTTGGATTGGAGTTGGATTTAGAACGCTTCATGATTGTTGCGGTTGGGGATTTCAATATGGGGGCGATGGAAAATAAAGGCCTCAATATTTTCAATACAAAGTTTGTATTAGCTCAGCCAGAAACCGCTACCGATGCTGACTTTGCCAATATTGAAAGCGTGGTTGCACATGAATATTTTCATAACTGGACTGGCAATCGTGTTACCTGTCAGGATTGGTTCCAGCTTTCCTTAAAAGAGGGTTTGACAGTATTTAGGGATCAAGAATTTTCCGCCGATCAAATGGGCAGCGAATCTGGAAGAGCGGTAAAGCGTATCGAGGATGTTCGCTTATTACGCCAACTGCAATTTCCAGAAGATGCGGGTCCCATGGCTCATCCCATCCGTCCTGACGAGTATCAAGAGATCAACAATTTTTATACGGTGACGGTTTATGAAAAGGGCTCCGAAGTGGTTCGGATGTATCAAACCCTACTAGGTAAAGAGGGTTTCCGCAAAGGGATGGATCTTTACTTTAAGCGCCATGATGGGCAGGCTGTAACTTGCGATGATTTTTTAATGGCTATGGCAGACGCCAATGCTTTGTGACTTAACGCAATTTAAGAATTGGTATAGCCAGGCAGGCACGCCTAGAGTGAAGGTTGAGGAGCGCTATGATGCAACTGCCAAGCAATATCACCTCACCTTGACCCAAAGTTGCATGCCTAGTTCAGGCCAGGCAATCAAAAAGCCATTTCATATTCCTTTGAAAATGCGCCTGTTGACTACTGCAAATGATCAGCCTGAGAAATTGCTAGAACTAGTCGAGGAAAAGCAGTCATGGACTTTTGAAAATATTTCAGAGCATCCAGTTTTATCGATCAATCGTGATTTTTCTGCCCCAATCAATCTCGACTTTAAACAGAGTGAGATCGATTTGTTGACCCAATTTTCTAGCGATGATGACGCTTTTAATCGCTGGGAAGCCGGTCAAAAATTGGCTATGCAAATGATTTTAGAAAATCGTTTGCCTGATGCTCAATTTATTGAGGCATATCGCAATCTTTTACAGGACCAAAAATTGGATCCTGCGTTTAAGGATCTGGCATTAACGCTTCCAGCGGAAACGTATCTTTATGAGCAATGCGAAAGCGTGGATCCTCAGCAGATTTACAGTTCACGCCGCGCATTTCGTCATGCCATTGCGAGCGAGTTAAGCCCTGAATGGATGCAGCTTTACCAGCAAATGCAAACGCCTGGCGCATTTAGCCCTGATGCGATTAGTGCGGGTAAACGCGCGCTGAAGAATTTGGCCTTAAGCATGCTACTTGAAGCGGATGTTCCTGAAGCGACTTTTATGGCGCAAGGTCAGTATCAAACTGCAAACAATATGACGGATCGTTATGCCGCCTTAGGCGCTCTTGTAGTTCATGGCGCGCCTCAGGCTCAGGCATCTCTAGCTGACTTCTATGAACGCTTTTCTGATGAGGCGTTGGTCATTGATAAGTGGTTTGCTTTGCAGTCCACCCGTCCTCCAATAGCCAATGTCGAGGCGACCCTGGCTACCGTTCAGCGTTTGCGTGAGCATGAAGCCTTCAAAATGAACAACCCTAATCGTGTACGTAGCGTTATTCATGCATTTTGTATGAATAACCCTTCTGGATTCCACCAAAAAGATGGCAGTGGATACGCGTTTTGGGCTGATTCTGTGTTGGCTTTAGATCCCATTAATCCCCAGGTAGCCGCTCGCTTGGCCAGAGCCTTGGATCGCTGGAGGGTCTTTGCGCAGCCCTATCAAGATCAGATGAGAGCTGCTTTGGAGCGGGTTGCAGCTAGCCCCAGCCTTTCTGCTGACGTTAGGGAAGTCATTTCCAAGGCATTAGGAAGCTAGCTTTTTGAAGAACAAGGCAAAATAGAGCCTAATGAATGATTGATACGCATATTGATGCTAGACCTACGGAGAATGTCCTTTTGAACGCCCCAAGTAACTTTAATACCAATCTCAAGCAGTATTTACAGACCACACAGGTTGGAGGTTCTGCAGTTCCTGCGGGTTTGCAGGAGCTACTTTTAGCGGTAGCTGATACTTGCTCAACGCTCAGTCATGAAGTTGCACAAGGTGCTTTGATTGGTTTATTGGGTTCGGCTGGCACTGGAAATGTTCAGGGTGAAGTACAGCAAAAGCTGGACATCATTGCCAATGATTTATTAATTGAGGGTGTTCAGCATTGCAAGTCCTTGGCAGGATTGGCTTCTGAAGAGGTGGAATTGCCAATGGTGGTTCATGGCACAGGCGATTATTTATTGTTATTTGATCCACTGGATGGCTCTTCTAATATCGACGTGAACGTTTCTATTGGAACCATTTTTTCTATTCTGAAAAAACAAGATCCCAACGCTCCAATGCAAACATCGGATTTTTTATTATCGGGACGCCATCAAGTTGCTGCTGGCTATGTTGTTTATGGCCCTCAAACTACTTTAGCCTTAACCTTAGGTGAGGGCGTAGTGATGTTCACTTTGAATAAGACTACAGGTGAGTTTTTACTAATCAAGCATGCCGTTGAAATTGCCCACTCCACGAAAGAGTTTGCAATCAATATGTCCAATATGCGCCACTGGGCTGAGCCTGTGCGCCGTTATGTAGATGAGTGCTTGGCTGGTGTAAGTGGTGAGCGTGATAAAGATTTCAATATGCGCTGGATTGCTTCTATGGTTGCAGATGTCCATCGCGTGCTTTCTCGTGGTGGTGTCTTTATGTATCCATGGGATCAACGTGAACCTCATAAACCTGGCAAGTTGCGTTTGATGTATGAAGCGAACCCAATGAGCTTTTTAGTAGAGCAGGCTGGTGGCGCCTCTACCAATGGCGATCAACTCATTATGGATTTAGTACCAACAGATTTGCATGAGCGGGTTTCTGTCATGCTGGGCTCTAAAGAAGAAATTGAGCGCTTACAACGGTATCACGCTAAAGCGTAAATACATTAAAGCAATCAGTTTCAAGAAAAAANCCCAATCAAATGATTGGGNTTTTTCACTATTGGCTTTAGATTTTCAGGTAAAGCTCAAGTAAAACTCANGTAAAACNCAGGTAATTACGGTTGCACTTTTTCTTTGAGATAGGCAAGCGACTCTTCCACTTGATCTATCAAGATCAGGCAAATATCACCNGCTGCTAAATCATCAAGTGCNGTATCAATGGCTAAGAATTCACCATGAACTTCTTTCACTTGTTTAGCCTTCGAGGTACCCACTAAGCCTTCTTGAAGCAGCTTAAGCACCTCGCCGTCCTCGCGACCACGTTGGCATTGATCTTGATACAAAATCACATTGTCAAAGGAGTTACCAAGAATGCGGGTCAAATCTCTAATGTCCTCATCACGACGATCTCCGGCGCCACTGATAACTACGTGGCTCTTCTTAGGCTTCATCGCTTCAATGGCGCTAGCTAAGGCGCGCATTGCATCGGGGTTGTGACCATAGTCTGCAATGACTGTAGCGCCGTTGTGCTGGAATTGATTAAAGCGTCCAGGAACAGCGTTCGCCGAGCTTTCAAAAGTGTGCAGGCCGCTAGCAATCTTTTCAGCATCGAGACCTAAGGCCCATACTGCACCAATCGATGCCATAGCGTTCTCAATCTGAAATCCAAGAACCCCATTTTGGGTTAATGGAATTTCACTTACGGGGAAGCGATAGACAACTCGTGAACCTCGAGAGGCAACGATATAAGTGCCATCAAAGAAAATCACTTTTTTGTTTTTAGCTCTATGGGCCGCGATGACAGGGTGATGTTGGTTCTGAGCAAAGAAAATCACACGCCCAGTACAAAAATCTCCCATTTTGGCAACAATTGGATCGGCAGCGTTTAAGACCGCAGCGCCTGTTGGCGCTACGTTTTGAACAATCACCCGTTTGAGAATCGCCAGATCCTCAACGCTGGTAATGTAATTTAAGCCTAGATGATCACCTTCGCCAATATTGGTAACTACCGCAACTTCACAGCGGTCAAAACCTAAGCCTTCACGCAACATGCCGCCGCGAGCTGTTTCTAAAACAGCTGCATCAGTATCTGGATGCATTAATACATTACGCGCGCTCCGTGGACCACTGCAGTCGCCAGAATCAATCAGGCGTTGGTTGATATACACGCCATCGGTAGTGGTCATTCCGACACGTAAACCTGTTTCATGCAACAAGTGGGAAATAAGCCTTACGGTAGTCGTTTTACCGTTTGTACCTGTTACCGCTACCACCGGAATACGTCCGTCTTCACCCTGTGGATACATCATATTGATGATATCTTCACCTACTGCCCGTCCCTTGCCATAAGAGGGCTTGAGATGCATGCGCAAACCTGGGGCGGCGTTGATTTCAACAATACCGCCACCTTGTGATTCAAGCGATTTATAGATCGACTCACATAAAATATCTACGCCGGCAATGTCTAAGCCAATCATTTTTGCCGCGGCAATAGCGCTAGCGGCAACATCTGGATGGACATCATCAGTGACATCTGTGGCGGTACCGCCGGTACTGAGGTTGGCGTTATTGCGTAACAGTACGCGTTCGCCAGTCTTAGGTACGTATTGCGGTGTGAGATTGGAGCTAGCTAAATGCGCAAGCGCAATGTCGTCAAATCGAATTTTGGTAAGTGCAGTTGCATGACCATCGCCGCGTAATGGGTTTTTGTTTTCCATTTCGACTAACTGGGCGATCGTATGGGTGCCATCACCAACAACTTGAGCGGGTTCGCGACGTGCCGCTGCCGAGAGGCGATTGCCCACCACTAACAGTCGGTAGTCTGCGCCTGGCAGGTAACGCTCAACAATGGTTTCTCGGCCAAAGGCTTGGGTCACGATAAAGCCAGCGCGAATTTCATCTTCGGTTTGGATGTTGGCTACAACACCTTTACCTTGATTGCCGTCTTTTGGCTTAAGTACAACCGCGCCACCAATTTTTTGGGCGGCACGCCATGCATCATCGGCAGTAGTAACAACTTCGCCAATAGGAACTGATACGCCTGCAGCAGTAAGAAGATTTTTGGTAAGCTCTTTATCTTGTGCAATCGCTTCAGCAATCGCGCTAGTGTCACTGGTTTCGGCTGCCTGAATACGTTTTTGTTTGCTACCCCAGCCAAATTGCACCATGCTGCCTTCAGTCATGCGGCGATAGGGAATGTTGCGTTGTACGGCAGCATCCACAATCGATCCCGTGCTTGGGCCTAGGCGAACATCTTCGTAGAGCGCTTCTAGTTCTGAAAGAGCAGCAGTGAGGTCAAAGGGTGCATCATTGAGAGTTGCCTGAATGAGTGTGAAGGCAAAGTCAAAGGCCATACGACCTACTAGCTCTTCAATGTATTCAACAATAACCTGAAAGACGCCGTCCTCAATGGTTTGAACCGTACGACTAAAGGTGACTGGGCAACCTGCTTGAGCTTGCAAGCCCAGAGCGGCATGCTCTAAAGCATGAGCTAAAGAAAGCGTCTCGCCGTGACCACCGCGACGCATACTACCTAGTTGCGGAAAGCGTTCACGAATTTTTGTTTCAAACTCAGGAATGGAATCAATTGATCTTTCATGAAGTTCGCAAGAAACAATGGCCTCTAAGGCGGTGTGACGGCTCCATAAATTCGGGCCGCGCAACATACGAATACGGGTGATTTCCAATTAAGCCCCTGCAGATACGCTGGTATCCAAAACAAATGTTTCAGCTCCAGCTTCAATAACGTTGAATGGAATGTCCAAGGCCCATGCCGCAGCAATAGCAGCTCCTAAATTCATGGAATTCCATGGTGAATTTGCATTAGGTTCTGAGTGCTTTGGAACAGGAATACTCTTCTGAGTTAACTTATTAGACTTGAGGGTGATTTGTTGTTTGCCAACTAAAACAGCGCGCCCACCATTGCTGATGTGCTGCTCAACAGTCTCTGATTTAGGATCTTGGGTAAAGAAAATGACTTCACCATCGCACAACTCCGCCATCTTGACGACCATCGCATCATCCGCGTTGAGCACAGCAACGCCATTTGGTAGAACGACATCGACTTGGGTGCGCACTACGCTGAAGACTTGGTCTTCATCAAAGATAGCATATTGAGGAAAGTTGGCGCTTGGATCGATATTGAGAACTACGCCAACTTGACACCGGTCATAAGCAAGACCTTCAATCAGCATAGAGAGGTGGTTGTTTTCAATCACCGCCGCTTCAACAGAGCGATTTAATAAAGTGCGTCGTGCATTTTCCCAATTGGCTGCATTGCTTTTCTGAATCGCGCGATGCCCAAAAAATAAGCCTTTGCTTGAAGACAAGCCAACATATTTATTGGTCAAGCGTAAAAAATGGGCAATCATTTCTGCGACGGGAGTCTTACCTTTTTCACCGCACACACCAATGACGGGGATGCGGAAATCCACGCCTGATGGGAAGAGGTGGTCAGCAATCTCTTTGCCAACTGGCTGTGGCTTACCGCTAGCAGGTTTTAAGTGCATTAAGAGGCCAGGACCAGCATTAACTTCAACAATCGCTGCATTTTGCGATTCCAATGGCTTGCTAATGTCTTGAGCAACCAAATCTACGCCGGCAATTTCTAAGCCCACAACGCGTGCAGCTAAAGCCACTTGACTGGCGACATCAGGATGAACCAAATCGGTCACATCAAAAGCCACATTGCCATTGCTTTGAATCAGCACTTTTTGATCTAAGGCTGGAATGCTTGCACCGGTTAATTTCTGACGGGTTAATTCAAGCTCTACTGCAGAATCAATTCGTACTGGATTAAGAGGATGTTCTTCTGCGGTGCCACGACGGGGATCTGAATTGATTTGAGTTTGAATTAATTCCAAAATGGTGTGCTTACCATCGCCAGTCACCCAAACAGTTTCACCTTTTGCGGCAGCTACTACCTTATTGCCTACAACCAACAAGCGATGCTCATCACCGATGATGTGGCGTTCAACTAAGACTTCGCTACCCTCATCAATTGCTACTGCATAAGCAGCTTCAATTTCTTGTTGGGTATAAAGATTGATAAATACCCCACGACCATGATTGCCATCAATGGGTTTAACCACTACTGGCAAGCCGATATCTTGAGCAGCTTCCCAGGCATCATCGGGACTAGTAACAGTTCTTCCTTCAGGTGTTGGCACGCCAGCGCTGGCCAGAAGACTCTTGGTTAAGTCTTTATCTCGAGAGATGGTTTCAGCAATGGCGCTGGTTTGATCTGTCTCGGCAGTCCAAATGCGACGTTGCTTTGAGCCGTAGCCCAGTTGCACCAAATTACCATCTGATAGACGAATAGAGGGGATGCCTCTTTCTTCGGCGGCATTAACGATGCATGCGGTGCTTGGGCCTAGTAATAGGTCATCACTTAAGTCACGTAAGCTTTCCAGGATGGTTTGAACTTCAGCTACGGGATCTTTGGTGTCCTGAGCAATCGCAAGATAGAGGTCGCGAGCGTATTTGAGGGCGGTCAGGGTAACTTCCTCGCTAATAGCGCTGACAATCACCTTGTAAACACTGCGACGGTCTCCGTCACGGGCTTTTCCAAAGCCGCCAGGAATGCCGGCCAAGTTTTGGAGTTCTAGGGTGAGATGCTCCAAAATATGTGCTGGCCAGGTGCCTTCTTCAACCCGCTTTAAAAAACCACCAGTTTCGCCATAGCTACAGCGATGTTCTTGCAGGCTGGGTAGCGCCTTTACTAAGCGCTCGTAAAAGCCCGGAATCAGGTTGGAAGGGTAATCTTCCAGGTCGCCAATGTCTATCCAAACCTCGATGACAGGGTGGTAGGTCCACATATTGGGACCGCGGAGATGCTTGACGCTCAAGATCTCAATGGTTTTATCTAGTAATTGGGGCATGTGTGGAGCGGGGAGGGGTTTACGCCTTATTTTGGCGGTAAAACCTCAGACTATCTCTCTGTTTTAGTAGTTATTGAAAATCCACAAAATTAGCAAAAATACGTTAAAAGACTTACTTTGATAATTTAACGGTTTTCTGGCCCAGAAGGTTGACAGAACTTATAAATTGAAAAAACTGAGCTCCACTATACTTTTACGGTAAATGAAGCCAGAACTTATTCCCTTTGCCCCAACCTTACCAAGTCATTGGCAAGTCGCCTTAGGGGTATCCGAATCCCCCGTAAAAACCCTCGACTCCATACTGGCCTGGGTTGAGCTGGATCTGGATGCGGATTTACGCTTTCAAAAAAGCCTGCTGGTATTGACTCAGCAGGGCCTCGTTTGGACTAATGGTTCCGCCTTTGAGATGTGGCCCATAAATTCCAAAGCCCATCTATTGCACGGTGACCATGCTGGTGTTGGGCACCTTAAATTAGAGGCAACTGAAAAATTACTGAGAATTTGGTATTTCACCCTAGCAGTGAACCCCCAAGTACTGCGTTTACAGTCCGCCTATAAACAGCTTTCTCAGGGTCGGCAGCCTAGCAAGGGCAATCCTGAGGCTGGCGAATACGAAAAACAGGTATGCGCCGTCTGCTTAAGCGTTAAACCTGCCAATTCCGACGTCTGTCCTACATGCGATCCAGAGGATGACAAACCTCCATCAACATGGACTCTATTCAAATTGTGGCGTTTTGCTCGCCCTTATAAGAAACAGCTTCTTTTGGGGTTTGTCTTAACTCTGCTGTCTACTGGCGCTACTTTAATTCCGCCATACCTGACGATGCCTCTGATGGATCATGTGTTGATTCCTTATGAGCGTGGTAACCCAATTGATTTTCAATTGGCCAGTAAGTATCTTTTGGCACTATTTGGCGCCTCCATAGTAGCCTGGGGTTTGGGTTGGTGGAAGACGTATCTGCTTGCGCTGGTTAGTGAGCGCATTGGCGCCGATCTTCGCAACACCACGTTTGAGCATTTACTGAAACTCTCTTTAGAGTATTTCGGTGGCAAAAGAACAGGGGATCTGATTGCGCGCATTGGCGCCGAGACCGATCGTATTTGTGTTTTTCTTTCTCTTTACGCATTAGATTTTGCAACCGATGTGCTGATGATCGTGATGACGTCGGCAATTTTGGTGTCGATAGATCCTTTGCTTGCGCTGGTAACACTTGCACCTCTGCCATTTATTGTCTGGATGATTCATGTTGTTCGCGATAAGTTGCGCTTTGGTTTTGAGAAGATTGATCGTATCTGGTCTGAGGTTACTAATATCTTGGCCGATACGATTCCGGGTATTCGTGTTGTCAAAGCGTTTGCTCAAGAAGACCGCGAGCTCAAGCGCTTTGTCGATTCCAACAAACACAATCTTCAAATCAATGATCGCGTCAATCGCGTCTGGGGATTGTTTTCACCAACGGTGACTTTATTAACTGAAACAGGTCTTTTGGTTGTTTGGGGTTTTGGTATCTGGCAGGTAGCGCATCGTCATATTACGGTGGGCGTGCTAATTGCTTTCTTGGCGTATATCGGACGCTTTTACATCCGTCTGGATTCGATGAGTCGAATTGTTTCTCATACGCAAAAAGCGGCGGCTGGAGCCAAGCGTATTTTTGACATTTTGGATCACGTCTCGAGCGTGCCAGAGCCTATCAATCCTGCGCCCTTGGTTGATGTGAAGGGCCGTATCTCCTTGCGTAACGTAGGTTTTCGTTATGGCAATCGTGCCGTTTCAAAAGGAATTGATTTAGATATTGCTCCTGGAGAAATGATTGGTTTAGTAGGTCATAGCGGCTCTGGTAAGAGTACTTTAGTGAACTTGATTTGCCGTTTCTATGACGTGAGTGCTGGCGCTATTTTGCTTGATGGGCGCGATATTAGAAGTATCAGAATCGCGGACTATCGCAAGCGTATTGGATTGGTTTTGCAAGAGCCATTTTTATTCTTTGGCACTATTGCTGAAAATATTGCCTATGGCAAACCTGATGCTTCTCGCGAAGAAATTATTGAAGCAGCCCGCGCTGCCCATGCCCATGAATTTATTTTGCGTTTACCGCTTGGATATGACTCCTTAGTGGGTGAGCGTGGTCAATCTTTGTCAGGTGGTGAGCGTCAGCGTATTTCGATTGCCCGTGCCCTATTAATTAATCCAAGTATTTTGATTTTGGATGAAGCCACCTCTTCAGTAGACACCACCACTGAAAAAGAAATTCAGCGTGCCTTGGATAACCTTGTTAAAGGTCGAACTACCATTGCGATTGCCCATCGCCTCTCTACCTTGAGAAAGGCCGACCGCCTAGTTGTTCTGGACAAAGGGGAAATTGTCGAAATTGGCTCACATGATCAATTAATGGATGCTCAGGGTGCTTACTATGCCTTGTATCAAGCGCAATTACGCCATGCAGCGGAATTGGTGGAAGGCGGCGCTATTGGTGAAAGTATCGATGAGCAAGAAGAGGGTGTTTTGGAAGAAGCTGCCAAAAATACGGGGGGTGGAGTATGAATAAGCTCAGTCAAAAAACTGACGTGATGTCTTATCAAAAACCCCATCAACTTGAGCGAGATGCATTGGGTCGCTTGGTTTTGATTGACGCAGCTGGTACTCGTCACGTTGGCGTATATCCGGTTCGAGCCTTTCCGATTACTGCGCCTAATGCTGGAATATCCATCATGGATCAATCGGGTAAAGAACTTTGCTGGTTTGCAGATATCGTCTCGATCCCTGAATCTGAATTAGGCTTGCTAGAGGAAGAAATGGCTGCGCGAGAGTTTATGCCGGTGATTGAGAGAATTACTAAGGTATCGACATTCGCAACCCCAAGTATTTGGGATATCGAAACGGATAAAGGCCCCACTCGTATTCGTCTTAAGGGCGAAGAGGATATTCGCCGAATTGCAGGCAATACTTTATTGATAGCAGACTCTAATGGCTTGCAGTTCTTAATCAAAGACTCTACGCAATTGGATAAATTAAGCAAGAAACTGCTGGATCGTTTCCGCTAAAATACATTTTCAAGTCGCCGCTTTAGCTCAGTTGGTAGAGCAGTTCATTCGTAATGAAAAGGTCGCCAGTTCGATTCCGGCAAGCGGCACCAAAACTGGTTTCCTAAGTTACTGTTCTGTAACGAAATCCTAATAAAAACAACACTTTAGCGTGTGTATGTCCTACACATGATTCTTGTCATTTCCGCTTAAAAAGGGTATATTTCACCCCTATCCCCACACATCCCCACAGGTAAATCCCGCACATGGCTAGCTATACCAAGACAGCAAAAGGTTATCGTGTCTTCTTAGAAATTAAGGGGGTTAGAAAAACTAAATCTTTCGCTACAAAGCGGGAGGCTAAGGAGTGGGCTGACTACACAGAATTTAATCTACGTAATGCAGCTGCATTACCACTAGAAGGAAAATACACCTTACGCCAAGCATTAGAAAAATATCGTGATGAGGTGTGTGATCGCAATGTGGGGGCTCGTTGGGAGAAAGTAAGGATCAATGCTTTTATAGAACACCCTGAATGGCTACCTATAAATAGACTTATAGGCGATATAACTACTGATGATTTCACTGCCTTTAGTGTGGAGAGGGCTAAGACTGTTAAGCCAGGGACGATATTGCGTGAGTTTGGATTGCTATCTGCTGTTATGGAAGTCGCTCGTAGGGAGTGGAAATGGGTAGCAACTAACCCAGTTAGAGATGTTAGAAAACCACAAGAACCCCACGCTAGAGAGAGATTGATTACTAGGGCTGAAATTAAGTCCATGCTACGAGGGCTTGGGTATTCCCCACTAGATAAAAGAGTTACCACCATTTCTCAGTCTATTGCTGTGTGTTTTATGACTGCATTACGGACTGGTATGAGGGCAGGAGATATGACTAATCTTGCGTGGGCAGATGTTTTTCCACGTCATGTAAGTGTGAAATTAGATAAGATTGGCAGAAAACGGGGTAAAGGTAGGGATGTTCCACTATCGCTGAAGGCGGTGCGGGTTATAAAGAAGATGAAGGGGTTTGACCCTATCTCTGTATTTGGACTAGCTCCTGCTACTCTGGAAGCTAGGTTTAGAACTATTCGGGTACGCCAAGGGTTAAGTGGATTTACGTTCCACGATTCAAGACATACTGCTGCTACGTGGATTGCTGGCAAATTTAAAAGCAATGAAAACGTTACTGCTCAACAAGCCATATTTGATATGTGCAAAATCTTCGGGCGGTCAGACCCGAAGAGAGCACTCGCTTATTACAATCCAAATCCAGAGGACATTGCCTCCAGATTGGACTAATTACTTCTTTTTAAGGGTAGCTTGATTTGTCTTAGGGTTGTACTTAAAGTCTTTTGAACTCTTTGCACTTCCTTTATCGGCTCTATCAATAGCCCTTTCTTTGGCAGTCATAGCATTACGGGCTGCACCAGCTTCAGTAAATGTTTTACCATCTGCTTTAAGTTGGCCACGGTTTTGTAAAATATGAATAGCCTCATCTTTACTACCTACTTGTGATGCTAAGCGGTTGATAAGCTGACCACGACCCATGAACTTTTGTGTAGTCATATTAAGCCACCGCCTGTAGACCTTTATAGTCATCGACTATTCCGGTAAGTTCTTGATACTTGTTGTAGTCAATGCAATAGCATGGAGCATTACCTGTTGTCGCTGAAGTTCCCCTACCTACAGTGAACTGGTCTTGAGCTGTACCAATTGGAATCCTTAAATTCATGGACTCTATGTAACCCATAATGGCTTCAGGATCTAGCTTTCTATTATTGGTATTGCACCAAGTCTTTAAAGCATTCTTCTTAAAGTACAGTCTTCCATGGTAATGATCCATTTGCTTAGGCCCAGCTACACCAGTTACTAACCTAGCTTTAGCTTCCCCAATAACAACAGCTTGAGAAGTCTGAAGTCCAGACTGGTGACGGCTATCTCGGTATTCACTAGTAACAATAATGTGACCTTGCAAGTCACTCAAGAACATACTTAGCGCAGCTTCAGGACTAATAATGTTATTGGCTTTAACCCGTTTAATCTGACCTAAAAGCATGCTCTCTGTGAAAGCAAACAAAGCTTCGATATCCCATGCAGTAATTTCTAGGGTGTTAGTAATCTCAGCTGCAGCCATAGTACAAGCGCACCAACCACGATAGAAACGTAGATCGCTATCGGGTAACTTAACAGCAATTCGTTTTTCCCAGTAAGCAGTACGGTCTTTTATATCACTGATATTTGCAACTAAGTACTTTAAGTACGCTGCACCTGCAGAACCCATATTGTCAGCCATGATACTAATCGCTGCGTTTACTTCATCAGTAGATTGATGAGGCTTGGCAAAGCTATTCATATTAATTTCAACCATACGCAAGGCTTCTGCGTAAGTGTTTCCGTTATTAGATGCAAGTGTTCCTAGTAGACTTTGATTTGCCGTTCCATGGAGCATAAGACCAAATGGGTCAGCAGCTTCTTTACGGTTCTTACCAGAGGCATAGGAGTTGCGTTGCTTATCTTTACCAGTTACTAGGTTGTAGCATAGGTCAGATAGCATCTCTTGCTTTAACTTTGATATTTCATCCATCAATAGTGGTTGAGTTCCCACTGCAGCAAATGTGGTGTACAACGCATTGGTAGTTGTTCCTTGTGGAAAGCTAAAGAACAAGCTGATAAAGAAAATCTAGCTAAAGCTTATAGCGAGTCTTACGGTGCTGGTGATACTAAAAACCAACAAGCCTTTGATCCAGAAGCAGCTAAAGCATTAGCAGATCAAGGTGGTGGTCCAGCAGTTACTAATACAGCTGTTCCATATGCCCTTAAAGATAAACAAAAAGATTTTGAGCGACTAGCAGCAGAATACAAAATCGATCCGACCAAAATACAGCAAACATCGCTAGGCAATTTTCAGCTTAATAAAGCTAGGATTGATGATGATAGAGAAACAAAGATTACTCAAATACAAGACCAAACTACAGAAGCATATAAGACACTAGCTGGTTTTCATGACTCTGGGGATACTGCTGGGATGCTTAAAACATTTGGCCCTCAATATGAGCAGCTAACTGGATATAAAGTATCTATGGGTACTAATGGAAATGTTAGCGTACAAGATCAAAAAGGAAAAGTAATTGCTTCCTACGGTAGTGCAGATGAATTAGCAAAAAGTTTAGGTAAAGAAATCCAAGGTTACGCAGATACTCAGATTAGCAATCTAGATCGTAATTATGCTATTCAATTACGTGGTGTAAAAGTTAAAGAAGCTACTGTTGATTCTGAAAACGCTAAAAACTATGCGGGGGCTAATGCCTCAAATGCAGCAGCTGGTTACTATGCAGCTAATAGTCAAAATGCTAGAGATAAAAATAGTAGAGAGAATGACCTTTACGATACAGCCAAATTATATGGGCAGCAGATTCAAGCACTTGATCCAAAAGATCCTCAGTATGAGCAAAAGAAATTTGACCTAGCCCAAAAAGGCGAATCAGCTATAGCTCTTAAATCAGGCGACTTCAGTAAAGTTGCTTCGGGAACCCCACTGGGGCAAGCATATGGTGGCTATAACAAAGTAGTTGAAGCAACAGCTAAAAATGGTGGTGAAGCTCCAAGTCTTCCTGATTACATGGGTAAACAAGGTTTTGCTGTAGGACCAATTGAGGCCACATATAAAGATAAAGTAGCTACTCTATTAAGCCAAGGTAAAGAGAAAGAAGCTAAAGAAGTTGTATCTCAATACAACAAAACCTTCTTTAGAACTCCTATGGAAGTTCCAGCAATTAAAGCAGTACCTGTACCTGATAAAAAGACAGCAGCTATTAGCACAAGTAAACCAGCAATAGATTCTAGGCTCCCACGAGGACAAGCTGCCGCAAATAGGCAGTTGAACCCACCTCGGGCAAAAGCTATAGATACAGAATTAAATGGTACAGACTAATAAACAATTAAGGACAGCAGATGTCAGATTTTCTAAAACAAGCTCTTGAAGAGAGCGGGTTAAGTGGTGTAAACGGGAATTCAAAATCTAGCTTTTTAGATCAGGCATTAATTGATTCTGGGTTAAAAGAAGATCCGAATATGCCTAAGTCTGATATGGGTAAAGAATTATCAGCTGGGTGGGCAAACTATAAAGCTGGTATGCAGCATCTTGCTGGGGCTATGGGTAGTGATACAGCTACTGAATGGGCTGTAGAGAATGAGAATAAAGCTCAGAAACTACAAGCAAGTTCTAAAGCCCCACATACATGGGATGAAGTTAAATTTGGTGATAAAGATAAAGGAGTCACTAACTACCTAGGTCAGTTAGCTGCTGGCTCTGCACCGTTTATGGCTGAACAAGCTGTTCTTGCTGCTGGTGACTTTTTCTCAGGTGGTATGTTAACACCCGTACATGCTGCACGTTTAGGTGAAATCGCTGCAAGTAGTTTGCTTCGTACAGGTGCTACAGATGTTGCAAAAGCTGGTGTTCAAAAAGGTGTTACTGGTTTAGTTGTTGGATCAGAGAGATCACTCCCATCATCAATCGGGCAAGAAACACAGAATCAATATGATGAAGCTGGCAAATATAACTTACCTGCTGCAATTGCTATGGGTGTGCCTTATTCCGTCCTTAATGGTGGTTTAGGTTTAGATGCAGCTATTGCTCGTGGTGGGCTTCATGTTCCAGGCATACAAAATAGATTTGGTAGAGCAATAGCTACGGGTGCTATTTCAGGTGCAGAAGAAACTGGCGCTGAAACAGGACAAGCCTATCTAGAAAATGCCGCCAAGAAATCAGTAAACCCTAACTATGACATGGGGGGTGAAGATGCAATGGCCAACCTTAAAGAGTCAGCAATTGGTGGTTTTGCATTAGGGCACTCACTAGGTACAGCTGGGGGAGCGTTTACTAAAAACCCAGTTTCTAATGGAAGTAGCTTGTTAGGTAACGGTAACGAAAGCAATAATACGCAAGATGCTGGTATTTCTACTGCAATCAATATTCATGCTGATTCTGGACTATCTACTCAAGATATTATTAATCAAGCAGTAGGTGTAGTAGAGCAAAACAAAAAGATGTTAGCCCAACGTCAAGCAGATATGAAGTCTGCAATGGACGAGCTAAGCGGGGTCCGTGTAAATGACCCAGTAACAGGGCATGAACGTGAATTGACCCAAGGTGAGTTAGCGATGCATCAAGCTAACCAAGTTAGCGAGCAAGTAAACCAAGCTAATCAGCAACAACAAGCTGAAGCATTAGCAACTAAACACCAAGCGGAACACGATAATCGTTTAGCCGTAGCCAATAAATATGGTGGGGTTACAGAAGTACAAGCTCCAACTCCAGAAACTCCACATGAAGGGCATTGGAAATTCCAAGGGGAAGACTTTTTTACAAGAGAAGAGCTCCATAAGAAAATTGAATCAATCGCTAAGATTGAAAGTACTAAAGACCCATTAACACTTCAAGTTGAAGCAGCGTTACAAGATGCTGGTAATCCTTTGAAGCCAGGTGCATTGCGTACTATGGCAGCTAAATATGCTGGATCATCAATTGAAAAAGTAGCGTACAACTTAAATGCAAAGTTAGAGTCTTTGGCCGCTGCAGGTAAAGGTATCTCTGATAATGAAGTAACTAGACTTGGAATGGCATACGAGACCTTGACAGGGCAAGTAGCTAGTGGGTACAGTAAAGCCGAAAGTAATGTAGATAAAAAAGCCAAAGGAACAAATGGAAAACAAGGACAAGCTGGAGCCACTGAGTCCAGAGGAACAAGCGAAGGTGGACAAACTCCACAGCAAAATGGAGGAGCGTTGGTCGCAAATAATGGAGGAGATGTCGCATCTTCCAGTGGAAACACAGTTGAGACAGCTAAAAGGTCTACGCAAATTAGCAGAGCTACACCCGCAGAAGCCGAAAAGCTCAAACAAGATTGGCAGCTAGCAACGCAAGGTAAGGGTGATAGCCTACAGCACTTAACTGGTGGGTTATTAGACATAGCCCTAAAAGCTTCCAAAGAAGGAAAGCTAACTAAAGAGATTGCCAACGGTATCCAAGAGTTAAATACTCCTGACGATATTACCCATCACGCCACTTTATCTGATGCAGTAGATCATATGATCCAGCAGGGCGGCACAATGACTGCGGATGATGTTCCTAAGATTCGTACTTTGTTTCAGGATATTTTAGGTACTGATGCTAAAGACCGTTTAATGACAGCCAAAGAAATGGCTGAGCACTATGGTTTAACTTTGGACCAAGCTAAAAACTGGTCTAAACGTGCCAAAGCAATTCTAGATAAAAATGAAAACGACCCATACTTCCACAAGTTTGAAGAAGCAAAAAATGCTGTAGCTGATTTAGCAGGGTGGAAAACATGGGATGAAATGCAACATTCATTGCATAGTAGTAAGCAAATTAATAAGTCTCAGTCTTCAGAAGCATCACTAGCTAAAGATGAAATCGCCCATGAAATATTTAACCAGAACAACACTATCGACGAAAAAGAATTTCAAAACGTTGAAGATGGTGAGACTGGTAGTGTAGGTATTACTAATAAGAAGTCTGTAAATAGTAAGACTGAAAACTTTAACTTTGGTGAGGCAGTAGCTAAACAATGGGAAACCCTGCAAAAAGAAATTGCAGCAGCAACAAAAGAAGGTGATTCCGAGAAAGTATCTGAGCTTGAAGCCAAGATGGATGAGCTTCTTACCAAGACTGATAAGAACAATAAGAAGACTGCTAAGCAAAATCAATCTCGTCCTGATGCCCCAGTTAAAAAAGAAGCTAAGAAAAATATCGGGGATAAGATTAAAGAAAAGGTAGCTGAGAAGAAAGCTCCTAAAGTAGAAGAGAAGGTTACGGTAGCTAAAGAAGAAGCCCCTAAGATTTGGGATAAGCTTGCTGCTCAGATCAATGTCCCATTATTTAATACCCTTAGTGCTAAAGCTCAAGACGAGTGGATCGACCATGTTAAGACTGGTAACGATAAAGTCAAAGACATGCTCACGTTGCTTAACCGCAATAAGGTTAACTACGCAAGAGATCCAATTGGTGGCAAAGAAAAACTGTCTACTCCTAAGCAAGACACGTTTTTAAACGAGCTTGATTTTTCACAATACTCTCTAGGTGATATAGATGAGAATGGGAAAAGGATAAAAGTTGCTATATCTCCAGTTTCCTTTAGTGAAGTAGATGAGCTATTCCCTGGAATCTCAAAAGCTTTTGAAGTATTAGGGTCCGATCACCTTCATCTATTTGATGCTATTAATACTATTGCAATTTCAGAAAATGGTAATTTTTCACAAGCTATAGTTACACAGACTGAGCCCAATGGTAGTATTAAAACCACTCTTGTAATTGATAAAACTTTCTTACAGACAGCAAGTGAGACAGTACAAGCTTTCTATACTATCCATGAATTTGGGCATTTAGCAGATATGGCTGGTGTTGGTGGCACATACTCAATGCACCCAGATATGAAAGTTGAGAAGACAAGTACTGGCTTTAAGATGGTTGGGGTAGTGGCTAAACAGTTGCAAGATTATTATTTAGCTAATCCAGAAAAGAATCTATTTTCATATCCTTTTAGCGATAATAAAGGGATGGACGCTGAAGAATTTCAGCATGAACTATTTGCACAATTATGGGCTTGTAAATTTAACCCTGGAATATTTGGAACATTAGAAAATATAGCTCCAGCAGCAATTAACTTTATTAATAAGGTATATGAACATGCAGCAGAAAAAAGATCTGTCACCCCTGGCTCAGAAGCTGGCTCAAAAGTCAAAGCAGCGATTATCGAATCTACCTTTAAAAATAGCTATGAAGGACAAGGGATTGGTAGTGCCAGAGGATTATCTAAAGGGGTTACAAGCTCCAATACGCAAGAAGTAATACGTAAGGCGAGTAGTTCTTTTGCTGATTCTGTAAAAGATTTCCATGAAGCTACTGGGAAAGTCGCCGATGTGAACATTAAGAAGCTACCTACCCAACTACAGTCTGCAGCCTACGGTATCCATAGTGTTTTATTTAACCTTAAAGAAATCGGCTTAGGTTTTGCTATTACTAGAGATGTAGTTAATATGGCTAAGAAGTACATGCCATCTGCAGTTAACTACATGGAAGCTCTGGAACAAAAAGGTGCTATTACTCGCCAGCATGAAGAGCATATCCAGAAGATCATGCTTGAAGCTAATAAGTTAGACAACGCTACACGAGATAAGATCAA
>TBL_comb47_HYPODRAFT_10001746_pt1 | contig 27772 bp, 27 predicted proteins | sample TroBogypolimnion_40_FD_10682 | JGI IMG/M metagenome (IMG submission 10682) | reverse complement strand
TACAAAAACTGGCAACTATCCGGTTCCCTCGATTTTCGTTACGGAGGTGTAATGTATAGCGGAACTGCAGACTTGTTATTGTTTACCGGTAATGCCAAGGCAACGGCATATAATAATCGCCGCCCGTTTATTGTACCAAATTCGGTTGTGGCGAATACTGATGCCGGAGGAAATACCGTTTATAGCGAGAATCAAACAGTTATCAGCAGTGGCAACTATTCAAATTTTTGGTATCCTACTACCAACCCCGGGACTTCTTATTATCAGCGAATTATAGACAGATCGTTCCTTAAATTAAGGACTGTGGCCTTGTCGTATAAATTACCTGAAAGATGGGCTGCCAAGATTCTTGCCAACCAGGCATCAATTGGGATCTATGCGAAAAATATCTTATTATGGACACCTAAATCAAATATGTACCTCGATCCGGAAGGAACCAATTTAGGCAATGACTTAGGCGGTGAACTTGGAGAATTCAGAGCAGCACCAACTTCTGAAAGTTTTGGCGCATCCTTAAAAATTACATTTTAATTTATAAAAAAGGAAATTTATGAAAATGTATAATAAAAAATCATTGATCAGCGTTTTTCTTCTGTCGATATTACTGATGGGGGTTAGCTGTAAAAAACAGTTGGATGTGAACCAAAATCCAAATGTGCCTACCTTATCCCAGGGTAATGTTGACCTGGTTTTCCCGGCAGCTGTACTTGCCACTGTAGGAAAGGTTGGGGGAGACTTAACCATTTTAGGAGGGCTATGGAGCCAGGTTTTCACCCAGGCTGCCCTCGCAAATCAATACAGGTACCTGGATTCCTATGATGTAAAATCTACTGATTTTAATGCTTCCTGGGATGTGCTCTATTCCAGCGGTCTGAAAAATTACAAATACGTAATTGATCAGGCAAAGGCTTCACAAAACTGGTCTTACTATCTGATGGGCAATGTGATGAATGCCTATACAACCGAAGTTTTGGTTGATTTATATGACCAGATTCCATATTTCCAGGCACTTCAGGGTACCACTACCCTGCAACCAAAATTTGATGATGGATTCACCATTTATAAAGATTTGATTGCCCGGATTGATTCTTCGCTCCTTCAGGATTTTACCGTCTCCACAAATGCAGTGACTTCTACTGCAGACCTTGTTTTTGGTGGTAAGGTTAATCAGTGGATTGCTTTTGCGAATACCTTAAAGCTTAAAATGTACCTGCGAATGGTAAATGCCCAACCGGCTTTGGCCCAGTCCGGCATTACCACTATGATCAATAGTGGTGCTGTATTTTTAACCAAAGATGCAAGTGTTACCAATTTTGCTGATATCCTTGATAAGGACAATCCTTTCTTTGAGCAAAACAGGCGTTCACTGAATACTCCTGATAACCTTAGAGCGAGTACTACAATGGTAAGCTGGTTGGTTGCTAACGGAGATCCACGTGCGATTGCTTATTATGGTTCAGCCGCTCCTCTTTCTGAAAACCAGGGTGATTTTGCCGGTGCTGGGTATGGCAGTGTTCCTGATTTTGTTCAGTCACCAACTGATCCCGTAGTATTTATTTCTCTGGCAGAGTCCTATTTTCTTCAGGCTGAGGCAGACGCACGCTACATGGGTGGTGCCAAAGCGCAAGCGTTGTATAATCAAGGTGTTTTAGCAGCCTTTTCTGCAACCGGGAATAATGGCGCTTCTTTTATCACTGGTGTTTATGCTTATCCAACGGCCGGTACACTTGAACAACAAATTGAAGCAATTGTTACTCAAAAGTGGGCCTCATTTGCTCATGGATGTCATATGCTTGAAGGATACTTTGATAAAAACAGAACCGGTTATCCCAGAACCAGTGCTGTTTATTCGAACTCTTCCTCCTATGTTCCTGGTCAGTTTGTAATTTCAAAAAACTCTGTCCTTGGAGCTGGATTGATGCCTAAACGATTGGTATTCCCATTCGATGAAACTTCTTTGAATTCAAATGCTCCGGCCTTGGTACCAATCACAACTGCTGTTTGGTGGGGTAAATAATATTAATGCTTAAAAAATTTAAAGATGAAAAAAATTATCATATTTTCTTTTTTAGCTTTGGCCTTCTTAGCAAGCTGCACTCAAAAGTCTATTATTGACAATGCAGACCAAGTTGGTATTTCAAAGATTACCTACTATCCGATTCTAACTGTAAAGGGTGATCCTTATGTATTCTTGGCAAGCGGTACTGCCTTTACCGATCCCGGGGCTACTGCTGTTGCCGGAAGTGCTACAGTATCTGTGGTTGCAACGGGTACTGTCAATACAACTACCCCTGGAGTTTATTTAGTGACTTATACTGCTACCAATAAAGACGGGTTCTCAGCATCTGCCAGTCGGTTTGTAGTTGTTTATTCAACTGATGCGTCTGCAGCGGCAAATGATTTATCCGGAAATTATGCCAGAAGTACTAATGGTTCAATAGCAACATGGACCAAAATGGCTCCAGGCGTTTATAAGGTTTTTAACCCGGGCGGCGCCCCAGGTACAAGCCTGACTATTATTGCCTTTAATCCTACCGGATTTGTAATCCATGTCCCTTCTCAGCCTGACAGTGGAGGTACAACTACCTCCTGTACAAATGCAGCAGGAACGGCAGACATCATTTACGCACCCGGGCCTCCTGCCAAATATGCATGGCACGTTGTTAATCCTGGTTACGGAACTTCTTTACGTACATTTACTAAACAATAAAAAACTCAAACTATGTATAAAAAATTAATTTTCATAGTCATTGTATTGTTTACAATTATCTCTTGTAACAAAAATACATACAACCCTGGTGTTACCAGTACGGTAAAGGCGTCCAATGAATGGTGGGTGAATCTGTATTTGGATGGAGCGCCTCAATACGGCAAGTTTGCGAAGATTACGACTTACAATACGGCTGGAAATACGGACTCAATTTGGATCGATGACTTAGGAGATATTTGGCAATTTAAAGTCAGGGCAGTATTCAATAAGGATAGTTTAACCTTCTCGGCACCCAATGCAGCAAATTACTGGCCGGGTTACCCTATCACTGTTAACATCCAAAATGGTAAGATCATGTTGAATAAAGCAAAATCCGCAACAGGGCTTCCAACTGACAGCATTTACTTTAAGGTGACTTTCTCGGATGATCCAACTGATACTTATGAAATTAAGGGTACCGGCCGGACATTGTGGGGAGCTGATGATTATTGATAAATAAGAGAATAGACAATCCCCGGTATTTTCAAGGGTGATTGTGTACCAGATGATTTAGGGTTTTGTATCTGTTTATTGTTCAAATAACCAGATATAAGGCCCTAAGTTGTTTAATACTACCCCTCGTTTGCAAACGAGGGGTTTGTTGTCTTGAGTTTGCAACTCATTTGGAATATTTCTTCCAATCTGATTTCGTTTGCTGGTTTAACCAGGCAATCCAGACGTTTGAAACGACAAGCAGCCTACTCCTCGTTTCAAACGGGGGGTAGGGCTTTGGTTGTCAATATTTTAACCCAATTGAAATTAGCCCGCACGAGAACAAATTAATCCGCCGAAGGTGGATCATGTTATCTATTTTTGATGTTGGAGTTCCACAACTCCCGGTCAATTTGCACGGAACAGGTAATTTACTCAAGAGCAAAATATAAAAAAAGATATTGACAACTACATGATCATTTTTATACCTTTGTACAAAGATCATCCAAAAAATGCGACTTAGTGAATTTGAAATAGAAAGTATCAAAAGCCTGGCAAACCGCCATTTTGGGAATGATGTTCAGATATTTCTGTTTGGCTCGCGTATCAATGCCAACCTTCGTGGAGGTGATATTGATTTATTTGTTCGTGATTCAACCGGAAAAACATTGAAAATTAGGAATAAAATCAATTTCATCACCGATCTTATCCTTCAAATTGGTGATCAGCGAATTGATGTTGTGCTGGACAATAGAGAGGCAAGAAATTCAGTTTTTTTTAAAACCATAGAGCGAACAGCTATCCGGATATGTTGACAGAGGAGCTTCGAAATAAATTGGCTGAGACATTGGCAATTTGCACTTTGCATCATCAGCGAATGATGTTTGCTTATGAAAATCTTAAGAGATACTTCCCGTTAACCGAAATCAATTTCAGTCAGATATCCCCGATCGAACTGGCCTTATTTGACCAGCTAATCTATCGTTTTTCAAAACTTCAGGACAGCATGGGATCTCACCTGTTCAAGCAACTTCTTGAGGCGCTTGAAGAAGATATTGCAGATTTGCCTTTTATTGGCATCCTGCATAAAATGGAGAAACTGAAGCTTCTGGATGAAGCAAAAGATTGGATTTCGCTACGTCAGACCAGAAATTCCGTTTCTCACGAATATCCATTTTATAAGAAGGTTCAAATAGAAGGACTAAATCTTCTACCGGAAGAAGTGAAAAAATTGGCGGCTATCTGGATCAGGTTAAATGAGTACGCTCAATATCACATGACCTCCTAGATCTTAGGTCCTTGACTCCCATTTGTTTGCAGCGAGGGAATTGTTGTCTTGAGTTTACAACTCATTTTGGACCTACCTTCCTGGCTGATTTCGTTTGCTGGATCATTTAAGGAGTGAGGTTGTTACAAACGACAAACAGCTTACCCCTCGTTGCAAACAAGGCAGTAAAGCATCCCCCTGTTTTCAATGCCCCAAAGCGGCAGGGCCGTGAAATATTTGTAGCACAAGAGATTATATGCATGTTAGGTGCAGCGCACCGTAATATCAGAACCGATTGCTCCATAAAATTTCGGTGCCCTGCACCTTTTGTGCCCATTAACTTATTTTCTACAAATATCAACGGCGCCCTGCACCTTTTTAAAAAATACTTGTTGGCAATACCTTCCTCAAACGTTGAGGTGCCAATTAATCTGAATAAATTCTAAAAAAATATATCCCAAAACGGGTGTGTGCTTATATTCGTATTTAAATAATGGTTATATTTGGTAGTATCCTGATTATAATGAAACTAAAACCATTGTAACATGAGCTTACTTAATGATCTCCCCGAACTTGTAAGTGCCAGCATCATCTCAGAGGAAACGGCAAATGAAATTTTAAGGTATTACAAGCGTAAACAGGACACCTCTCCCAATCGGCAATTGCTTATTTTTGGCATCCTCGGAGCGTTGCTGGTAGGAACCGGCCTTCTGTTCATTGTGGCCAATCAATGGGATCAATTCTCCCAATTCGCAAAAACAACCTGCGCTTTTCTCCTGCTGATCATTCCTCAACTCTTCTGTGTTTATGTGCTGTTAAAGAAAACAGAGAAAGTGGTCTGGAGAGAAATTGCTGCCTTATTGCTCTTCTTTGCCGTTGGTGCCAACATATCGCTGGTCAGCCAGATCTATCACATCAATGGCGACTTTAGCAGCTATCTGATGACATGGATGATACTAACTGTGCCTCTGATTTATCTTCTTAACGCTTCAGCCATTTCATTGGCTTACCTTTTCATGAGCATGATTTTTGGCCTGGCAGCAAGTGAAAGTGGTGCCTTCCCCAATGAAGAGTATCTGTTCTGGATTCTTTTCATACTTCCTATTCCCCGGTATTATCAGTTGTCGCAGAAAATTCCGGCCAAAGCATTGCTTATTCTTCATCACTGGATGGTCCCCTATGTGCTTACCCAAACACTTTTCACCGTGTCGCACCAGGCCCATATGCTAATGCATCCGGCATATATGTATATGTTTGCCATCTTTTATTTTATCGGAAAGCGGCCATATTTTAAAGGCCGTCCGCTCCTTCATAACGGATATCTCGTATTCGGCTTTGTGGGAACCATCGTTTCACTTCTGATCATGTCATTTAAGGCATCATGGAAGGATCTGGCAGAGCTAGTTTATCAATTCCCGAATTTTTTTGTTACCCCCGAATATGTGGCCTGCCTTCTGCTTTTTGTTTTGGCCACAATATTGCTTTACCGGCAAAATCACCGTAAGATAAGGACCGAATGGAACCTGATGGATGGGACGTATCTCTTATTCCTTGTCCTTTTTATTCTGGGAGTCTGGTATACTGTGTTATCCGTTATTCTGATCAACCTGCTGTTATTTATTTCAGGGCTGGTCTTGCTCAGAGAGGGATCCAAACAAAGCCATCTTGGCGTATTAAACCTTGGAATGTTGGTTATTGCACTGTTGGTAATTTGCCGGTCGTTTGATACGGATTTAACTTTTGTTGTTAAGGGCATATTGTTTGTGTTGGTTGGTATCGGATTTTTTGCTGTGAATTGGTTGATGATTAAAAAAAGAAATGAAAATGAAGACAAATAGATTAATAATTGGCGCCTTTATACTGGTTGCCCTGGCACAACTGTATGTCCCTTTTCAGATAATTAGCAACCAGGCGGGTTTTGCTGAAACGGGTATCGAATTTAAATTCAAGACAGATAACCGTTTTAATCCAGATTTTAATGGAATAGGCTCTGACCTTAACGGCAAGTTTATTTGGTTACAGTTTAGGGAAGACCATTTCAAAATTACAGATAAAAAATACTGGGAAAAAGTACGGAAAGCCTATGTCGTATTTGCCACAGACAGTGATGGGTTTGCTAAGATCAAATCAGTCGTAACCCAAAAACCGGTCAATACTCCAAACTGGGTTAGGGTAAGAGTAAATGTTAATTGGAAAGATTCGACACGATTGCAGCTTTTTTATCCTTTTAATAACTATTACATTCAGGACACCCAAACCAAAAAGGTTGAATCAATAATTAAAAATAGTCTCTGTGATACGTTAAAAACCAACTATCTGAAGATAAAAATAAAGGAAAATCAATTTACTGCCGGTGAGCTGATTCTCAATGGAGTCCCGTTTAAGGAGATAATCGGAAATACAGGGAGAACGAATTAAACCATTTTTGCCCGTAGGGCATCAATCCCAATAGAAGAGCGAATCCAGGAAAACCATTGTCCGTTAGGACATTAACGGATAAACGGTTAATTCCCTCCGGGAAATGTGTTTTCAGAATTATAATTTTCTATGGAAATTGATCTCCTAAGGAGAAATTTAGACAGTTCTTTATATTCGTGCCTTTGTGACATTCTTATTTTTCAGATTCGGTCATTTTTTCAAGTAATACCACATTTTCAACGTGGTGGGTATGGGGAAACATGTCGACAGGCTGCACCCTGGTAACCCGGTAGCTGTGGCTGAGCATGCTGATATCGCGGGCCTGTGTGGCCGGATTACAGCTCACATAGACAATCCGTTCCGGAGCCGCAAATAAAAGGGCTCTGATAACCTCCTCATGCATCCCGGCCCTTGGCGGATCGGTAATGATTACGTCGGGGTGACCATGCTCCGTAATAAAATCGGGTGTCAGAATATCTTTCATGTCACCTGCAAAGAATCTGGTATTTTCTATCCCGTTATTCAGTGCATTGATTTTTGCATCTGCAATCGCTTCAGGAACATATTCAATTCCGATTACTTTTCCTGCATCAGAAGCAATAAAACATGCGATTGTTCCAGTTCCGGTATACAAGTCATAGACCACCTCTTTCCCGGATAGTTGGGCAAAATCACGGGCTACTTTGTATAATTCGTAAGCCTGATGTGAATTGGTCTGGTAGAACGATTTTGGACCGATGATAAATCTGAGTCCCTCCATCTCTTCGATAATGTGGTCCCGTCCCTTGAAAACATGGATATCCTGATCGGTAATCGTATCATTACCCTTTTGATTGATTACATATAACAATGCGGTGATCTCCGGAAACCGCTCGTTTAGGAAATTCAGCAATGCTTCCCGTTTTTCAACGTTTTCAGAGAAAAAATTGACAATTACCATTAATTCACCTGTACTGGTGGTCCGGATGATCAGATTGCGCAGCAGCCCTTCCTTGTTCCTCAGATCGTAAAATGCAAGGTTATGGTTGATTGCATAAGTTTTTACGGCATTCCGGATAGCGTTTGAGGGTTCAGGCTGTAACCAGCACTTATCCACATTCAGCACTTTGTCGAACATCCCCTGAACGTGAAATCCAAGGACATCCATATCTTCGAACTGATTTCCTGACCGTACCTCTTCAAGGGTGAGCCAGCGCCGGTTCGAAAAGGTAAACTCGAGTTTATTCCGGTAAAAGGTTGAACTGGCTGATCCTTTGATTGGCATAATTTCGGGTATTGTCACTTTGCCGATTCGGGTAAGTTGGTCTGACACCTGTTTCTGCTTGTAATACAGTTGTTTATCATAGAACAGGTATTGCCATTTGCACCCTCCGCATACTTCAAAATGTTCGCAAAAGGCGGGAATCCGGTCAGGCGAATCGGTTTTAATTCTGACAACCCTTGCCTCCTGGTATTTTTCCCTTTTTTTAATCACCTGAAGATCGACAATGTCACCAGGGATAACCCCTGTAGTAAAAACCACGATGCCATCCACCCTGGCAATGGCTTTCCCTTCAGCTCCGATATCAATGATCTCAACCCCTTCATAAAGCGGCAATGGTTTATTTCCTCTTCCCAAAACGTCAATTGTAAAATTTCTGCAAAGATATAAATAGATTGAAATAAGTGGGAACAGATTGAAATTGGTGAAACGTTTGGAAATACATAGAAATTGGCTCTATAACGTTTCGTATGGGTGAAATAAACAAGTATTTATGAGGTGCACCTCACTGTTGATATTTGTAGAAAATAAGGCAATCGGCACAAAAGGTGCAGCGCAACGATATATCTTAAAGCAATAGGTTTTGGTATTCCGGTGCGTTGCGAACAACCTAAATCTAATATTTTTTTTGCTACAAATATTTTGCGGCTCTGCCGCTTTTGGACATTGAAAGGAAAATGTTTTTATCGCAACACAGATATGGATCGTTTACCTAAGCAAAAGTGATTAATCAACATTGAAAAAATCGCTTATTCACTCCATGTATCATTGAACCTGGAAATATCTGGGAACAAAAGGTTCTTCTTAATCCAGCTATGTAAAACCCACTTTTTTAGTCCATAAATCCGTACAAAAATAATTCCCCGCTACCCTCCAAATTTTGGTATCTTTGCCGGGACTTTTTAATTGCTTCCGGATTTTTACAGAGCTGTTAGACTAATCTGGGATCCTGAACGGTATTAATCCGTGTATGTGTTTGTGAAAGCCTCATGAACAGATGTTTGCAAAAAGTGATGAATTGAATTCATGAGGGTTCCACGAGAATCAGGAATTTAATTGTATGTCAGTTATTTTAAATTTATTCTCGTGAATCATGAGTGTTTCAGTTGAAGAATTATATGTCGAATTTGGCGGGTTTGAGCTTTTTAAGCATGTAAATTTTATCGTAAATCCGCGTGATCGGATAGGATTGGCAGGGAGAAATGGCGCCGGCAAATCAACACTGCTTAAAATTCTGGCCGGAAAGCAAACCCCAACTTCGGGCAGAGTGGTGATTCCGCGCGACATTATGGTCGGGTATTTGCCACAGCATATGGAACTCTCTGACTCCAGGACCGTGATGGAAGAAGCGGTTACAGCATTTGAAGAAATTCTTGAACTTGAAAAACGGATTGAATTTCTAAATACAGAACTGAGCGAACGTGAGGATTATGAATCAGTAGAATATCATCGGATTATTGATGAGATGCATGAGGCCAATGAACGTTTCCAGCTAATGGGGGGAACCAATTTTCATGTGGATATTGAACAGACTATGATGGGTCTGGGCTTTGAGCGATCGGACTTTGACCGGCAAACTTCAGAATTCTCGGGCGGATGGCGGATGAGAATTGAACTGGCAAAAATTCTATTGAAAAAACCCAATGTATTTTTACTGGATGAGCCTACAAATCATCTCGATATAGACTCTATTGAATGGCTCGAAAACTTTCTCAAGGATTATGCCGGAGCAGTTGTTCTTGTATCGCATGACCGGGCTTTCCTCGATAACGTCACTAATCGAACAGTGGAGATTAGCCTGGGAAAGATTTACGATTATAAAGTGAATTACACCAAGTACCTGGAGCTTCGCGTTGAGCGGCGTGAACAACAACTGGCTGCTTTTCGCAATCAGCAAAAGATGATTCAGGATACTGAGGATTTTATTTCAAGATTCAGATACAAGGCAACTAAGTCTGTTCAGGTGCAGTCCCGGATCAAACAACTGGATAAAGTTGACCGGATTGAGATTGACGAAGAGGATACGCGTTCATTAAATATTAAGTTTCCTCCTTCACCCCGCTCCGGGACAGTTGTTTTTGAGGCAATTGAGGTGAGTAAGCGCTATGGAGACCTGTTGGTTTTGGATAAGGTTGACTTAAAGTTGGAACGTGGGAACAGAATTGCATTCGTGGGCAAAAACGGAGAGGGAAAGAGCACAATGGCCCGGATTATTATGCAGGAACTCGAGTGTACCGGCGAACATAAATTAGGGCATAATGTCAAGATCGGATATTTTGCTCAGAACCAGGCCTCTTTACTCGATGAAGAACTAACGGCATTTGAAACCATTGATAAAATAGCGGTCGGCGATATTCGTACACGGATCAGGGATATTTTGGGTGCATTCATGTTTTCAGGGGCGGATGCCGATAAAAAGGTAAAGGTGCTCTCCGGAGGTGAACGTGCCCGTCTCGCCATGATTCGCTTATTATTGGAACCGGTTAATTTCCTGGTTTTGGATGAGCCTACCAACCACCTCGACATCCATTCCAAGGGGTTACTTAAGCAGGCTCTGATCAATTTTGACGGAACGTTACTGGTTGTATCGCATGATCGGGAGTTTATGGATGGTTTAGTTGATGTGGTTTACGAATTCAGACATAAGAAAATCAGGCAGCACCTGGGTGGTGTTTATGAATTTCTACAGAAACGGAAAATGGAGTCGCTGCGGGAACTTGAGCTTTCTTCTCCAGAGAAAAAGGTAAAGAAAGAGGTAGTTAAGGAGGTCGTTGCCGTGAGTTTTGATGACAGGAAGGAGATCAACAGGATGATCAACCGTATTGAGAAGCAGATTAGTGAGGCCGAATGGCAGATTTCAAAATTGGAGGAGGAGATAACCGGAATGGATAAGATGCTGGCAGATCCTTCGACCATGGATAACAGCTCCCTCTTTGAACGCTATGGTGCAAGCAAGAAAAGGGTTGAGACGGCGATGAAAGAATGGGAATTGCTGAATGAAGAATTAAAGGAGTGGGAATGCAAGAGAAACTGGTGACGGAGAGACTAAGAGACGAAATAGGAGAAGAGGCGATGTGGCGAGAGGGCGAATAGGAGCAACGTCAACAATGTATTTCAATTAAATTTCAACCTTATTTCCACTTATTTCTTTTAACTGAGATTAGCTTCTGGGGTGAATGTTGAATAATTAGAACTAAAAATTATGGAAAAGACAGATTATATTTTTGGAATGCGGACCATTATCGAGGCAATCAATTCCGGCAAAGAAATTGAAAAGATATTGATAAAGAAGGGTTTGCAGGGAGAACTTTATCATGAATTAATGGACCTTGTCCATCAGATGCAAATTCCTATTCAGCTGGTCCCCATAGAGAAACTTGACCGTGTCACGCGCAAGAATCACCAGGGCATCCTTGCTTTTATCTCTCCGATAACCTACCAAAATATTGAGGAAATCATTCCCCGTCTTTACGAAGAAGGTAAAACGGCCTTAATTTTAATCCTCGATGAGCTCACCGATGTTCGCAATTTTGGTGCAATAGCCAGATCTGCTGAAGTAGCTGGAGTCCATGCAATTATAATACCAGAGAAGGGGTCGGCACAGATTAATGCTGATGCTATCAAAACTTCAGCAGGGGCGTTGCATCTTATCCCTGTTTGCCGGACCAAAAGTCTTTCAGGAGTGGTTAAATATTTGAAAAATAGCGGATTAAAAATAGTATCAGCAACAGATAAAGGGGAGACTTTCTATTATAATATTGATATGAAAGATCCTGTTGCCATTATTCTGGGCTCGGAAGACTTGGGTATTGAGGCCGGATTACTTAAAATTTCAGACGAGTGGGCTAAAATTCCGCAAAATGGTCAGATCCAGTCTCTGAATGTCTCAGTTGCAGCCGGAATTATGATTTTCGAAGCGCTGCGCCAACGCTCGTTAGGTGGTTTATGAAAAAATAGGTACTTCGCGTTTAAATGTCTCTTCCAGAGAAATAAAAGTTTCCGTACTTGAAACCCCGGAAATCAACTGAATCCGCTCACTTAAAATATGTTTGAGATGTTCATTATCCCGTGCATAAACCTTGATGAAGATTGCATATTCTCCGGTAGTATAATGGCATTCAACAACCTCGTTGATCGCTTGCAACTGGTCTGCCACATCATGAAAAAGCCCCCCTTTTTCAAGGAAAATGCCAACGTAAGTGCAGGTGCGATAGTCGATCTTTTTGGGATCGATGTAATATCCTGAACCGGTTATTACCCCCATTTCAATCATCCTGTTTACCCGTTGATGGACTGCAGCCCGGGAAATACCGCATTCATTGGCTACATCCTTAAAAGGGATCCTGGCATTTTTGGTGATAATATCCAATATATGTAAATCTGTATCATCCAGTTGATTTCGATGTGTCATTTTCTAATGTTTTTTCCTTCCCAAATTATAGATTACTTTCTTTTATTCTTTAACGTATAAGGAGCCAAATTTGTTAAAAGAGACTTTATCCCAATCTACATCAAGATCAGTCAATGGAGGAGTCTCTGCTGCTTTGTATCCGATTCCGACAATTGAAAGAACTTCCAGTCTTTCAGGAATATTAAATTGCTCGTGAATATACTCATTGGCTGTAATATCATCATTGTAATAACGACGGTTAATCTGTACCCAACAGGAGCCAAGTCCGAGAGCTTCTGCTTCAAGCTGAATGAATATGGTGGCAATAGAACAATCTTCTATCCAAACATCACTCTTTGTCTTGTCGCCGGCAATAATGATCGCCAGTGAAGCATGATTGAGCAATAAAGAGCCATGAGGTTTTGATATCGCAAGTTTTTCAAGAAGTGAAGGGTCGTCTACCACGATGAATTCCCATGGACGAAGTCCCCGGGAGGAGGGTGCAAGCAGTGCTGCAATAAGCAATTTCTTTATCTTCTCTTCTTCTATTTTTTGATTTAGAAATTTTCTCGTACTACGGCGGTTATATAAGATATCAAGCATAATGGATTAGGTTTGGTGCAAATTTACAAACCTTGAGGACATAAATAAAAAAAACCATCCTTTTTTGGAATGGCTTTCTTTAATTATTTTGAAGATAATTATTATTGTAACAAATGCTTATAGTTATTGTTTATTAAATCAGGCAGATAACTAGCGATAAGGTTCAGTGCAGTCTCATTGCTGATTGATGCATCACTGATCACTTTTTGCTGTTTAAGCGCATCCTTATTAATGATTTGTTCGATTATCTGAGCCGGAACAAGAGATTTGCCTGGCCTGATCATCCGGGCACCAAATCCATTTTTATTTAAAACGTAGGCGATTTCGAAGAATTTACTCCTGACCGTAAATTCCTTATCCCCGTTATTCTCCGACATAATGATCTTAAAAGCATTTTCTGAGGCTGAATATTTCAAATTCCAGCCAGATGAATTTGCCGAATTGTCTGCAGTAATTGAAAAGATGTCATTCCCCGAATCAGAAGCATGTCCCATAACACCAGTGGAACAAATCAAGGTGAAAAATGCAAGAATTAACATTGCTCTTCCTAAAAGTCGATTAATTGTTTTCATTCTTAAAGTTATTAATTGATACTTTCAATTTGTAATTATAATGCAAAGAAAACGGTTTTTAACATCCGATTAACCAAATTTAGGAATTGTCAAAGCCACTCGGATTTAATGAAATATTCAGACAGAAATACTTTTAAACAAAGGGATTGCTTAATTGACCGTCTGATTCATGTGGGATGGTTATTCATTTATAAATGCAAATAAAAATAGAGATATACTTACGAATTGAAAGTTAAATGTTATATAACATATTTTCATAGATGTTATTTTTAATATACAGATATACAATTATATATGAAGTTATATTTCTCAAATACCGTATATTAATTAATTGTTAATTCCTTTTTTATGCGAATAAATAGATTATTGTGTAAAATTGTAAGCAGATAATAGATATTCGGACATCAATTTAAAGCATATAAAAAACCGGATATCTTTTGAAAGATCCCGGTTTCAAATAAATATCAGATTAACAGACAATTCCAAGAAATATTTAACGTCTGACCGCTTTTATAAACAGTTGATCGAAAAACCACAAAGCTAAAATAGCGAGTGCCCCAATAGCCACAGCAGGTGATATATTTGTTAATTTTACAAAAAGCTGATTTACCGGCTGTAAAAGCTGAAACAAATCGATTCCATAAACCGATTTGTTTTGAGCCAAGGAACCTGTTTCCGTTGGAAGAGAAGAATGTAATAAGAACAATATGCTGGTTAATCCCAGGGTGATAATTGCCACGGTCCACCAGCCACGCTTGCTGATCATGGGCTGATACTTAACTGGATTAAGACTCCATTCCGACATCACGCGTTTCATCACCGTGGAAGTAAAGTCTGGTGAAGGGTCTTCCGGAGAGAGTTCCTTAAACCATTTCTTCATGATATCTTGCTGATTCATAATATAGAAATTATTTCATCTTTTAATACAAATTGTAGTTCCTGCAAAAGCTTTTTTCGGCTTCGGTGAATTTTAACCTTTACATTCGAGACCGAAAGAGAGGTGATCACGCTTATCTCATCCATTGAAAAATCATCGTAATAATACATTTTTAAAAGGGCACGCTCTTCGGGTTCCAACCGTCCTAATCCAATTTCCAGATACTTTTGTCTGTCGTCCTTATTAAGTTGTTCTACGGTGCTTTCGGCACACTGGATTTCGGTATCTGAAATCTTAATATCGTCGATATTTATCTCCCTGTTTTTTCTGGCTCTTAATTTTGAAATGGAGGTATTATATACAATCCTGAAGAACCAGGTTTTGAAGGTCGAACCATTTTGAAATGAACTCAGCGAATTGTAAGCTTTTATAAAGGCATCCTGTGCAGCCTCCTCGGCCTCTTCGCGGTGACTTAACAGTTTAAATGACAGGGAGAATGCAAGATGTTTGTACTTTTCCACGAGTTGTGAAAATGAGCCTGAATCTCCTTTCAGAATCTCCCGAATGTAGTATTCATCTGTTTTCTTCTCCATTTGCCAATTAGACGAATTACGTCCTGTTGAGGTTACAAAACAAAAGTGTCTAAAATTACAATAAAGGAAGAAAAATTAAAAATAAGAAAGCATTTATTTTGCAGATTTTGTAACCCAACTTAGCACTAACGCGTCAAATGGGCAAATGTTAAACCTTTAAAAACAAATATTATGGGACCTTTTGCAGTTGGGATGTTAGTTCCCTTGGGATGTTTTGCAATGATTTTCGGAATTGTATACCTGGTAGTTACTTCACGTAACCGGGAAAGATTAGCAATGATCGAGCGTGGAGCTGATCCCTCTCTTTTTGAGGCGAAAAAGAAAGTTGGAACTGGAGGCATTATGAAGGCCGGATTGTTCCTTTTTGGAGTTGGGTTTGGAATTGTAGTTGCTTATTTTCTGGCTTCCGGCGGGATGGATGAAGGTGCTGCCTATCCTGCAATGATTTTCGTGTTTGGTGGCCTTGCATTGATTTTTGCTTATCTGTGGCAACGCAAACTCGACAAAGAGGATGGAAATAAACTTTAAACAGCATTTGAATAAAAAAGCCCGGAGACGGGCTTTTTTATTTGGCATTTTCCATAATCACCGCTTTAATGGCACGTTGACACACAGGACAGAAATCTCTGGTTAAATTTGATTTCATCCGGCAATCCTCCATGGGACTGAAAATTCCTCTTGAAGTGTAACCTCCGCCTTCATAAACTCCTACAATTGAATTATATTTTCCTTCGCGTGGTGTTGGAACGGGGGTAGAGGGGTCAACCAGGTCCCTCCATTTTGAATCAAAATCAACCAGAGTGGTCAGATTGGGCTCCCAGGGCTCCACCTTAAGATTGTAATAATCTTCGAAGGCCACCTCTGAGGTATAATACTCATCAGCCAATCCCCCGAAACCATGCCCGAATTCGTGAACAAAAACATTCGATGAGAGTTTATGATCAGCAGTGCAAACATTAATGAAGTTGTAAAATCCTCCGCCTCCGTACCGGGAAGAGTTTACCAGTATAATCAGATAATCATAGGGAACATCGGCTGCCATATCGTGAACCGTTTTCATATCGGAGGTGGTTAGATACCTTGAGATGTTGAACGTGTAAAATGTGCTGTTAAATATGGTATTGCGATAAATGTGCTCTCCTGGAATATCAGTCCCCGATTCAATGGAAACCGTTTTCAGGGCATAAATATTAAAATAGTTCTTCAGCTGGGAAAAAGGTGCTACCACGAAGAGAGAATCAGTAAGCCTTTTGGCGTCATTCACAAATTTGTCCATTTCATTGGCCGTATATCCTTCGGCAAGAATTGCAATGTCAATCTTATGGGAATAATCGCCTGAATAGTAAATCTTCTCAACGGGAATATTCCTTGCATTCTCATTGATTATAAAATAGTTATTAGGATCAATATTTTGGGAAAATATCCCTGAATATCTTCCCTCATAATCTCTTTTCTCAATTTTCAGGAGGATACTCTTTTTGGGAAAGGGGAACCGGATAACCTGATAAAAAGCTTTGCTTAGCTGTTTTGCTTCCGGTGTAGATTGCCATTCCTGAAAGATAGGAGAGAATCCTTTGGAGAAAATAAGCTCTCCGCTTTTCTGGTCGTAAACCTGGAACCGGTAAGTGCCCAGATTCAAACGATCAATCAATGCACCATGAGATCCGCTCCATTGTCTTTCTTTTTTTAATTCGCCAGGGAGCACTGAGGCATTGGAATGGTTACCACAGAGGAGGTAATCAAATCGTAAAACATCATCAGTGAAAAACTGGTCATATACGGGTGTACCCAACACAGAGAATGGAGCAAAAAGGAGAATTATCCTGAGTAAAAATTCCTTCATGTTAAGCTTCTTTCGTTATTTTTACAATTTTTGATCAAAACTACTTATTTTTGAGTAATTAATATTTCAGATTATGTCGGTATTCTACGATTATATCAAGGAGTTATTACTGAGTTATGGATTTATGACAAGGATGGCTATCTATGGGGCTGTCCTGATCACTTTTGGTACTGTTATTCTGATTGCTTCAGTTGTTTTTCTGGTTATCCGAAAAATATTTGTCAAAATTGTCGGACGGATCGTGTTGCGCACTAAAGGGATATGGGACGACACGCTCTTTAATCATAAAGTATTTCATGCGCTGATCCATATCTTCCCGGTAATTATCATTTACAGTTCTTCTGGTTTTGCAGGCGACGACCTAACTTTGTTTTCCACAGTGGTGAAGGGACTGGCTCATATCTATCTGGCAATTATTATAATGGCTGCATTTATCCGGTTCTTAAATGCTTCCCAGGAGATTTATGATGCCTATCCTTACTCAAAAGATCGTCCAATTAAAGGGTATATTCAGCTGATGAAGATCCTGATCTATTTCTTTGGATCTATTTTCATCGTCGCTGTTCTTGTGAACCAAAATCCGTCCAGTTTATTTGCCGGCTTGGGAGCTATGGCAGCTGTTCTGATGTTTGTCTTCAAGGATGCAATTATGGGATTTGTCGCAAGTATTCAACTGGCTGCCAATAATATGGTAAAACACGGTGACTGGATAACTGTTCCAAAGTTTAATGTGGACGGAACTGTTCAGGACATTTCGCTCACAACGGTCAAAATCCAGAACTGGGATAAAACCATCACGACAATTCCTACATATTCCCTTGTTTCTGAATCAGTTATTAATTGGATTGGGATGAAGGAGTCAGGAGGACGCAGGATTCAACGGAATGTCAATATTGATATTACCAGTATCAGGCTCTGTGACCAGGGCATGTTGGAAAGAATTTTCAAATTACCTATGTTTCATGAATTTCTGAATGCGGATACTGCGGATCCGGATGATTACCAGGACGACCTCGACGTGGGGGCCTTGAAAATGAATCTATTTGATACTCCCACCAACCTTTCTTTGTTTAAAAAATATCTTGAAGGTTATTGCCGGTTACATCCTGGTATCCATGAGCATATGACCAGAATCGTCAGATTCCTTCAATCTACAGAGAGAGGTCTTCCAATTGAGATTATCGTTTTCAGCAAGGCTCAAAATTCGATGCTTTATGAAGCTTTACAAGCCGAGATCTTTGATCATATCTTTGCAGTCCTGCCTGAATTTGGTCTTATGGCATTTCAAAATCCATCCGGGAATAGTTAAGTATAAACCAAGAAGTCTTTTCCTGTAAATCCTTGAAGGTCGCTTTGGGCAAAGCGGTTTGTTATTTTCAGACAATTATTAAATCCAACTTCAACCGGTATTGGTTGGTTTGTTTATTTTTTAAGTAAAAAGGTTAGAAAAGTGAAATTATTTAGCGATTTTTGTATCAAATTGAAAGCACCGTGAAGAAGAACAATATTGAATTAGACGAAGATTTTAAAGAGCAAAGTGTTCATATTGATGATCTTGACCGGAAGATTCTCCGACTGATTACCGCAAATGCAAGAATACCCTTTCTGGAGGTTGCCAGGGAGTGCGGGGTATCAGGAGCTGCAATTCATCAGCGGGTTCAGCGACTGGTCGCAGTAGGAGTCATTGTAGGTTCGGAATTCATTGTAAGTCCCCAAAAGCTTGGGTACAATACCACTGCCTATATGGGTATCTATCTGGAGAAGGTCAATTACGACAAAAAAGTATTGAAACAGCTGCGAGAAATTTCAGAAGTTGTAGAGTGTCACCACACTACTGGTCAATATGCAATCTTTATAAAAATCCAGACCAAGACCAATAAACACCTGATGAAGATTATTGATACCGATCTGCAGGCTATCGATGGCATTGCGCGAACAGAGACATTTATTTCCCTTGAGGAAGATTTCAAAAGGCAGATACCGATCAGATAAAATTAGATTGTTTTTTAAACGATAAAGCCCCCATTCACAGGAGGCTTTATCGTTTAAAAAAGTGCCAGTTAAAATGGAAGATCATCCTTGTCATCTGAATCTCCCCCCATTGGCGGGATATCGGATTGCGAGAAGGATGGCGGATTGTTTCCAGAGACACCACCCGACTGCACCAGGTCAACCCTGAAGGCGTTAATGTTACTGAACCATTTTTCGTTGTATTCGCGCGATTCGATACTAAACGAGACTTCAACCTCCATATTGGGTTTAATCTTGTCAAATGTTCCGTTTTTATCGTTAAACAGCGTGAAACAAATCTTTTTCGGATACTGCTCTTCTGCGGTTTCAATAACAAAGTCCTGTTTTTTCCACTCTCCGCGTGCACTGGTCCCTTTTATTTCAGGGAGAATCTGTAACACTTTTCCTGTTGTTTTAAAGCTCATATCTGTCTATTTTAAAGTTACTTAAAAAAAAGGATCCGGAATTTATAATCCCGGATCCTTCAAACGGGGTTACTCCCCAAAAGTAATTTAAAAAATCAATTTATTTTTTGATTTCAAGAAGTTCAACTTCGAAAACGAGGACTGAATTAGGTTTGATATCAGCTCCGGCACCACGAGGACCGTAAGCAAGATCCGATGGGATAACCAATTTCCATTTCGAACCTATAGGCATCAACTGAAGAGCTTCAGTCCAACCCGGAATAACCTGGTTTACAGGGAATGTAGCAGGTTTGCCACGTTTAACGGAACTGTCAAATACCTTGCCTTCAATTGTTGTTCCATGATAATGCACCACAACGGTATCTGTTGCAGCAGGTTTTGGGCCGTTCCCCTCTTTGAGAATTTCATATTGCAGTCCGCTTTTGGTGGTAGTAACTCCGGAGCGTTTAGCATTATCTGCAAGGAATTTTTTTCCTGCTTCACTCGCTTTTGCACCTTCCAGTTGCTGAGCTTTCATAAAATAACTTTGCGTTACTCCCGAAACTTTAGCAGTAGCAATTTGCGACGAATCCCCATTTAATGCACTTGTAAATGCGGCCAAAATGATTTTTTGGTCAAGATCTTTTCCTCCCGGAGCAGTTGGGAGATTTTTCTTAATGTTATTACCTATATCAATTCCAATAGCATAGGCAGCTGAATCTGCTAAAGTCTTCAGCGGAACTTTTGAACTTTTAAATGAGTTGCACGATCCAAAAAAGAAGGTACTCACAATCAATGTAACAAGGAGAGTTTTGATTTGCATAACCGTTTTCTTATAAATTTTAAATGTTTATTCTAAAAGGTGCGAAGATAGAAATTTAATTTGAGAAATCTGAAATCGATTATTTGTTTAAATGGTTAAAAAATTAAGAATTGATATTTCCTTCCTAAAGTAGATGGTTATGGAGTAAGGTATTAAGGCTGATTATCCGGCCGACTCCATAAATGGACAATCAATCAGATGTATGTAATTGGACAGTTTTTATCCCCCTTAACATTTCCCGCTTACCATGTGGCCCGGGAATCCTTTCGGTGGTAAATCCAACTTCATTCAGGGATCGCCGGACCTCTCCTTTAGCGCAATAGGTTACAATTTTGGAAGCAGGCAAACAATGATCTGAAATCTGACGAAAAACGGATGTTTTCCATAGTTCAGGTTGTTTGCCCGGCGAAAAGGCATCAAAAAAGATCAGATCCAACAATGGCAGGGTCGAATAATCAACATCCGATAAATCAGAGGATAATTTAAGAATCGAAAAATAATCTGTGATTTTGACCTCTTCATTCCAGGCAACTTCATGAATTTTCCTGAAAAGTTTAGCTGATCCACCGGGGATTAGTGTTGGATAATTGAGCGCTTCCCATAGTGACTGCTGTAATGGGTATTTTTCTACAGTGATATACCGGATTGTCTGCTTTGTTCTGAGTGTTTCTGTTAATGTCAGATAGGCATTTAATCCGGTGCCAAACCCGACTTCAAAGATGACTAGATGGGTTTGTTCAGATTTTCTCAGGCCAGCTTCGATGAAAACATGAGTCGATTCCTGGATCGCTCCGAAGGTTGAATGAAAATGCTCTCCAAGCTCTGGCAGGAACAGGGTATCTGATCCATCATCTGTTTTAACCAATTCGGGTGCAGTCATCCTATAATAAATTAATCGTTCGAATATTTTCGAAATAGGGCAAAAATACCCTGAAAAATCCATACTTTCGGCAGATCGTTAAAGAATGTTTAACAGTTAGATCCATCATCAATGCTTATCCGGTTATACGATGAAAATCCCAATCCGAAGGATATCCTGAAGGTGGTTGAAATACTTCGGGATGGAGGCGTCATAATCTTCCCGACAGATACCATTTATGGGATTGGTTGTGATATAACCAAACCAAAAGCTATTGAGCGTGTAGCGCGAATTAAGAATGTAAAACCTGAAAAGGCGGCATTATCTTTTATTTTTTATGACTTAAGTAATATCTCCGATTACTGTAAGCCTATCTCCAACAATATCTTCAAGTTAATGAAGAAAAATCTTCCCGGCCCTTTTACCTTTATCCTGAATGCAAACAGCAATATTCCCAAACTCTTTCGGAGTACCAAGAAGAGTATCGGGATTCGTATCCCTCAGAATAACATTATCCGCGAAATTGTAAAAGAGCTCGGGAATCCGATCTTATCAACGTCAGTTAAAGACGAAGATACCATCATTGAATATTCCACCGATCCCGAACTAATCCATGAGAAATTTGGTGATCTTGTTGATCTGGTTATTGATGGAGGGTTCGGAGGGAATATCCCGTCAACTGTAATTGATTGCATTGGAAACGATCCAGTCATTACCCGGCAGGGCAAAGGGGAACTGATTGAATAATCATTTAGCAAAAAAAGCCGGTCGCTTTGGAAAGAGACCGGCCTTGAAATAAGATAATGCTTTTATGCGGCTCCGTTGGAGCCCAGTACATTACTGATTTTGTGCTTATAGAGCTCTTTTAAAGCCTCCCTGGCCGGTCCCAGATATTTGCGGGGATCAAATTCCGAAGGTTTGGTTACAAACACCTGCCTGATTGCTGCGGTCATGGCAAGCCTTCCGTCGGAGTCGATATTGATCTTGCATACCGAAGAAGCAGCAGCTCTTCGGAGTTGCTCTTCAGGAATTCCGACGGCATCTTTCATAGCACCCCCATTTTCATTGATAATTTTGATCAGCTCTGCCGGAACTGAAGAGGCTCCATGTAATACGATTGGAAAGCCAGGCATCCGTTTTTCAATCTCTTCAAGGATATCAAAGCGCAGGGGAGGAGGTATCAGGATACCGTTCTCGTCGCGTTTGCATTGTGCAGGGGTGAATTTATTTGCCCCATGAGAAGTTCCGATGGAGATTGCCAGCGAATCTACCCCGGTTTTTTTAGTGAAATCGATCACATCATCAGGATTTGTGTAAATTGATTTTGCAGCAATAACATCATCTTCAATACCTGAGAGAATCCCTAATTCCCCTTCAACGGTCACATCAAACTGATGGGCGTACTCCACTACCTGACGGGTGATCTCAATATTTTTTTCATAAGGGAAGTGCGACCCATCGATCATTACGGATGAGAACCCCATGTCGATGCAATTCTTGCAGGTTTCAAAAGAATCCCCATGATCAAGATGCAATACGATTGGAATTCCAACCCCGTTACTGATCTCTTTGGCATACTCAACCGCTCCTTCAGCCATGTACCGGAGTAAGGTCTGGTTGGCATATTCCCTTGCACCCTTTGATACCTGCAAAATTACAGGTGATTTGGTCTCTACACAGGCTTTAATAATCGCCTGCAGTTGTTCCATGTTATTGAAGTTGAATGCCGGTATTGCATAACTTCCTTTAACTGCCTTGGCAAACATCTCTTTTGAGTTCACCAGTCCAAGATTCTTATAGCTAATAGCCATAGTATTAATAATTTATGTTTACTAATAAGGAATGATTATCAAAACTAAATTTACTATTAATATGCGTCTTTTGCAATTTTAAGGGGTGTACTTTTTAATCAAAATTTTGTTAACCAAATCTTAACCTTTTTAAAGGTAATTTGTTGTTAGAATGACGTAAATTTGCGAATTACAAAATTAATCATTGAATTATGAATAAAATATCAGATGTTGTAAAGCCGGGTGTTGTAACCGGAGACGATTTGCAGTACATTTTTAAAGTGGCAAAAGCGAATGGTTTTGCTATTCCGGCAGTTAATGTGGTTGGATCTTCTACTGTAAACGCAGTTATGGAAGCCGCAGTAGCGGTTAATGCACCGGTGATGATTCAATTTTCCAACGGTGGTGCCGCCTTTAATGCCGGTAAGGGACTAAAACTTGAAGGACAGAAAGCCGCTGTTCTGGGTGCAGTTGCAGGAGCAAAGCACATTCACGAACTCGCCGAAGCTTATGGCGTCCGTGTAATTCTTCACACCGACCATGCAGCAAAGAAATTACTCCCCTGGATTGACGGTCTGTTGGATGCAAGCGAAAAACACTTTGCCGAAACAGGTAAACCTCTTTTCAGTTCACATATGCTTGATCTTTCTGAAGAACCTATCGAGGAGAATATCGCGATCAGCAAACGTTATCTCGAACGGATGAGCAAAATGGGAATGACCCTTGAAATAGAACTTGGAATCACGGGAGGTGAAGAAGATGGCGTCGATAACAGTGGTTTGGACAACAGCCTTCTCTATACTCAGCCAGAACATGTATGTTATGCATATCAGGAATTGAGCAAGGTATCCCCTAATTTCACCATTGCTGCTTCCTTTGGGAATGTACACGGTGTTTATAAACCAGGAAACGTAAAACTGAATCCGGTTATTCTTAAGAATTCTCAGGATTACATTAAAAAAACACTTGGTCTGACCGAATCTCATCCGGTTAACTTTGTATTCCATGGTGGTTCAGGTTCAACACATGCTGAAATCCGCGAAGCAATAAGCTATGGCGTAATCAAAATGAACATTGATACAGATACCCAATGGGCTTACTGGGATGGCGTTCGTGCTTTCGAAGCTGCCAACCACGGTTATCTTCAGGGCCAGATCGGAAATCCTGATGGTGCCGAAAAACCCAACAAAAAATTCTACGATCCGCGCGTATGGTTACGCAAGGGCGAGGAAACACTTATTGCACGTCTGAAAGTTGCATTCGAAGATTTGAATGCGATCAACAGTCTATAGCACATAATTTTGGTCTTTGACTACCGCTTCGGTTAATTCCGGAGCGGTTTTTTTTTGATTTTATCCCGTAGCAACCTGTTGGTCGTTCGGGGTCTGACGAATTTCGGCAACTTCCCGTATTCAATTTAAAACGTAACTTTGGAAAGCAATCGGGAACTGTCCCATGTGCATTAGAAGTTAGTGATGAGGAGATCCAGTTATATTATCATCTTTTTGTTGATTGTTGCCAATGGCATGGCACAACATCGGAATTCTTCACAGAATTCGGCTGATTCACAATATAATGAAGCTAAAATTCTCGCACAAAACGGCGAAGGGCAGAAGGCGGTTAGCTTACTCCTGAAAGTTCTGAAAAATGAACCCGATTATTATATGGCCTATTTTGGCCTGGCCGATCTATATCATGAATCAGGGGAGCGGAAACTTGAACAGGAGGCACTTGTGCTGGGGCTAAAGGCTGGATCAGACCATTATCCGAATGGTTTCAAGTTCCTTGCCGCTCTTTTGTATGATCAGGCCTTGTACAATGATGCCTTGAAAAATATGGAGCAGTTTAACCGGCTTAAGAACCGGTTAACCCCTGATGAGACCCGGCTGCTGGAGTCGTGCCGTTTTGCCGCTAAGGCGGTAGAATCCCCTGTGGATTTTCATCCGGTTAATGCAGGTGCAATGATAAATTCAGCGGAAGATGAATATTGGCCCAGTTTAAATGCAGAAGCCAATATTATGGTATTTACCCGCCTGATCAAAATGGATCAAAATGGGCGGAAGCTAGCTTATCCTCAGGAAGATTTCTTTGTATCACGAAAAGATTCTGAAGTGTGGCAAAAGGCTACTCCTTTGGGGCCGCCCATAAATACCGCTGAAAATGAAGGGGCGCAATGCATCTCAGCCGATGGAAGGCTGTTGTTCTTTACCGGTTGTGGTCGTCCCGACGGAATGGGTAGTTGTGATATTTACATGTCAGTGAAGCAAAAAGGGGTATGGTCTGAGCCTGTCAACCTTGGAGCACCGGTGAATACCAGTGCCTGGGAATCTCAGCCTTCCGTCTCGGCAGATGGTCACTGGCTCTATTTTACGAGTAACCGAGGCGGAGGAAAAGGGAAGATGGATATCTGGAGGGCTGAGAAACTGGGTGTTTCTCCCGAAGGATTCCCTGTCTACGGTAAGGTGGAAAACCTTGAAAGGGTTAACTCACCTGGTAACGATCTCTCTCCTTTCATTCATGCGGATGGTAAAACCCTGTACTTTGCTTCAGATTATTGGCCGGGTATGGGAGGGAAAGACCTTTTTTACATCCGACTGGACAGTACAAATAAGATGCCTCCCCAAAATTTAGGCTATCCGATAAATACCTCTGCCGATGAAGAGGGGCTGGTTGTGGAAGTTTCGGGGGAAAGAGCCTGGTATACGGTGAATAACAAAGGTTTCGGGGGAAGGGATATCTACTCCTTTACGATTCCGCAACCCTTTCGGCCTGATCCCGTTTCCTGGGTAAAAGGGAGGGTTGTAAGCCGGAAAACCGGGATGCAGATCTCTTCGGATATTGTGCTGAATGACCTGGTTACAAACAAATTAATAGAGCACCAGTACCCCTTTGAGAATGAAGGTGAATTTCTGTTTTGCCTCCCTGCAGGCCACAACTACGGTTTAAATATTTCAAAAGCGGGTTATCTATTCCATTCGGAGAACTTCAATTTAATAAGCGCATTCAGTCGTCAAAAACCGTTGAATCTTGAAATCGCTATGGAACCGATAGAATCCGGCAAATCGGTCATTCTTAAAAATATTTTTTTTGATACCGATTCATTCAACCTTAAACCGGAATCAAAAGGGCAACTTACAGAGATCGTCGATTTTATGAAAGGTAATCCCGGTTTGGTCATTGAAATTGGAGGTCATACCGATGATCAGGGCTCTGAAAGCCATAACCTTATTCTCTCAGAACAACGTGCTGGAGCTGTTGTAAGTTATTTAATTGCCAATGGAATTTCATCAGGGAGATTGAAAAGCAAAGGTTATGGATTTTTGGTACCCTTGACTGACAATTCAACGGAGGAGGGGAGGGCAATGAACAGGAGAACGGAGTTCCGGATTATTGAAGAGAGGCAACTTAATAAAGAGATAAATAGAAATAGATAGAATTTGGCGGAATTATTTCAAAACAAGCTCCACCAGGTAATCAAAATGAGCTCCGGCAAATTTGTCTTTGACAGAGAAACCACAAAATTCGGCATAATCGCAAAAGGTTTCAGCATCCACGAAGAGCCAGGAGAACGGTTTTCCTTTAATTGATTTATAGGTCAGCTGGTATTTCATCTGACCATAATAGGTGTCTGACGCGATGTCCACCCAGGAATCCCCGTTTTCGTCGGTAAACAGATAAAGCAGATCGGATGAATCGGCAAGTATTTTACCTCCCCGATTAAGCAGGGTTTTCAGGTGGAGCAATAGGGTTCTTAATCCCGGTAAGGTTTGGGCAATTCCGGCGCCGTTCATAAGTAAAAGGATGGTTTCGTATTTTTGGTCTGCAAGCATATGAATATCCTGCAGCAGCACATTTTTTACCCCTCTTTCCCGCATGGTTTCACACGATAGGGGGGAGATCTCCAACGCATCAACCTCAAACCCGTGATCCTGAAGCCAGATCGAATGGGCCCCAGCGCCCGCTCCGACATCGAGTACTCTTCCTGTACATCGCCTTAAGGCTTCCTGTTCCTGAATTGGCATCTGTTTAAAAGTCCTGAAGAAGTGGGAAGGTAATAGCTGTTCATCTTCAGCAATGTCTGTTTTGACAAGTATCGATTCTTCTCTGATTCCATTAAGATAGTCAAGGACAGCATGACCAACGGGATCCTGGCTCTTCTTTAATACTGGCATAATAAGAAATGTTCAATTAAAAATGTCCAATGATTTTCTGGTTGAATATCTGCAGCTTAAAAAGATTTTATTCTCATTCCAAAACGTAACCATCGGGTGACATTAAGTGAGAAAACTGATAAATAAAGCGATGTTTAAGGCTGTTACGATTGCTCCGACAAAATAGAGCGATACAGAATAAAATTTACTGTTTTTATATTTTCCCATCACTTTCCCCGATGAAGTGAGCCAAACCTGTACAAAAATAGTGATCGGCAGTTGCACGCTGAGAATCATCTGGGAATAAATCAGCCCGTTAAACGGATTTGAAATGACAAAAATGATCAGCAAGGCTACCACAAATGATATGGTGATTCCTAACCTGGAGTGATTGTCCTTGATATCATACGGTTCACTGAAGATTCCGGAAAATATCGATCCGGCGGCCATCCCTGAGGTGATGGTGGAAGCAACACCTGAAAATAACAAAGCCACTGCAAAGACTATTCCGGCATGAATACCCAACAAAGGAGTTAGCAGACTCTTGGCTTGCTGCAATTCTGTCACTTCAATTCCGGCCTTGAAAAAAGTGGCAGCTGCCAGCAGAATCATGGCACTGTTGATAGCCCACCCTATAATCATCGATATGATCGTATCGAGGAATTCATAGTTAAGTCTCTTCTTGATCGTTTTCTCATCCTCAAGGTTCCACTGGCGGCTTTGGATAATC
>TBL_comb47_HYPODRAFT_10001742_pt1 | contig 27800 bp, 23 predicted proteins | sample TroBogypolimnion_40_FD_10682 | JGI IMG/M metagenome (IMG submission 10682) | reverse complement strand
ATGGCCACCAATTCGTCCTGATGGAATACCCGGGAATCCAAATCCTGCTCTTCAATGATGCCTTCAGTCATCCCTACCTCAATCACACCGTCGGTTAAACACCGCTGGATGTCCCGCGTATTGGCAATCTCCAATTGGAGTTCGATGTCCGGGTATTGGCGATGAAACTCACCGAAGACCTGGGGCAGCAGGTAAGCCGCGATGGTCGTGCTGGCGCCCACAGCCAGCCGTCCCCTCCTGAGACCCCGGAACTCATCGATGGCGCGCGCGGCTTCCCCCTCCAGCGCGTTGAGGCGGCGCGCGTATTCGGCCAGCAACCTCCCGGCGTCGGTCAGGCGAACGCCTCTGGGCAACCGATCCAGCAGGCGCAACCCCAACACCCCCTCCAACTCTCCAATCTGTTTGGATACGGCGGGTTGGCTCACGTGAAGCCGCTCCGCCGCACCAGTGACGCTGCCCGCTTCCGCCACCGCATGAAACAGCGCGACATGGTTTCGATTCATGCCATGACGCTAGGCTATGGCTCGTATAGATACAATGTATTTGTGTTATGCGTTGGGATCTCCAGAATGGGCCTCACAAATGAACGATATGACCGATGCCCCACGAGCAAAACTCTCGCACAATGAGGAATTGAAGGCGGCCAGCCCGACCTTGGCCGGGACCATCAGCGCGGCGCTGGCCGATTCCGCGTCGGATCGTTTTTCGGACGACGATGGCGAATTCCTCAAGTTTCACGGGATTTACCAGAGCGATGATCGCGACCGGCGAAAGACGGGCAAACATTACATCTTCCTGGTCCGCGCTCGTGTGCCGGGAGGGATAATGCCGCCCGAGCACTATCTGACCTACGACCGGCTGGCTTCCCAATTTGGCAACAATTCCTTGCGCCTTACGTCGCGGCAAACCTTGCAGTTGCACGGCGTCGTAAAGTCGGGGTTGGGACCAGTGATGCGAGCCATTCACGAGAGCCTGGCCACCACCCTGGCGGCTTGTGGAGATGTAGCGCGAAATGTCATGGCCCCGCCTACGCCGGCGACGAGCTCTTTGGTCGAGGAGGTGCAGGCGGATGCGCGCCGAGTTTCCGATGCTCTGCTCCCACTCGCGCCCGCCTACCACCAGATTTGGCTGGAGGGCCACGAACTGAACCTGCAGGACGAAGCGGCGAAGAGCTTTGTGGATCCACTTTATGGCCGGACTTATTTACCGCGCAAGTTCAAGATCGCGTTTGCGATTCCGCCCCTCAATGATGTGGATGTCTTCACCCACTGCCTCGGATTCGTGGCCATCGTGGAACAGGAGCGACTCGCGGGTTATAGCCTGCTGGCTGGCGGCGGGCTGGGAATGAGCTTTGGCAATGCGGAAACCTATCCGCGCCTGGCGGAACAAGTTGGTTTTGTGCCGCGCGAGCAGGTCGTCGCGGCAGCGCGGGCCGCGCTGACGATCCATCGGGATTTTGGCGACCGGACGAATCGCAAGCACGCGCGGCTCAAATACCTTCTGCAAGAGAAGGGCTTAGAATGGTTTCGCAGCCAGTTGGAGGATCGCCTGGGGTTCAAATTGCAGCCCGCGCGGCGGTTCGAGTTCAGCGGACAGGGCGACCGGTTCGGCTGGCATCGGCAAGCCGACGGAAGCTATTTCCTCGGGCTTTATGTGGAGAACGGGCGAATCAAAGACACGGACCATTGCCAGATGAAGACTGCGCTGCGGGCGGTCATCGAGCGTTTTGTGAGCGAGGTGCGGCTAACGCCATCACAGAACTTGCTGCTGGCGAACGTGGCGGATGCGGACCGCGAGCCGATTACCCGAATGCTGGCGGAGCACGGCGTGCGGGTGGAGCACCAAGCCACGGCCATCCGCCGCTCGGCCATGGCGTGCCCGTCATTACCGACTTGCGGACGGGCGCTGGCTGAGGCCGAGCGGGCTTTTCCCGACCTTCTGAAGAGAGTCGAACAACTGCTGCACGAGGCCGGCCTGGAAGAGGAGGAGATCATCATTCGCATGACGGGCTGTCCGAATGGGTGCGTCCGACCGCTGCTGGCCGAGATTGGATTGGTTGGCAAGGCGCCGAACAAATACCACCTTTACCTCGGCGGCAACCACGCCAGCACTCGCCTCAACCAGTTATTCAAGGAAAGTCTCAAACCCGCGGAACTCGTGAGCGAATTGCGCCCCCTGTTCATGCGCTTCGCTCGGGAGCGAAATGCCGGAGAACGGTTTGGGGATTTCTGCCAGCGGGTCATCCTGGAGGGGCGGCGCGCGGCGAACTAACGCCTTTGGGTATATCCGAATATCTCTGATTAGCAACCTTGGCAATATGTCGAACAACTTGAATTCACAACCCTCCGCAAGCTCGGGTGGCAGTAACCAGCAGATGACGGGCCGCAGACCTAAAATCAACGAAGATTGGCTCTCGTTTTGGCTCGGCTTCGCCGTCTTCTTGCTGTCCCTGGGCGTTTTCCTGGGGACCGACCTGTTGGGCTTTGCCGCGAAAGTGGGCACCTGGACCGACCTGTCGAAGGCAATTGTGCCGGTGGCAAGCTCGTTCAAATGGATGCCCGCCTGGTTGAGCGTGTTCTCGACCTACCTGTTCATGGGTTTGGTCGTAGGCGTGGGGAATTGGCTGCTAGGCGGGAGCCTCAAGAAGTTCAGCGTCGCCTTTACCCTGGTGTTTGGGATCAGCTTCGCCTGCTGGGTCTTAGGCAACCACGCCAACGTCGCGGCAACCACGCCCGCGGAATTCAAGAAGTTCGGCATTGGGTGGTCGCTGAAATTGACGGGCGAGGCGGGTTTTGTCCTGGCGCTGCTGGCGGGGTTGATCATCGGCAATTTGTTCCCCCGGGTGGCGGTGCTATTGAAGGAGGCCCTGAAGCCCGAGTTGTTCGTGAAGGCGGCCATTGTCCTTATGGGGGCGGGTGTCGGCATCAAGGCTTTGGAGAATTCGAGCCTGGCCTGGGGGATCATGTTCCGGGGGCTCTGTGCGATCGTCGAAGCCTATTTGATTTATTGGGCGGTGATTTATTACATCGCACGAAAGTACTTCAAATTCAACCGGGAGTGGGCCGCGCCCCTGGCCTCGGGCATTAGCATCTGCGGCGTCTCGGCTGCCATTGCGACCGGCGGCGCGATCCGGGCGCGGCCCACCGTGCCCATCATGGTCTCCTCGCTGGTGGTGGTGTTCGCCGTAGTGGAATTGCTGCTGCTCCCATTCCTGGCCCAGACGTTTTTGTGGAAGGAACCGCTCGTGGCGGGGGCGTGGATGGGCCTGGCGGTCAAGACCGACGGGGCGGCCACAGCGGCGGGGGCGGTGACCGACGCCCTGATCCTGGCGAAGGCGGCGGGCCATGGCATCATCTACGAGAAAGACTGGATTCTCAATACCGCGACGAGCATCAAGGTGTTCATCGATATCTTCATTGGCATCTGGGCGTTCGTCCTGGCCTACATCTGGGCGAACCATATCGAGAAACGCGAGGGCGACAAGGTGCGCGCGGCCGAGATCTGGCAGCGGTTTCCCAAGTTTATCATCGGCTATGCCCTGACCTTCGGCCTCTTCCTGGCGCTCGGTCTCGCGTTCCCTTCCTTGATTAGGGCCGAGAGTACCGTTCCGGTATCCAGGGAGGTGCAGCGGACGGACCCTGGGACAGGCAAAGAGCGTTTGGAAAAAGTGCCGGTCATGAAGGAGGTGTCGCAGGTGGACCCGGTCAGCGGGAAGTCTACGGTTGTACGGGTGCCCGAGACGCGGAAGGAGACCAAGCCGGGGCCGGCGAAGAACTCCACCGAGCAGGCCAACGTTTTCCGGGTGCTCTTTTTCTGCCTCACCTTTTTCACCATCGGCGTGGTCTCGAATTTCAGAAAGCTCTGGGAGGAGGGCATCGGCAAACTGGCCGCGGTCTACGTGGTGGGCCTGTTCGGATTCATCATTTGGTTCGGCCTGATTGTCTCCTGGGTCTTCTTCGGCGGCGTGCATCCGCCCATCGTCCACCCCTAAAGCTGAGTCGTGAGCCAGTTGTCCAATTTCAACTCAACCTGAGATTTATGCCTGAAGAACCGAGAATTGCCGATGAGCTCAAGAAAATGCGGGAGGAATACGAGCCCCTGCTGCCGATCGAGAAGAAGTTGGTCGCCTGGAGCCTGGGGATCGGGCTCACGCTGCTCGTCCTCTTATATTTCGTGAGCAAAATGCTGCCCGACAGTCATCGGCCCCTGTGAGCAAGAGATCTGTTTTGGACGGAGATAGTGCAGCGGTATCTGGATTGGAACGAGCATTCGAAAGGGGTGCGGGTGAGTTACTTCCGTTCGAGCCTGCTTGTCAAGCACGGCTGGCAGCAGAACAGGAGTTCTCATTTTGCCGCGGGCTCCGGCCTAGCTTCTGGATGTGTCGTGAACGACCGGCGTTGAGGGGGGCATTGCGTGTGCGCCGAGGTTTAAGGGAATCCGGCGCATTTGCACCCTGCACGACGAGATTCTATTTGCATATAAGTATCACCTGCTGCTTATAATCATGGAGGCGACATGAGCTCGGCAGAAAAGCAGCAGCGGATGACGCAGTTCTTCGCGGCACACCAGCAGCGTGGGTTGCCGGTCACCACACAGCGCCGCGCCGTCTTTGAGGCGATCCTGGACCGTGCGGACCATCCGACCGCCGACCAGCTTTACCGCGCCGTCCGGGGTTAACTCCCCCAGATTTCTCGCATGACGGTGCATCGCATCCTGGGTAATTTCGTGTCCCTCGGCCTGGTGGCCAAAACCTGTCATCCCGGCTCGGCGGCGCGCTTCGACCCCAAGCTCCACCAGCATCACCACCTGGTTTGCCTGGACTGCGGACGCATCATTGACGTGGAGGATGCGCGTCTTAACCACATCCCCTGGCCGAAGGTCGACCCGAAAGAGTTCCAGATAGAGGGCTACCACGTTCATTTCCGCGGTCGTTGCGCGCGCTGCCGTCAGAAACCGGATGCCCGGCAGCGCAAACCGAACGCCCGCCGCGCATCAACGGGTCCGGACGACACTTTGAGATCAACATCTCAGCGAAGAAAGGAACAAGTACTATGGACGAAGCAAGCAAATGCCCGATCACGGGCCACACGCACACCGCCGGCGGCGGCACGACGAACCAGGACTGGTGGCCGAACCAGTTGAGGCTCGATCTCCTCCACCAGCATTCCTGCAAGTCCAACCCGATGGGCAAGGACTTCAACTACGCGAAGGAGTTCAAAAGCCTCGACTTTAAGGCCCTCAAGAAAGACCTCCTTGAATTGATGACCAGGTCGCAGGACTGGTGGCCGGCAGATTTCGGCCACTATGGCCCTCTTTTCATCCGCATGGCATGGCACAGCGCGGGCACCTATCGCACCGCTGACGGCCGCGGCGGTGGGGGCAGAGGCCAGCAGCGCTTCGCGCCACTCAACAGTTGGCCGGACAACGTCAGCCTGGACAAAGCGCGCCGCCTGCTCTGGCCGATCAAACAGAAGTATGGACGAAAAATCTCCTGGGCCGACCTCATGATTCTCACCGGGAACGTCGCCTTGGAATCGATGGGTTTTAAGACCTTCGGCTTCGGCGGCGGGCGTGAGGACGTCTGGGAGCCGGATCACGACGTCTATTGGGGCTCGGAGAGCAAATGGCTCGATGACAAACGCTACTCTGGGGACCGGGACCTCGAGAATCCCCTCGCGGCCGTGCAGATGGGCCTCATTTACGTCAACCCGGAAGGCCCGAACGGCAAGCCCGATCCGGTCGCGGCGGCGCGGGATATTCGCGAGACCTTCGCGCGCATGGCGATGAACGACGAAGAGACGGTAGCACTCATCGCCGGCGGCCACACCTTCGGCAAGACCCACGGCGCCGGCCCGGCGTCCCATGTGGGGCCTGAGCCGGAAGCTGCCGGCCTCGATGCGCAAGGTCTCGGCTGGAAGAGCACTTTCGGCACGGGCAAAGGGGGCGACACGATCACCAGCGGGCTGGAAGTCATCTGGACCACCACGCCCACGCGGTGGAGCAACAACTTCTTGTGGAACCTGTTCGGCTACGAATGGGAACTGACGAAGAGCCCGGCTGGCGCGCAGCAATGGAAACCGAAGGGGGACACGGGCGCCAATACCGTGCCGGACGCGCACGACCCATCGAAGCGTCACGCGCCCTCGATGCTGACGACGGACCTCGCTCTGCGGTTCGATCCGGCCTACGAGAAGATCTCGCGTCGCTTCCTGGAGCACCCCGAAGAGTTTGCGGACGCATTCGCGCGCGCGTGGTTCAAGCTGACGCACCGCGACATGGGGCCACGTGCCCGCTATCTTGGCCCGGAGGTTCCGGCCGAAGAACTCATCTGGCAGGACCCCATTCCGGCAGTGAACCACAAACTGATCGGTCCGAGGGACATCGCCACGCTTAAGGACAAGATTCTGGCGTCCGGCCTGTCCGTCGCCCAAGTGGTTTCCACGGCGTGGGCGTCGGCGTCCACCTTCCGTGGCTCAGACAAGCGCGGCGGCGCCAACGGCGCACGGATTCGCCTGGCGCCGCAGAAGGATTGGCAAGTCAACCAGCCCAAACAACTGACGAGGGTGCTGAAGAGACTTGGGGATATCCAAAGCGCCTTCAACCAGACGGCGAAAGGCGGCAAGAAGGTCTCGATGGCCGACCTGATCGTTCTGGCCGGCTGTGCCGGGATCGAGCAAGCGGCGAAGAACGCCGGTCACAAAGTGGCGGTCCCCTTCACGCCGGGACGCATGGATGCGTTGGCGGAGCAAACGGATGTTGCCTCCTTCGCGGTCCTCGAACCCATCGCAGACGGGTTCCGCAACTACCTCAAGGCCAAATACCGCATGCCCGCCGAAACGCTGCTGGTGGACAAGGCGCAATTGCTAACCCTGACCGCGCCCGAAATGACGGTGCTCGTCGGCGGCCTCCGCGTCCTCAAGACCAACTTCGATGGCTCGCCGCACGGGGTCTTCACCAAGCGGCCAGGGACGCTTACCAATGACTTCTTCGTGAACCTGCTCGACATGGGCACGGAGTGGAAGCCGGCCTCGGAAAACGCTGACCTGTTCGAAGGCCGCGACCGCAAAACGGGCAAAGTCAAATGGACCGGCACGCGAGTTGACTTGGTCTTTGGTTCGAACTCCCAACTCCGGGCCCTGGCGGAGGTTTACGGATGCGCCGATTCCCAGGACAAGTTCGTGCAGGACTTCGTAGCGGCGTGGAACAAAGTCATGAACCTTGACCGCTTCGACCTGGCATCGTAACACAAACGCCTAATGCAGATGCTTTTTATGAACAACTCCTGAACCAAGGCGTAGCCGACGAACTCCAAGCCGTCCATCAATACATGTAATTGCATTTCCACCTTGATGACCAGGGCTTTGGTCCGCTGGTCCTCCTGCTCAAGCGAATTGCCATCGAGGAGATGGGCCATGTCGAACGCCGCCGAGCGCATCCTGTTCCTTAAGACCCGCCCGGCCCCACCCGCGCTCCGCTGCGCAACCGGTATCGAGGGCGGGTCGAGAAGCATGGACCCGTGATCAATGGGCGAGAGCCGGGTTCCAAAGATCGATCCCGTGACTGGGATCGAAGATAGTGTTGAGCGCCCTATGTTCCCCGTGACCGTCCACGAAAACGTAGTTGGATTTTAGTCGGTGCCGGGTGAACGCTACGTCATCCTCCGCATCGGCGACCGACATCCAGTCCATCGGCATGACATGGTCGGCGGCGCCGGTGATTTCCGCAAACAGGATCACTTTCACGGGGTTGGGAATCTGGGCCAGACGGTGGAAGGAGGGAAACCCGTCCGCCGGTTCCAACTCGAAATAGACATTGAGACCGTAGCTCAGGTGAAGCGGGGAGGCGTTGGTATCGGCCGCGCAATGGCAAACTCCACGGAGCACGTTGGTGAGGCTGTTGGCATCGGTACCCGTGGCGCCCAGTTGCGACGCGATGGCGCGCTCCCAGGGGAGTTGGCCATTGGCGAAGGCGGAGTGCTGGCTCCGGGGCAGGAGGTCGGTGTTTTCGTCCGCATAGAGCCGCGTCCCCAGGCTGATCTGCCGCATCTGGCTCAGGCAGTTGGCCGATCGGGCCGACTCCTTGGCCCGAGTCAGGGCGGGCAGCAGCAGCGACGCCAGGATGGCGATGATGGCGATGACCACCAATAGCTCGATCAGCGTAAATGCGCCCAATGCTGACGGCGTGCGCGATCTAGGCAAAGGAGGTTTCACAAGGTCGAGGCTCATTGGTTGAGCAACAGGCGAAAGAACCCGGGCGTTCCCGCCGGTGCGAAAGTCACGATGCACTGCCCGCCGCTGGTGACGGGCGGGTTGGTCCACGCCAGCCAGTTGGTGGAGGCCAGGCTGGGGGCGGACAACAACGTCCAGTTCGCGGTGGTAGCAGGCCAGGAAACTGTGACCTGGTTGGCGCCCGTGCAGGCAATGGTGAGCGGGGGCCGGCCATCCGGGATGTCCGTCCAATTCAGGACAAACGGGCCGCTGCTGGAGTTGGCCACTTCCAGGCCCGTGCTGGTATCGAGCACGAACGCCTCAAACACCGCGGAGTAACTGTTGGTGCCCGGGGGGGCGGTGACCCCGAAATGCCACATCAAGCCGCTCCAGTACACAGCGTTGGTCGTGCCCGCGGTGCCGAAGACCGGCGCCCAGGTCTTGGGCGTCACATAATCATTGTAGTCGTAAAACGACAAGCCGGGGGAACGCGAGAGGTTGCGAATCCACAGCTCGCGATCGGGCGGCAGCAGGTCCGATAACGCGGAGATGTCGAAGCCGTAACGGCGGCTGAACGACAGGCCTTGCTGGCTCGGGTCGAGAGTGTCGAACCACGGGTCCGTTGGATCAAAATGGTCTTGGGGATTGCTCACCAGGAGCGGCGTCAGTTGCGCAACGATGCCGATCGCGGACAAATCCTCCGTAACGCTGTCGCTGTCCGCGTGATAGTACACCTCCGGCATGAGCATCCCGCCTTGCCGGGGCACCGCGGTTAGGATGGCGGCCTGCAGGGAACTGAGCGCAAGGCTGCATCCGGCAGCGCCTAGCGCGGTTGACCAGGTCAAACTCTTGGCTGTTCTCATTTTATGGCGTGACTTGCAATCGGAAGAATTCTGCCTCTGGCCCCAGGGGGAGGGTCACCGTCGTTCTTCCGTTCTGGGTGATCGAGGCATTGGTAACGGTTGCCCAACTTGGGGTAGCCAGTGAGGTCGCCGACAGCAGTGCCAGGTTGGTGATGGTGGCTGACCAGGAGACGACAAGCTGACCCCCGACCAAGGTGAGGCTCGGTGCGGGCACGACGGAGATGGCCGGGCCACGCCATCGCCAGGTGGTGGTCGCATCGCCGTATCCGGTCACCGGGTTGCCGTTGGTGTCGCCGATGTAGAGATGATAAATCGCCGTGAAGATCTGCTTGGACATGGTGATGTTCTTCAAGGGCACGCCGTTGGCATTGTGGTCCATGAACCCATCCCACCGCCATTTTGTGCCGCTGCCTGCCGTTCCGAAGATCGGCGTATAGGGACCTCCGGGATCGCCCGTCACATCCTCATTGATGAAGTAGGTCTGGACCTCGGGCGAGCCGCCGACTTTATCGATCCACAAGCTCAGTCCGTTGAGCTGGGCGGCGTAGGTGTCGTAGAAGTTATCCCCGTTGGCGCCCGTGGTACCTTGATCGTACCAGCCCAACACCCGGCTGTAGGCGGTGCCGTTGAGGACCGACCACGGTTTGGTCGGGTCAAAGGACAAGACCGACACATCGTAGGTGTGGTTGGTGGCGTTGTAGGTGCCTGGGGCTGGCGTCAGCAGCATGATCTCCTGGGTGGATTGAACGGACAATTGACCACCGGGGCTCAGGCTGACGTTGAGCATGAGCATGGGGTCCCAGTCCGGCGGTGGGAAGTAGGTTTGAGCCGGTAGTTTGAGCCCGGTAACCATCAGCATCAGGACGAGGGTTGGGAGCCGGGATCGAGTCGCTGCCCAGGACGGCAATGTTTTCATGGAGGACTGGTTGTCCGCAAACAACCTGTGCGGACCATTCAAGCGGAGCGGCACCCTCACTCCACCGCCGCTCCGCCTGTGATCAACAGAGTGCTTAGTTCTTACTTGCTGGTTGAAGCGCTTGACCGTTGGCGTCGGGACCAACCCAGGCAGGAAAGCACCCCGACGGCCAGGAGCGCGAACGTCGAAGGTTCCGGAATCGTGCTCGGCCCCTGCCAGGTCCAGGTGGTCTGCGTGTCTGCCGTTGGCACGAGGTCGTTCCCCGCCGAGTCGCCGATATAGACCTTGTAGGTGGCGGAGAAGAGCTCGTTCGGCACGGTGATATCGGACTGGTTTACGGCATAGGTGTTGTGGTCCATCATGCCGTCCCATTGCCAATTGAGAGAACTGCCGGCGGTGCCGAAGAGACCCGCATACGCGTTGGCGGTCGGATCCACCGTGGTGGTGTTGTTGGCATTCACGCCATACTGGCCCACGGCGAGATAGCAGTTGAGCCCGGGCGTTTCCGAGACCAGCGAGATCCAGAGGCTGGCCCCACTACCGTACGCGGCTTGCACTTCGTTCAGGATGTGGGTCGAGGGATCCGCGTTGCGCCGATTGGGATCGTCCCAGCCCAAGCGGCGGCTGAAGACGGTCCCATTGAGGACGCCCCATGGCTGTGCGGGATCGAACGTGCCCGGAGGGGCCAGCGATAGGACCGGGTACACCCCCGCGCCGAGCATGGAAGCCTCGGACACGGTGGACAGCGTGTGTGCGGTGGTATCGTAGCTGACGTTGAGCATGGTCATCGGCATGTACGACGGTGGATTTGCGTATTGGGCGTGAACGAGCGCGGGTGGCACCAGCAAACCCAGCGCCAGGGTGGGGACCGTGATAAGGGACTTGACTGTTAAATGAGCAATAATCTGTTTCATATTCGTGTTTCTTGTTTATGTGCGTTGACTTCTGTGACCTGCGGAACGGCGTCGCGCAGGGCACTCATTACCATAGGAGGAGGCCTAGAGCGGTTCTCCGCGGAGGCCGGCATGGAAGGACGAGTTCCTCACGCCCGGGCCGCCACACGCCGGCCCCGACAGGCCGGCTGGAGAGGGATCTAAACCGAAACAGACTGTGCTTTGGGGGGCGGGGTCGGTGGCGCGTAGGCCAAGGACCGAACGGAGTTAACTGGCGTTGGAAGGAGCTCGAATTCAGAGGGTGAGAAGAAGGCAAAAGTGCTGCACTGGGCCAGGAATTCCAGCTTTTGAACCGGGCGAAGGACTGCGGCCTTTTTCTCGGCCTTCTTTCCCGCAGTGATGACTTTGCAGAGCGCGCACGGGTGTTCGCCATCGAAAGTCTTGCTCAAGGCCTCGGTCATGGTGGCCCCTTGCGAATACTTGATCACCATTCCGACCCAGGCAATGGACTGCAGCAGCGACCAATGCACACCGAGCCAGGAGGCCAAGGCCACAGTCAACAACAGGTTGGAAAACCGACGGAACACGAGAACAAAATACGGGCTAATTTAGTGGGGTCAAGCTCTCCCGTGCATCATCCGCGTTCATTTTCCAGCTCGCAAACTCGCGGCTTCCAGCAGAGCATCAGCGAGTTGTTGGGGCGTCCAGTCGTTCCCGTCCAATTGCCGGGCGATGCGGCCCTGCGGGTCGAGGACAACGGTGCGCAAGTTGTGGGAGATGCCCCCGTCCGGGTCGCGGCGGATCATCAGGTCGAGCTGCGGCGCCAACTCGACGAGTGTTTTCGTCGGCGCGGCGGCGAACCGCCAGCGGTCGGCGTTCCCCGCCCGGTAGGCGTTCGCGTACGCCGACAGGATCTCGGGCCGGTCAAAGTCCGGGTCGAAGGAAACGGAGAGAAACTGCCAGTTGGTGGCCGCCCCGGTTTTCGCGAGCATCAACTCGCGCGCTTTGGCAAAATTGTTGCTCATGCGCGGGCAGTAGTCCGGCAGGGGGCAGCGGGTGAAGAAAAAGGTGAACGCCAGTGCCTTGCCTCGAAAGTCCGAGAACCGCAGGGGTCTTCCGTCTTCGGAAACCAGGTCGCTATCCGGCAGGGCGTCGCCGGGCTTGAGTTCAGCGACTCGGCTCGGCGGGGCGCTCTTCCGCCCGGCCGGGGAGACGGCGTTAGTAGGGCCGGTCACCTTCACCATCCCGTGAATCCAGTGGGTATCGCCCGTGGTCGTCAGCACGAACCTTACCGTGTCGCCCACCGCCACGCCCTGGAGTTCGTTGGTATCCTGCACGTTGAAGGCCATCGTCATGGCGGGCATGAAGTCCGGGATGGCCTCATGCCGTATAACCGCCTGGCGCCCATCCGCCGAAATCTCGCGGATTACCCCCCGGGCGGCATGGACTTGCTGGCTCGTTGCTGCCGAATCAGCCCCGCGGGCCTCCCCGGAGGTGACGGCGGCGATGATGAAGGACAAGATCAGGGAGGGGATCATCGGTTTCATGGCCTGCGGCGAGGAGTGTGGTGGTTTTCGATTTCGGCGGCCACGGCGGCGGCCACGCTGGGTTTCAGGCCATTGAACGACGCCCAGACGGTTCCGTCCGCATCGACCAACATGATGCGGTCAGTGGCGCTGAAGCCGCCGGGGATCAGTTGCTCCAGGTCTTGCGTCCGGGGAATGAAACTCGTTTCGATGAGCTGATAGAGCTCGCTCTTTTCTCCTGTCAGGAAGAACCAGCGGTTGGTGTCGGCATGAAACCCCTCGGCAAACCGCGCCAGGACCGCAGGGGTGTCTGTGCGCGGGTCCACCGTGAGCGAGACCAGTTGGGTGTCCGGCCGGCCGGCCAGCAGCCGCTGGATCTCCTCCATGCGGTCGTTGACCGCCCGGCAACTCAAGGAGCAACTGGTAAACACGAAGTTCACCACGAGACATTTCCCCAGCAAATCAGCTTGGGTGACGGAGCGCCCGCTACGGTCGGTGAGGTTAAACGCCACGAGCTTCCGGGGGTGATCCAAGGCGTGCGACATCCCCCCGGCCGTGTCGCGTCTGCTCGCCACATAAGCAAGGACCGCGGCGACCACGGAGATGCCAAGTCCGACACCGAGCGCCGACAGGAGATCGCGCTGCGTGAAGACGGTTTCCGAGGTCCCGGTCGCAGCGGTGTCCGGCAGCGCTGCGACCGAGCCGGAAAGCTCAGGGTTTGGCGGGCTTGGCTTCATATCCCGCGCTTTGGATCACCTTTCGCAAGGCTTTAACCGAGGTGCGGTTGGTGTCATAGCCGACAATGGCCAACTTGTTCGTGAAGGACACCGACGCGAAAGCCACGCCCGGCGCGCGAGTCAACTCGGAGGCGATCCCCTTCGCGCAGCCGTCGCAGTGCATGCCGGAGACGGTGAAACGATTGGTAGCGTTGGCGACCGTATTGGCCGCAAGTGTCGGACTCGTCGGCTCACCGGCCAGCACGGAAAAGCTGGTTGCCAGAGCCAGGATAAGGAAGGAGGTTTTCATGTTCACTTCGGTTGGAGCTTGTTCGACCTCATCCTTTGAGCCTCGCGTAGCGATCCGCCACGAAATCCCAGTTGATCACATTCCAGAACGCCCCGACATAATCGGGACGGCGATTCTGATACTTGAGATAATAGGCGTGTTCCCAAACATCCAGTCCGAGGAGTGGATGCCTGCCTTGGCTGATCGGCGAGTCCTGGTTGGCAGTCGTTTCGATCTTCAACTTGCCCTCCTCCAGGACGAGCCAGACCCACCCGCTGCCGAACACTTTGGTGGCCGTTTCGCTGAACTTGGCTTTGAAGTCGGGAAACCCACCAAAGGCCTTTTCGATGGCCCGCGCCAGTTCGCCCTTGGGTTCACCGCCGCCATCCTTGGCCATCATCTGCCAGAACAGGGAGTGATTGAGGTGGCCGCCGCCGTGGTTGCGCACTGCCTGCCGGATGGCCTCCGGCACCGCACTTAAGTCGCGAACCAGATCCTCAACCGATTTTTTCCCCAACTCGGGGGCTTGCGCCACCGCCTTGTTGAGGATCGCCACATAGGCGGCGTGGTGGAGGTTGTGGTGAATTTCCATCGTCCGGGCGTCAATGTGCGGTTCCAGCGCGTCGAAGGGATAGGGAAGCGCGGGCAGAATGAACGGCCCGGCGGCGGGGGCGGTCCCGGCGGGGGCGGTTTGTGCGCTCGCGCTGTGGAGGGTGGGGGCGAGGGTGCAGGCGGTGGCAGCGAGGCCGGCCGTCTTGAGGGCTTGTCGTCGTGTCATCATGGGTGCGGTGCTTTGAGGGATTGTGGTTGGGGATGAGGATCAGAACATGAAGCTGAGGCCGAGTTTGAACAGGACCGGCGCGGCCAGTTGATAGCCGGTAAAGTTCTGATAGACGGGGAACTCCGCGTCAGCGTAGAACTTGATCGGGTGAAGGTGAACTTCGATGCCGGGCGAGAGCATCAGGCGCTGGTAGCCGGACGCCACCGGGCTGGCGGAATTCGGTCCGCTATCGCTGGTGCGCTCGGAGAAGATAATCTGCGCCACCGGCACGATCTGGACGCGGCCCAGGGAGAACCCCGTGTAATCCAGGCCTAACGCCGTGTCGAGTTCGAACCCGGGACGGTAGCCATCCTGGATCAGCGTTGGGATGTCCATTTGCAATTGCGCGAACCACTCCAGGTCGTGGACGCGCGGGACGTTGCCGCGGTAGAACCCGCCCAACAACAGGTCGGTGGAACCAGTCCCGATCTGCGAGTCGCGGTCCACCAGGTCCGCGTCGTAGCCGAAACTACCCGTGGGCAATTTCAGTCCGAAGGTGAGGCCGGCCGACATGTCGTCGAAGAACCCCGTGTAAATCCCCTTGATCCGAAGGTCGCCCAGTTGACTCCAACTCCGCGACACGACGCTGCCGCTGTCCATGGTCTTGAAGTATCGGAAATCATAGGGTATCTCCGCTTCCACGCCCCAACTCCGGTTGGCCAGGTATTGCAGGCCAAGCGTGAGGAAATGGGTGGCAATCTCCTTGTCGTCGTTGTTGGCTGCGGGTGCCTGGGACGTGCCGCTCCAATTCCGGTTTTGATCCTGGTAAGCGTATTGCAGGTAGGCCATGCCTCCCGCACCACTGGGGAACATCGCGCTGGTCCCCACATCGAACACGCCGCAACCGCAGGCACAACCGTGAACATTGCCGGGCAGAAGCAGGCCCGCCATTATGCCACAACCGAGTTTTGTTACCGCTGACTTTACGTTTGAAACCAATCTGTTTTTCATTTTCAAATCCTGAGTTCCTAATTTCAAATAGTCGGGCAGACGCCGCATCGCGTCGCCCCCGAGCTATAGGTTTGTGAATCCTGGCGAGAAAAGGCCCCTCGTGAGCCGTCTCCGGCTGGCGAGCGGGAGTTGTGCAGGCACTTCCGCTGGTAGAACGGCCAGCGAAGGTGAGTCAGGAGCCAAGTTCCTGACTGGGACCAGAAGGGAACTCAGGCGCTTCGCGGCGGAGGCACCGGTGGGCGGTAAAGGACAGTGGGCGGGTGTGTGGATGGACCAATCGCTAGCGGAAAACAGGCAGGTCGGGAAACTGTCACGGTCGCTGAATGCGCGATTCCGTCAATCTTCTTGAGCGAAAACTGGGTGTTGGACTTCTTCTCGGATTTTCGACCTTCCGCGACGACTTTGCACAGGGCACAGGGGTGCTTCCCGTCGAACGTACGTTCCAACGCGGTGGTTAAGGACGTGCGCGTAAGATTGCTTGCGAGCATGGTGCTCCAGGCGAACGACTGCAAGACCGCCCAGTGCAGGCCCACCGAGCTGGCCAGCGCCACGGCCGTCAGAAGTGTGGGCAATCGCTGAAACACGAACAGACCATACAGCTAACTTGCTCGCCGTCAAATCGTGTTCTTCACGCAGTGGGCGAGGTTCCGCTGCGAGTGATGGTGGTGGATGGTAGCGCATTGGAAGCTTTCGAGAGCACAACGGCACCTTGACGAACGCGACCTCGAAGAAGGAATGGCCCGCCCTGTGCGCTCAGTTGGCCCAAGCCATGCGCGCTTGGGGTCCGGCATCGAACCTCCTCCCCCTGCCCCCTGAGCCGGCTGCCGCCCCGGCGCCGCCCCCCGTCGTGCCCATCGCACCAGCGGCCCCGTGCACGGTAGCCGTTATGGCGAAAGCGGAAGCCCCCGATCCTGCGAAAGTCCGGGTCTTTGAGTTTCTGGGCCAGGCTGGAGGAAATGGTCGGGGCGGGCTTCGTCGCTGGGGAACCGTTGGGCGAGGCATTTCCACCGGGCCCGTGGGTTTGGTTTGGAGTTTAAAGGTGTCCTGGCTCATGGGAAATTGGCCGTAGATGACGCAGATGGGCGCAGATTTGGTTGGGCAATGAAGCCGGTGATGTGATGGACCATTAGGCAGGGATGGGGGGCCAGGAGGCCCCTCATCCGGCACTGCGCGCCCCCTTCTCCCCAATCAGAATTGGGGAGAAGGGGATGCTTTCTTGGGTGGGTACCCAGGGTAGGCCCGCGGACGGGCCAACCCTGTGGACCTCGAGAATAAAAGCCAGTAACGCTTGGGGGGCGGATTACGTCTGAATGGGGCAAGACCCCGGGTGGTCTATACCTAAGAGGCTCCCCATGCGTGCGAGCCCAGCGTGATGTTGATGAGAACTGGCCTAATTTTGATGATTGCCCTGCTGGCAACCGTGGCGGGCGGGGCGACGTCCGGCAGCGGGCCGGGGGCATTCGAGCGTGCCGCCCCGGCTACGGCAGAGTGCCGGATCGACCAGTTGGTGGCGACCAAACTGGCGGCGCTAGACATCCGGCCGGGGATTTGTTCGGATGCGGTGTTTGTGAGGCGGGTGTATCTGGATGTGATCGGGACGCTGCCCACGGCGAAGGAAGCCAGGGACTTCATTGAGGATCCAGATGCCCGGAACAAACGTCGCCGGTTGATCGACCGTCTCCTGGAGCGTGGGGAGTTTGCCGATTACTGGGCGATGAAGTGGGGCGACATCCTCCGGATCAAGGCCGAATTTCCGATCAATCTCTGGCCCAACGCGGCCCAGGCCTACCATCGCTGGGTCCGCGCTTCCGTGGCCGAGAACAAACCCTACGATAAGTTCGTGCGCGAGTTGCTCACCTCGAGCGGCAGTAATTTTCGGGTCGGGCCCGTCAATTTCTACCGAGCGCTCCAGAGCCGAACGCCGGAGGGCATCGCCAGCACGGTGGCGCTGACCTTCATGGGGGCCCGCGCTGAGGCCTGGCCTAAGGAGGAGTTGGCCGGGCTGGGGGCGTTCTTCTCGCAGATCGGCTACAAGCCGACACGCGAGTGGAAGGAGGAGATCGTTTTCTGGGATCCCTTGAATTCCACCGCGCTGGCCACGAACAAGGCGGCCGCCGGCTCGGCCCAGTTCCCAAGCCAGAGCGCCCCCGAGTTTGCCGTCTACCCCAAGGGCAAGCGGATCCACCTGCCCGGGAACCGGGATCCGCGGGAGGTCTTCGCCGATTGGCTGATCACCCGGGAAAACCCGTGGTTCGCTCGCAGCCTGGTAAACCGCGTCTGGTCCTGGCTGCTTGGGCGCGGCATTATCAACGAGCCGGACGATATCCGTGACGATAATCCGCCCAGCAATCCGGCGCTGCTGGCGGCACTGGAGAAGGAGTTTGCCGCCAGCCATTACGACCTCAAGCGGCTCTACCGGCTCATCCTCAATTCCAACACTTACCAGGCTTCGTCGGTTCCCGGATCCAAGCCAGCCGAGGCGGAGGCGAATTTTGGGAGCTACCCGCTGCGTCGATTGGACGCCGAGGTGCTGATCGACGCCATCAACCAGATCACCGGCACCTCGGACCTCTACACCAGCGCGATTCCCGAGCCCTTCACTTACATACCGGCCGACCAACCGGCGATCGCCCTGGCGGATGGCAGCATCACGAGCCCGTTTCTGGCGTTGTTCGGGCGATCGGCGCGCGCGACGGGCATGGAAGCTGAACGTAACAACAAGGTGCTGCCCGACCAGTGGCTGCACCTGCTCAATTCGAGCCATATCCAGCGCAAGCTCCAACAGGGTCCCAAGCTGCTGGCCATCCTGGATTCGGGACGCAAGGCGCCAGAGATCGTCGAGGAACTGTACCTGACCATGCTGTCGCGTTACCCGACGGCGGAAGAGTTGAAGGTGCTGGAGGAGTATGGCCGGCCGGCCAAGAACGGGCGCGTGAAGACGCGGGAGGACTGGTTCGACATCATTTGGGCTTTGCTTAACAGCACAGAATTCCTATATCGACACTAGCAACCGGTCACGAACCGAAAGGCAACCAATGAGCCAAGAACACGTTCCCTTTTCTTTCCCTGCGGGAGTTGACGCGCTCGGCATGAGCCTGAGTCTGCCCAAATCCCGACGCGAGGCCTTGCGTGTGGGATTTTTCAGCGCGGCGGGTTTGTTGCTGGCCGGCGGCCACAGCTTCGCGGACGAACCCGCAACCATAAGCCCGCCCGCCCCGGTGCCGGGCCAGATCAAGGCCAAATCGGTCATCCAGATCTTTCTCTGGGGCGGGATGTCCCATAATGACACTTGGGATTTTAAACCCGAGGCCGGCTACGACTACAACGGGCCGCTCAAGAAGCCCTTGGCGACCAACGTGGACGGGCTGTTGCTCAGCGAGTGGTTTCCGAACCTGGCCAAGCAAGCCGACAAGTTCTCGCTCATTCGGAGCATGACGCATCGGAACAACGGGCACGAAACGGCGGCCTACCTGATGCAGACGGCCCATGTCCCCGGCGAACGCCTGGCCTATCCCAGCGTCGGGGCGGTGTTCGCCCTCTACAAAAGCTCGAGCTACAAGGGTCTCATTCCACCCTATGTCGTACTGACCCAACCCCAGGGCCGCTTTTCCGAGGAGGGTTTTCTCGGGCCGAGGTTCAAGCCGTTCGCGACCGGCAGCGACCCCAACGGGGCCCGGTTCGAGGTGGAGGGGGTGATCGCCCGGGGCATTCCGGACGAGCGGCAGAAGAAGCGGCGCGAGTTGCTGGGTAAACTGGATACCCTGGGGGCCACGATGGGCGCGAGCCCCCAGGTGGCCGCCTCGGACGAAGCCCGACGACAGGCCTACGAGCTCATCCTGGGCCAGGGCCGCGATGTTTTCGATCTTGCGAAGGAGAAGCCCGAGTTGAGAGACCGTTATGGCCGCCACACCTTTGGCCAGGATTGCCTGGCGGCCCGACGCATGGTGGAAGCCGGGGTCCCCTACATCGTCATCAATTACCCGGGTGGCTGGGACACCCACAAGGACCATTTTCAGACGATGCAGAGGCAATGCCCGCAGTTGGATCAAGGCCTGGGAGCGCTCCTGCTCGACCTTCATGAGCGCGGTCTGCTGGACAGCACGCTGGTCTGGTGCTCGGGCGAGTTTGGCCGCAGCCCGCGGGTGGACTGGCAGCCGCCGTGGAACGGCGGACGCAACCACCACGGCAACGTGTTTAGCGTGCTCGTCGCCGGGGGCGGACTCAAAGGGGGGCAAGTCGTCGGTTCCTCCGATGCCAAAGCGGAGGACGTCAAAGACCGTCCGGTTTACCCGGTCGATCTGCTGGGGAGCATCTATCAGTTGGCGGGCATCGACCTGAGCGCCAAGCTACCCCACCCGATGGGCCTCGAGGCCCACGTGCTGCCCGCCGCTTCAGAAGGCGGCAAGTCCACCGGGTTGTTGAAGGAGATCATGTGAAGGAGGTTCACGCCTCACCCCGAGCCGAGCGGGGCCTCGGCCCGTTGGCCGGGCTGGTCGCGCTAGGCATCTGGTTGGCCGTCCTGCCGACCGCGCGCGCTCAAGTGCGGCCCTATATCGGTTTTGTGTATCCCGCCGGCGGCCAGCAGGGCACGACCTTCCAGGTCAAACTCGGCGGGCAAGGCTTGGAAGATCTCCAGCAGGCTCTGGTGTCCGGATCGGGCGTCACCGCCAAGGTGGTTGAATACGACCGCGTGCTCAACAACCAGGAAACGACCCTGTTAAGCGAGCAACTCAAGGAGTTAAGACGCGGAAAGGCCGAGCCGGCCGCGGCCAAGACCAACCTGGCGGGTAGCGCCATGATGATGGACCAGGCCATGATGGCGTCGGGGCCGGAGAAGAGCGCGACGACGGTGACCCAGGCCGCCCCCGCGTCCATGCTCGCCGCGAGAATCGAGAAGCGGCTGGCGGAGACGGTTAACCGGCCGGCGAGCGCCGCCCTCGCCAGCCTGGCTTACGTTGAAGTGACCATCGCTCCGGACGCCCCGCCCGGACGCCGTGAACTGCGGCTCGCGACCCTGCGCGGGATCTCCAATCCGCTCGTATTCTGCGTCGGCCAACTCCCCGAGGTTTGCCGCAAGCCGATGGTGACCGCCTCGCTCCAAGTGCTGGGGAAAGAGGAGGCGGCGTTGCGCAAGCGACCGGCGGGCGAGGTTGAGGACCGCATCACCCTGCCCTGCGTTGCCAACGGCCAGATCGCCTCCGGTGAGATCAACCAGTACCGCTTCGAGGCCCGCAAAGGCCAGCATCTGGTCATCACGACGCTGGCGCGCGAGTTGATCCCGTTCATTGCCGATGCCGTTCCGGGCTGGTTCCAGCCGGTGCTGGTGTTGCGCGATGACCACGGGAGGGAGGTAGCCTATGACGACGATTACCGTTTTAAGCCCGACCCCACCCTCTGCTACGAGGTCCCCCGGGACGGCGCCTACCAGCTCGAGGTTTACGACGCCATCTATCGCGGCCGCGAGGATTTTGTGTATCGGATCACCCTGGGCGAGATCCCCTTCATCACCAGCCTGTTCCCGCTCGGCGGCCGGATCGGCGCGACCCCGACGCCGAGGATGAAAGGCTGGAACCTGGCGGGCGCCGAGCTGACGCCTCCGCCCAGCACCGCCATTCCGGGGGTTTATGCCTTGAACGCGACCCGGCGCGACCTGATCTCCAACCCACTCCCGTTTGCTCTGGACACCCTCACGGAGATCCTGGAACAAGAGCCCAACGACACCCTGGCACAAGCCCAGAAGGTCACCCTCCCCGTCATCATCAACGGGCGCATGGACCGGCCGGGCGACTGGGATGTGTTCCGCTTCAACGGGAAGTCCAACGACACCGTGGTGGCCGAGGTCTCCGCCCGGCGTCTGGAGTCCCCGCTCGATTCCGTCCTCAAACTCACGGATGAGCAGGGCCGGTTGATCGCCTTCAACGACGACGGCGAAGACTTGGGGGACGGGATCAATACGCACCATGCGGACTCCTACCTGATGACGAAGCTGCCGGCCGACGGCGCCTATTTTGTCCATCTCAGTGATACCACCCGGAACGCCGGGGACGAGTACGGGTACCGCCTGCGGCTCAGTGCGCCGCAGCCCGATTTCGCCCTGCGCGTCGTTCCCTCGAGCATCAGCTTGCGGGGCAAGAGCACGGCCCCGCTGAGTGTCTATGTCATCCGCAAAGACGGTTTCACGGGCCCGATCAAGCTGGGGCTTAAGGATCCGCCGACGGGATTCTTCTCCGCCCCCATCTCCTTGGTCGGGACCCAAACCGTCGCGCGCCTGATCATCAAGACCGATCTCCCGACGACGCCGGAGCCCATCACCCTTTCCGTGGTGGGCACCGGGAAGATCCAGGACCGCGAGGTCATTCGCCAAGCGGTGCCCGCGGAAGACCGGATGCAGGCTTTCCTGTGGCGTCACCTCGTCCCGGCGGAGGAACTCAAGGCCATGGTGTTCGATCCCTCCTACCAGCCCACGCCGAAACGCACCCCCCACGCGGGGCCGCCGGTAATGGTGGCGTCGAACGAATCCCCGACCAACAAGCCGCCCGTAATCCTGGCCGATGTTTCCACGAACAAACCCGCCGCGCCCTCGACGGGCAGCGGAACCAACAAGTCTAAATTCACCAAGCAGCAGGTTGCCGGACGGCTGCGCCAACTCAAGCTCCTCTACGAGGAAGGGTTGATCACGGACGATTTCTACGACGAGAAGGTGGGCGAATGTGAAGCAGCGCTTTGAGCGTGAGGACGCGGCACGCGCCCAAACCGGGGCCGAGTTGGGCGGTTGTCACCGGCCATGGGGTTTCGCGTCGAAGACCAGGACCTCGAAGGGTTCGAGGAGGATCTGCGTTGGCCGGCCGGCCACCAATTCCAAGGACTGGAGACGCTGGTCTTGGTAAGGAGACCTGAGGGTGTAGAGCTGAGGCGCCTTAGGCGGCAGTTCGAAGATGGCGCCGGCCTCGATCGTGGTGGAGCTGGGTTTGTCGTCGGGATTGCGGAGCATCAAGGTTCCACGGCGCGGGTTCCAGGCGGCGTAGCCGTAGGGTTCGAGTTTGAGGGGATCACCGCCCACCCAGTGGGAATCAACGAGCACGTCGGCGTTGGTGTGGGCCCAGCGGGCGGCATCGGCGAGGTCGTCCCAGGCCTGGGGGGTCATCATGGAGGGGGTGACATAGAGTTCCTGCAACATCGCGCCGTTGGCGAAATAAGACCGGACCTCGTTTCTGAGGTTGGGGCCAGCCTTGCCGACGCGTTCGCCCTGGAAACAGCGGCCCTGGACGATCCCATGGTGCATCACGGAGTTGAGCGGATACAGCGGAGACCGCTCGACGAAATACCTCCGGCAATTCCCATCACGGAAGGTCAGCCATTTTTCACGGTCGTCCCCCTTGCCGTCCCAGCCGACATCGGCGCTGCCGTTGCGCCAGGTGGAGTCGACGTGGTTCAACCAGAAGGGCGAGGGCCAGGTGCCGACGGTGACGTTGATGAACAGGTCGCGGTCTGGTTGGCGCAAGGATCGCGCGACGTCCAGCAGCGCCATGAAATGGGGGCTGACGCCTTCGCCGGCCCGGTCCCATTTGAAGGCATTGACGCCGTCCTCGCGCATGAGCTGGCGGCAGCGTTGCTGGAACCACAGTTTATAGCCCGGGTAGGCGAGGTCCAGTTTTGCGCCGAGGGGAATGAGGCCCAGCTTGCGCGCATCGGCTTCGCGCTCGGCCTGGCCGCCATAGCCGCCGAGAGGAGAGATCCAGATCGCGAGGTGCGCATCCAGTTTATCCATCTGCGTCTTGAGCGCGCCGAACCCGCCGGGGAACTTGGCCTGGTTCTCGAGCCAGAGCCCGTTATCCGGGTCGTCCCATCCGTCATCCACCAGGTAGGATTGCACGGGCACACCGCGTTTGTGCACCAATTCCTCGTTGAAGCGGCGCACGACGTCCAACATCTTTTCCGCATCCACGGAGAAACCCAGGTCATACCAACAGTTATAGTGCAGGAAGGGCCGGGATGGGCGGGCGCGTTCGCGTTCCAGGTAGAAGAGGAAGGCACGACGAAGCTGGCCCTCGGGGGCGACCCCCGCCACGGAGCCGAAGGCGTAGGATTGCGCGGGCGAAACTTCGAGTTGGCAGCCAAAACCGATGCGGGCGCCGGCGCCATCCACGGCGTTCTGAGCGCCCGGCATCTCCACCCCAAAGAACATGCCGCCGGCGGCCACGGGACAGCCAGGGGCGGTGCCCATGGTCTTGGCGCCGGCAACCTGCCAATCCCCCAACTCGACGGCAAACAAGGGAATGGTCTTGTCCGGCGAGCAAAACTCGACCGTTTGGCGGACATAGCTGGAGCCGTCGCGCAGTTCGGCCCGCCAATGCGCCTGTAGTCCGCTATCGGAAAGCAGGTTCGCCTCGAGCGCGCGGCCGGCTTTGCGGTCCACCACGCGGGTTCCCTCCGGCCTGGGCGCCAACCGCACCAGCTTCGGCGCTCCGTCCAACCGGAAAGCCGAGGCCGGCAAGTCGAACGCGGGATAACTCGAGAGCGTACGGCCAACGATCGTCTCGCCCGCAACGGTCGTCACATTGAACTCGGAATTCGCACGCCGCACGCCGACGAGCACGAACCGCTTGCCTTCCTCCCACACCAGCGCCAGCGCCGGGGACCATGACAGGCCCTGATCAGTACCTTTGTCGATGCGGCAGGAAATGAGTTTCGTGCCCTGGGGAAAGGCGAACTCCGTCGTCGCCGCGCGATTGCCCTCCGTCTTGAAGTCGAATCGCGCGGAAGGCAAACTTGCCGGCAAGGGGTTTACTTCGGTGATGCTCCCCTGCCCGGCGGCGCCGGCCGGGCCGGCATAATCCTTCGATTCCGCCCGCAGGTTCATTTTGCCCAGGCGCACCAACCGCGGATCGCCCGCCAGACCCGCGCGAGGAAAAGCCGCCAACTCGCTCCAGGCCAACCCGTCACTCGAGGCCAGTGCGACGACCCGATCCGGTTCCAACCGCACCCCCACTTGACACCCCACTCTCGGTTCCGCGTCCGGCTTCAGCGCGACCCGGAACAACTCTTTGCCGGTTTGATCGAAACTGGAGGACGCCAGCCGGTTGACGACGGCCGCCGGACGCAAGCGATCCCCTTCGATGTGCCACCGGGCGGCGATCACGTTATTTTCCAGGACCAACCAGCCATCCTTGGCGGAGGCCTTGGCCGCGCCCGGCAGGGGCCCCGGAAACTCGAGCTCGCGCTGTGCCACCGGGGGTGGTCCGGAGCCCTTTTTCAGCGCGGTGGGTCCGCCGGGGTCGCCCAAGGCGCGAGCGCCGCCGGTGGCGAGCAAGCCCGCGCAAAGGCCGAGGGTGAGGTACGCGCGACCGCGCCAGCCCAACGGAACGAGGCGTTCTCCGGACGGTTTCCAGCGACGGGGAGCTGAATGGCATGCGCTCATACCGGCACTTTTACCGTAAAACCGAGTCTGTGGCGACAGAAACTGCGGCCGGGTTGCACGCCACCTCCCCTGTCTGGCCCCATTTCCACCTTGCGCCCAAGGCGCGCTGCGGCTAAGTATTTCTCCAGGCTGTGGCGGAAAACCAGCCTGACCGAACTAAAACCGCATGAAAAGCCCCGATAACAGCCTGACGGATTTTGCCGCGCGTTTGCGCCGGCAAATGCTGGAGCGTGCCCTCATCCCCGATCCGATGTTCGAGTCCCTGGCGCTGGAACTCTACCGCGGCCAGTTCGCTGCCAATGGGCCTTACCGCCGCATCGCCGAGGCGCGGGGCGCCCGGCCGGAGGCCGTTCACCGCTGGCAGGACATCCCCGCTGTGCCCACCATCGCTTTCAAAGACCTAGACGTTTCGTGCCTGCCGGCCTGGGAGCAGACGGCCGTATTCCATTCGAGCGGCACCACCAGCCATCGCCCCAGCCGGCATTTTCACCATCCCGGATCGCTCCACCTTTACGAGACCTCCGCTCTCACGTGGTTCACGGAAAAGGTCCTTAATCCGGACAAGGGAATCGCGAAGCCAGGCTCAGGAGACTGGAGTCTGGCAATCCTCACGCCACCACCACTCCAAGCGCCCCATTCATCGCTCGTTCACATGTTTGAGTGTGTGCGGGACGGCTTCGGCGCTCCGGCCTCCGCATTCCTGGGAGCGCTTGATCCGGCGGGCGCGTGGGTACTCGAACTGGACGCCACTACAGCGACGTTGCAGACGTCCGCCCGATCCGGTGTGCCCCTGCTGCTGCTCGGCACCGCATTCTCGCTGGTTCATCTGCTGGACCACCTGGCAGCGCGGAACCTCTGCTTCGAGCTTCCAGACGGTTCCCGGGTCATGGAAACGGGCGGCTACAAGGGGCGATCGCGAGCCCTGCCGCAGGCGGAACTCCACGCCCTCATCTCGCGGCGGCTCGGCATCCCCGCAGGCCGCATCCGGCGCGAATATGGCATGAGCGAGCTCAGTTCACAGGCCTATGATCGGGCAGGCGACGGCATTTTCGAGCTTCCCCCTTGGGCGCGCGCCCGCGTCATCTCCCCCGAGACTGGCGCGGACGTGGCTGAGGGTGAGCCCGGGTGGCTGCGCGTGTATGACCTCGCCAATACCTTTTCAGTGCTCGCCGTCCAAACCGAAGATCTGGCCATCCGCCGCCGCACGGGTTTTGAGTTGATCGGCCGCGCCGAGGCGGCTGAAGCGCGCGGATGTTCGCTGGCAGCCGCTTGAAATTCCGGAACTGATCATGAACCTGCCTGACTATTTTCTCGCGGACTTGCCCCCCGAGGCAAGCCTCAGTCCCGCGATGCTCGGCGAGGCTTGTCGCGCGCTCAAGAACAACCGGGAACGCTTCCTGGCACACCGATCCACCGATAGCTTGATCGCCGTGCTGAGTAGCGTGGCCAGCCATTGGCTGGAACCCAGCAGCCACTTTCGCCAACTCGCGCTCGAGCGTGGGCCGTTGGAAACCGGTTTCTCGCGCGCTACCCTGGCTCGGGGCCTGGACGCCTTTTTCAAGCCGCTAACCCCCGAGAATTTCCGCGCCCTGCTCGAACAGGAACTCGGCCACCGGCATCGCCTGGACAAAATGGTCTCATCGGAGCCGGAGGCGGCGGCCAACCGGGCGGCAGTGGGAACCGCGCCGGAGTTTCTCGTCCACATCGCCGCCGGGAACCTTCCCAATCCCACCTGGATGAGTCTGCTGTTGGGTCTGCTGGTGCGCTCGGCCCAGTTCATCAAATGTGCCCGCGGCACGAGCTTCCTGCCCCGCCTTTTGGCCCATTCGATCTATGAGGCCGATCCCAAGCTGGGCGCGTGCCTCGAAATTGCGGAGTGGCAGGGTGGTAACGAAGCGTTGGAGGCGACGGTGTTCGCTGAGGCGGACTGTGTCACCGCCACTGGTGGTGATGAAACCCTGGCCGCCATACGTCAGCGGTTGTCCCCTCGGACCCGGTTTCTCGGTTATGGCCACCGAGTCAGTTTCGCCTACATCGCCGCCAACCTACTGGGGGGGCTGCTGCCCCGCCGCCTGGTATCTCGAGCGGCCGATGACATCGTGGCTTGGAATCAACTGGGCTGCCTCTCCCCGCAGGTTATCTACGTGCAAACGGGCGGAGCGCTTGCCCCCGAGGCCTTTGCCGCCCAGCTCGCCGCCGAATTAGCGGAACGCGAGGAATCCGAGCCGCGCGGCGCGCTGCCCGTCGAAGCCGCCGTCGCGATCGCCGCCCGCCGATCATTCTACGAAGTGCGCGCCGCGCATTCGCCGGACACGCTTTTGTGGTGCAGCCCTCAATCGACCGCCTGGACCGTGGTCTTCGAGGCGGATCCGCTCTTCCAACTTTCCTGCCTTAATCGGTTTGTGTATGTCAAAGCGGTGGCCTCGCTGTCGGAGGTCCTGAGGAGCGCAGAAGCCGTCCGCGGGCAGGTCTCGACCGTCGGCCTCGCGGTGACGAGCGACGTCGAGCAAGACCTGGCCACCGAACTCGCCCGCTGGGGCGCCACTCGCGTCTGCCCGCTCGGTCAGATGCAAAAGCCTCCCCTGACCTGGCGTCACGACGGCCGTCCGGCGCTGGGGGATCTGATCACCTGGACAGACTGGGAAATGGAATAGAAGATGGAACTACGAAAGACCTTTCAATTTGAGGCGGCCCACCTGCTGCCGCACCTGCCTGAAAGCCACAAGTGCCGCCGGCTGCACGGTCACAGTTTCCGGGTCGAAATCGCGGTTGAAGGCGAACTGGATCCGAAACTGGGTTGGGTAATGGATTACGCGGAGCTCTCGGCGGCGTTCAAACCGCTTTGGGCGAAGCTGGATCACTATTACCTCAACGAGGTGCCCGGCCTGGAGAACCCGACTAGCGAGCGCATCGCTATCTGGATCTGGGAGCGACTCAAGCCTCATCTCCCCTGGCTCACCGAAGTCGTGGTGGCGGAGACCTGCACCGCCCGATGTGTTTACCGGGGCCAGGGTTCTTCGGCAGGGACGCCCGAGAGGTAACGAACAATTCTCTATTACCGATCCCCCCCAATCCCATTAGCCCGACTTTCGATACTGGGAGGGGATTTTGACTATTTTTCGGGGGCGGTTCTTCGAATTCGCCAATAAAACCGGGGGTTTTGTTCCCGGAAACGGGCCAAAACACGCTGTAGTGAAGACC
>TBL_comb47_HYPODRAFT_10001740_pt1 | contig 27818 bp, 24 predicted proteins | sample TroBogypolimnion_40_FD_10682 | JGI IMG/M metagenome (IMG submission 10682) | reverse complement strand
GGCCGTAGATAATGAAGGTAGCAATGACACCGATGCTTACCAGCCCCCGCAGGGCAAGCCAGCCTCCCAACGCCGCCAGGATTATGACAAAGAAGTTACCGAGCACGCCGGTGAGCGGCATGAGCAGCATGCTGTAGTTGTTGGCATAGACTCCGGCCCGAAATACCTGCTCATTGTGTTCTCTGAAGGCGGCCAGCACCGATTCGTTGCGGCCAAAGGCCGTTACTACTTTCTGCCCGCCGATGGCCTCTTCGGTAACCGCATTGAGCCCCCCAAGTTGCTCCTGGAGATCGCGGTATCCTTTGCGCGTATAGCGGGCCACGAAACGGGTAAACCCAAAAATCACCGGCACGACCAGGATCGCGGACAGGGCTAGCCAGACGTCGAGCACGAACATTGCGGCAAGAATCCCTGCCAGCGAGAGCACTCCAGCCAGCAGGGTGGTCACGTTCTGGGAAACAGCCTGATTGATGGCATCAATATCGTTGGTCAACCGGCTCATCAGTTCGCCTGTTGATCGGTGGTCGAAAAAACTGAGCGGCAACTGTTGGACATGCGAGAAGAGATCGCGACGCAGTTGTTGCAGGGCCTCCTGGGAGATACCGGACATCAACCAGGCGGCGACGATCTGAAACCCGTTATACAACAGATAAACGATCAGCATCCAAAGGGCCATCCGCGTCAAGCCCTCAGCCTGACCGGGACCGATAAACCGGTCAATGGCCACGCCCATGAGGTAGGGGCCGATCAGGCCAAACAGTGTATAGACGATTACACTGGCAAAGACCAGGGCCAGAGTCAGGCGATAGGGACGCAGATAGGGGAGCAGACGCAGCAGGGCATGCTTCGGGTTATTCGCCTTTTCAATCCTGCCGACCGCTCCGGGCCGGCGTGGTTGCAACGTCTCGCGCAGCCCTGCATTGGTTCGTTCCGGGGCGGCACTCATAGCTGTTCCCCCCTACCCTTTTCCAGGTCGTCTTCCAGGCCATTGCCTAGCTGAGAGGCATAAATTTCCTGGTAGATCGGACTACCAGCCAGCAATTGCCCGTGCGTTCCCTGACTGACGATGCGTCCCTTCTCCAAAATGACGATCAAATCTGCATTCAACACCGTACTGACCCGCTGCGCTACGACCAGGCGGGTGTGCTTGAACGGTAGCTGCTCCAAGGCCTCCTGAATGCGGGTCTCGGTTTCCACATCGACGGCGCTGGTACTGTCATCCAGAATCAGGATGCGTGGCCGCGTCAGGAGAGCACGAGCGATGGCCAGACGTTGTTTCTGGCCGCCGGAGAGATTGATGCCGCGCTCTTCAATTCGGGTCTCGTATCCCTGTGGCAGCTTGCAGATAAAATCATGGGCTTGAGCCGCTTGAGCCGCCGCCCTGATCTCGGTCTCATTTGCGGTCGGTGCACCGTACCGAATATTATCGGCGACGCTGCCCGAGAAAAGGATGGTCTCCTGCGGCACCACGGCAATCAGCGACCGCAGTGCCTTTTGTTGCAGTTGTCGGATATCGATACCGTTGCAGAGAATCCGGCCGTCTGTCACTTCGTAAAACCGGGGCACCAGGTTGACCAAGGTCGATTTACCCGCACCAGTGGCGCCGAGAATGGCAAGCGTCTTGCCTGGTTCAGCTACCAGATCAATATCTTGCAAGATCCACTCACACCCCGCCTCTCTTGCGCTCGCCTCCCCGTCAAATCGAAAGGCAACCCGTTCAAACTGGATTCGTACCGGTTCATCGGCCAGCCCGGCTTGGGTCAGCGACAGGGCATCGCTATGATCCACCACCTCTGCGGGCATGGTCAAGAGATCGTTCAGGCGTTTCGCCGAGGCAATGCCACCTGCCCAGGCATTGGAGAGCATGGTCATCATGGCCAGCGGCGTTAGCGTTGTCAGTAAATAATTGGTAAAGGCGACAATCTGGCCGACGGTCAATGCGCCCTTGGAGACTTCCATCCCACCGGACCAGATCACTACCACCATGCCGGTATTGACACAGAGAGTCAGGAGCGGCGACATTCCCGACATAAACCGCAGAATTTTAACCGAATGGCGGGTAAAATCGGTATTGGCAACCGCAAAACGTTCGCCCTCATGATCAGCACGGACAAAGGCCTTTATCAGGCGGACCCCAGCCACGTTCTCCTGAAGCACGGTGTTCAAACGGTCAAACTTCTGTTGCACGAGGAGAAACAGCGGCTCCATTTTGACAATGAAAAAGGCGATTACTCCGAGGGTGAGCAGGATCAGCGGCAGCAGGACAAGCGCCAGGGAAAGACTGGTCTTAACCATCAGTATCAGGCTGCCGAGCATGAGCAGAGGGGCGCGGGTGCCGATGCGCAGCGAGATATTGACAATCCGTTGGATGGCTGCGGTATCACTGGAAAGGCGAACCATGAGGCCGCCGGTTTTCATCCGGTCGAGGTTGCCAAAGGACAGGCTTTGGATTTTGAGAAAGACACGCTCCCGCAGGTCTCTGGCCACGCTTTCGCCTACCTTGACCGAGAGAATATTGTTCACGACCGCCATCCCCATGCTGAGCAAGGAAATCAGGAGCATCAGGAGGCCGGTATGGAGCACGACATCTTGATTATTCGCCTTGATTCCTTGGTCTATAATTCTCTGAATCAGACGAGGAATGGAAAGGTCAAGAATCACCAGGATGAGCAAGCAGACCAGAGCTAGAAGTGCCGGTTTCCAGTAGGGTTTGAGAAAGGGGATAAACTGTTGCAGGGGGTGAACAGGACGTGTCATTCTGTGACTGCTCCGAAAATAGGAGGGGAAGATTACGGGCTGATGCTGCGAGCAAAGTTTGACTGGATAAAGTGCGTACTACCTTTTTTTCCCAGCAACTTACCACACGCCCGCAGGTGTGAATAGGTGTATTGATCCATGTGGATGCCTCCTGAACTGGCACCACTGACAAAAAGGAAGAGAATGAAAAATGCATATAAAGTTCATGGAATGTCGGTCCTGAAAATAGCTGAGTGGAAGTGTAAGTATGGAGCCCGGTGACAGGCGACGATCGATATCTCTTCTCTCACAAAATCTATGCGGACCAATATCGCCGCGTCGCTCCCCTTTAGCTTTAGCTCAACCCACAGATCCTCATTTTCGGCTTCTCTTGAATTGGATCCGACTATACTTCTGTCAGTATTTTTAATGATATTTTTACAACGAGATTTTTAACCTTTTCTTTGTATGCAAGCATATGCGGCGCAGCTAAATGCGAGTATAAATCTTCTATGCAGGTCCACTTCTCGATTACTGTAACAACATGTTCATTCAATTCTTGCGGAGGTAAGTCGGTAAGGAAATCAACAGTTAGCACATATTCCAAACATCCCTTTTCTTTAAGGACATTCTGGATATTAGCTTTAAATATTTCGATGAACTCTTGAGTTTTGTGCTCTTTTATATGAATTGAGGCAATTACGTTTATCATTTCAAATCTCCTTATCTGCGGGACCTAGAATTCATGCAGTCAGCTCGATAAATTGCTCTATATTACTGCTTGTTCAAACTTCTTAGGGCTGTTTTTCTGCCAACAAATCACCTTACCATCGGGATATCCTGCCAAGGTGTTGCGTACGCTGGTGAAAGCCGCTCTCGCCGCATTGCCCATCGCCGGTTCACTCCCGACGTCGCCAGTTTGATAGTACCTACGGTACGGTCAGCCCGGTCAATGGCTGCCATGATCTGACCGTTGTCTCTGACATATTTTTTAAAGAGATAAATTTGCCAACGAGTGGACCGAGAGAACTCTCCGAACATAATACCAGCTTTATTGTAATCGTAACCATCACGCCATATCTGCTCCAAAAGGCGTCAGGCAAGACGGCAAAATTGGAAACTGTCGCTGGGGTTATCTGGCGAACTTCCGTGGGCGCACCCCCCTGATCTTCGCATAAAATACCTAATGGGGCTTAATAGGTAAAAGTCGTATATTTCGCTCGCTGTAAGCTCGGTTCCATCAAAGCATGTAGCCATCATGCTCCTGAGCGACCATCGCAATATACCGGTGAAGTAACTGCGGCTCACAATCTTTCAAGCCACCGGATTCGTCGGTTGCCACTAATCTTTTTAAACAACATACACTCCGCAATAAATGATTGCACCAGATCAATTAGCATGCTACCAATTAAGCAATGAATACCTCTGCCTTAAAAATTGACCGCAACACTCTCCTTTCCCGCCTTGCTTTTCTGACTCGTCGCTGGCGTCAAGTTCTGGACGCAGAATTTCATTCTTCTGGATTGACGGATGCGACCTGGCGTCCCCTCTTGCATCTCCACCTGCGTGGCGACGGCATCAGGCAAAAGGATCTGGCCGCATCGGTCGGCATCGAAGGCCCCTCCCTCGTCCGACTCATCGACACGCTCGTAAGCAAAGGTCTGCTTCAGCGGTCTGAAGACAGCACTGACCGCCGCGCAAAATTGCTCTGCTTGACACCGGCAGGCAGGTTGATCGTCTCTCGAATTCGTGAAACTGTAGCCCGACTTGAGGGCGAGTTGCTCAGTCCCTTCAGCGACAGTGAGATCGAGCTGTTCGGGCAATTCTTCGTGCGTCTTGAATCCACTGTTACTGACATGCGGGAGAAAAGTAAGCGGTGACGCTTCCCAATCAATCGAATAATCACTCTGCCGGCCGCCTGCTTCTGACCGCCTGTGTCATTAGTTTTTTCTGTTTTTTTGGTTCCTACATGCGGATTCCGATTGTCCCGCTGTTCGCCATGTCGCTCGGTGCCGATACCGTGCAGGTGGGTATGATTAACGGCGCTTTCATGCTGATGGCTGGCATGCTCTCAATCCCCGCAGGGATTATTTCGGATAGACTCGGCCGTAAGCTGCCCTTGCTGGGCGGACTGTTCCTGCTCGCTGGCTCATCGTTCCTACTCTACTGGAGCCGCAGTCCGTTGCAAATGGCCATGATTTACCTCCTGTTTGGTGTAGGACTGTCGGCTATTTCGCCAACGCTTATGTCCTTTGTGGCTGATTTCACTCCACCCGAAGCGCTAGGGCGTGCTTACGGCTGGTACACCATGGCCTTGTATGGTGGCATGACTCTCGGACCAGCTGCCGGTGGTTTCCTCGCGACTGCCCTGGGATTACGCATAGTGTTCCTCGTAGCTGGAGCGTTGATCTTTTCTATGTTTTGGGTTGCGCTCGTTTTTCTCCCGGCTCATCCCGTCGGCAAAAGAAATGCCAGATTCCCCTGCCCCGCTTCCCAACCTACGCTCAAGGGACTTGTCGAAAACCGGCCACTCATTGCCTGCCTCGCTGTCACCACTGGTGGTTGCATGGGCTTCGGGATGTTTGTTACCTTCATGCCGCTCTACATCAGTAGCCAGGGGATGAACACCTGGCAGGTGGGACTCGTTTTTGCCACCCAGGCCGTGGCCAACGCACTGTCGCGTATACCATCAGGACGGTTATGTGACCGCCTTGCAGATCGGAGAGTTCTGGTGATTGCCGGGCTTGTACTTTTTGCCCTGGCGCTAGCCACCTTTGGCCTCTGCAATTCTATTACGTCGATGATAGCGGTTGCTGCCGTGATGGGGGTCAGTATGGGGACGGCATTCACGGTCATTTGTGCACTGATTGTCGATGCTGTGCCTAAGGAATCAAGAGGACTCGCTATGGGATGTTACAACACCTGCGTTTATGCCGGCATGATGTTGTGCTCGATCGGTATGGGGCCTATCATCAGGAGAGAAGGTTACAGCGTCGGTTTCTTTTTGATCGGGACGGTGGTGATGCTTGTTATGTTTTTGTTCAGATTCCTGTATCGACGTCCTATGCATTTGTCTCTTGAGGCACAGCATGGCAACATTTCGAGATCAAAGGATAAATTCTTATAAATACACCTTGCGTCCTTTTTTTAGATCATTTGCATGAAGGAATACATTCCTATAGAATACTCTATAACCGACGATAATCATGAGTAAATATCAAATTGCCGTTATTTTTGGCGGCCTTCGCAAAGAATCTTTCAATCGGACTTTGGCAAACGCTATCATCAAGTTGGCCCCCTCGGAGTTTGACCTGCCCCAGTTTATTGTACCAGTCTTTGAGTTAGCCCATCAGGCAGTTGAATTGTTCCGCAATGCTACCATGATTTGTGGAACTGTTCTTGGGGGGCAGGTCATATCTTGCCTAACTTTTACCTGGATCAGTTTAAGTTTGGGGTATGAGTACAATTTTTCCCAGAGTATGCGACTCCATCACTTTTCGATGCGCCTGGACCGCATTGGCAAGCGGCAGCTCCCAGCTGACCACCGGGCTTAAGGTGCCATTTTCCAGCCCGGCGAGGAAGGCAGCATGCATGCTGGACCGTTCGGTTTCGGTGGCGTTAAATAGAGTCATCCCCATGATGACGGCCTCCTTGCCCATGGCAACGCGCGGATCGATCTCCACCCGACCCCGACTGCCGACGACCACAACCCGGCCTCCTTTCGCCAACGCTCCGAGATCATTTCCAAGGTTCACATTGGCAAGCATTTCCAGGATAACATGGAAGCCGCGTCCGCAGGTCAACTCGACCGTTTCTGTCAGGTGATTGGTGTCATGGTGATCAAGAACAGCATGGGCCCCCGCTTCCAGCGCCAGTTGCCGCCCCTGGTCGCTCCCCGCAGTCGCAATCACTCGCAACCCCGCAGCGCGAGCCAACTGCACCGCAGCAATACCGACACCTCCACTTGCGCCATGGACAAGCAGGTTCTCCCCTGGAAGGGCGTGCGCTTTTTGGAACAGAGCACGAAAGGCAGCGCCATAGGGCACGCCGATAGCCGCTCCCTGCGCAAACGATATACCCTCGGGAAGCGGATGAATCTGATCCTCAGTGCAAAGGACTTGCTCCGCATAAGTCCCTGTCAATGACCAGGCGATATACACCCTATCTCCAATCTGACGATGCTTGACACCATCCCCAATGGCCTCAACCACTCCGGCACCATCGATGCCTGGAGTGTAAGGGATTTGCGGGAGGTTTGCGTACTGGCCGGAACGGATGTAGCAATCCACCGGATTCACCCCGGCCGCATGAAGCCGGATCAGTACCTGTCCCGCGCTCGGGACGAGATCGGCGACCTTCTTTATCCGCATAACGTCTGGATCGCCAAAGCTATCAACAACTATCGCTTTCATGACTGCCTCCTCATGCATTTACTCTATAAGCATTCGATTTAAAGACTATTTCCCCTGATCAGGGACGAACAGAGTTTTGAGGTCAGCCGACTTATAAATCTTCCAGGTTGCATCCGGATTGTATTGCACCACCCGCCTGGCAATCGTGGCTGTTTTGGGGCCAAGATTTTTCTCATATACAATACCGTCCTGGTTGATGATAAAAGTCATCACTCCGGAATCACCGTATTTTGCGGGAAAGGCAATTAACGCGAATCCGTTGATCATGCGGTTGTCGATCACGTACTTCCGCGCACCACCGGACGCATCCTCCCCCTGGGCTGTCAAAATCTTAAAATAATAGCCGTGATAAGGCTCCCTGGGCTGCACAGCCGCCTCACCATAACCTTCGGTCTCGGCGACCGCGATGAGCGGACCAAACGGGCTTTCCTCTTCGCCCGGTTTTACTTGCCAAAACAGACCGTCATGTTGCCCCTTTGCGCTATGGAGTTTCCGTGCATACTCCACTGTGCGGCCCTCACGGCGGCTCCTTTCCGCAAACTCGCGCTGCGCCTCCACATAAGCGCGGCACACCCGGATCACGCTCAGTTCGTTGCGCCCGATTCGACGGTTAAGAATCTCCAATTCTCCCGCCGCCGTGTCAAAGCGCCAGACTTCGCCCCTGCGGACAAGAGGGATGGGGAGCGGCCATTTTTCAGGTCCGACAACGAGAATGCGCCTATCCTCTCCGTTGTTTTCAAGCTGGTGCGCAGCATCATAGGCCTTGACGAACTTTTTTCGTCCTTCCTTATCGGCGACGGCGTCACCTGAGAAGATAAGCTTGTTACTTTGAGGGCCCAAAATATTCTGCAATTCAGCCAATTGACTATTCCGGTTCGCGATGATCAGTGCATCAACCGCGCTCTCGGGCGTAGCGAAAGTCTTTTGTTGCATTCGCGCCGCCTGCCCTGTTTGCGAAACGCCTGCCACAAGAAACAGAACGAGAAAGCCAACTCCAGTTAGACGAAACCAGAAGCGACAAACACCTCTTGTTTTTTTCATTTCAGTCATGGTGTCCTCACAAATATTTCCAAGGAGCTGCAGCTTCATCGATGTCCCCTCCCGCTTTCAGACGGCCTGCTTTCTCCACCGCCTCTATTGCCGCCACCAATATTTTGGCGTTCACCTCCGAAGCTCCTGTTTACTTGGGGAGGTGGCATCTGGGAGCGACTGAACTGACCTCGTTCTGATTGGGATCGTGCATCGAAAGAATGGGTATGGGATTCAAAAACAGGCGCTGAAGGTCGCTGCATTTCGGTATGCGGTACGGCTTGCGACCGTTCAGCATTGCCACCAAACGAGCGCCCCCTTGCGCCCCCACGCTCCGGTTCATGCGGCGGAGAGAGCCAGATCACCGGAGGGTTGGCCAATGCTCGTTGTGGTTGAGGCGAGACGCTTTCCTGCGGAGCCTGCGGGACGACAGGCCTGCTTCGCCGCATTTCCGATTTCGCACCAGGCGGTTGGGCTTGAGTACCGACGGACGGGCGGCCATGCGTTTGCACGGCAGGTCCAACAGTGGAGGAAGATGGCGGCAGACTGCCTGCCCCGCCTACGCCAAAGCCACGGAACGGACGCTGTGAAGGCGGGACGGCCCCCTGCACGCTCCCCGCACTTCCCCGTAATTCCATGGCATGGTGGGGAACTCCGTGGCGATGAGCTGGATCAAACGTCCACATACCGAACCTGACCGATGGACGCCCGCCATTGAGGAAGCTGAAACGCCGGTCGTCAATGTCGATGCGGTGCTGGTGGAAGTCAAAACGGTGGAAGAAGAAGAGATCCCGGTTGATATAGATGCCGGTACGGAAATCGATCAACGCCGCTCCAAACAGAGCGTCCGGGAAATAATAATCTGGCGGATAATCGGGATACGGCCAGTTGCCGTAGACGGCCATTGGATTATAAAGGGGGACATAAAGGACATCGGGGTTGGGCGAATCGATTGCAATTATATCGCCTTGCGTTACAACAGAAAAATATGGCGTGGATTTCAGCGAGCCCTCAGCTTGAGCCAGTTGGCGCAGGTGTTGGATTTCGTCCATGACTTCAAATTGTTGTCCCAGAAAAGCGTCGCCAAGCTGTTCCGCCCACTGGAGATGGCTGTTCATCATCCGCACAATATCGGGAAAGACAACCAATGCTTTAACACTGGGGTCCCACGACAAACCCTGCAGCACGGCTGTCAGCTGATCGCCGTGCAGACCCGCGTTGTCGGGATTCTCAAGCCATCGTGCCGCCTCCACCACTTCAAGGGGATAGGTCGCCGCCATCAGAATCTGGGCGACAAGCGGATCGGGATACAGGGCTATGGGAGCAAGCATTTGATCCAACTGCCCACGCGAGTACGAAGTTATCCGTGGAGCCTCAGCGGGAATGTCAGAGGTGGGGTACTCTCCCTGATTACTCATGATTTCCTCGGCGTGGATGCCGAATGACCCCATCTTTAAAAAAGTTACGGTCACAATGAGTACTGAAAGCAAGATCTTTTTCAATTGCCACCTCCTCCGACCTTCGCCTGGTTGTCCTTGCTACCTCAGTCAGGGGTGGTCTTTTTGCCTGTCCCCCTTCCTAAGTCCATAATGATATAATGTGCAAACAGGTAGCGGGAGACAAGGGGGAAAATACAATATTGCCTGAGCATCTTGCAAAATGACAAGATTCTTTATTGCGCCCTGGGGTTGAAAAACGGAACGTTTGCGCAATAAAGTGTGACCTGATGCAGACAAAGGCATTGTGCGTTGCACAAATATATTGCTCATATAAATTATACTGGCAATAGATTTGCGCAACAATAGGAGGCGGCTATTTTCGGGTTTATTGACTGGTTCGACTTTCCTTTATCTGTTTTTTAAGTACGTTTCCAAATCTCTGTAATAATTTTCGTGCGGACCGATCATTATAAGCTCAAGATTTTCTTCATTAACGAAGCGATAGGCCAGAAGATATAACTGGCTCTGCAAATTGAATTTGTGGACAAAAATGCCCCTCAAATCACCTTTCTTTTCGGAACCGATGGCAGGGTTTTGAATAATTTGTTTGATCTCATTGTCTAATTCATATTTTTCTTTTTCGTTGCATTTTTTGACTTTTTTCTCGAATGATTTTGACTGATATATTTTCATCGACCCTTAACCAAATTGATACTCTGATTTTTCACCTTGATTTAACTCCTCAATGCCAATCAGAATTTCTTTGATTAAGTTGTAAGTCAAATCTGGATTTTCCTCAGAACATTTGCCAATTCTAGCCCAGTGTTCAATTTGGCCTGTTAAAGATCGATGCTCAATTTTGCTAAATTTCTTTGCGTCTCCTACCAATTTTTCGGATATTCTTACTGCGGTTGCCATTATATATCTCCATGGTTGAGTTGATATCATGGAATGATCCTAAGGCATAAAATTGCAAAATGAAACTTTATGTCTCACAATGGGTTGGCGGGCGCGCAGCGGTCCGACCTAACGGCAATAGGCAGAATATAGTTCATCATAGAAGGCGGCTATGCTTATCGGTTACGCGCGGGTTTCAACCCAGGATCAGGATTCGGCGGAACAAATAGCCAAGCTGGAGAATGTGTGGTGTGAACGGATATTTCAAGAAACGGCATCCGGGGGCCGCTGGGATCGACCGGAGTTGCACCGTTTGTTGGCCCACCTTCGAAAGGAGGATGTTCTTGTCGTCTGGAAGCTTGACCGGTTGTCACGTTCACTGAAAGACGTGTTGACCTTGATGGAAAAAATCAACCAGGCTGGAGCTGGTTTTCGCAGCTTGACGGAAGCCATTGACACCACCTCGCCAGCTGGCCGCATGATGATGCAGATTGTGGCTACCTTTGCTGAGTTCGAGCGGGCGATGCTGCACGAACGCACGCGCAACGGTCTGGATGCTGCACGATCACAAGGACGTACTGGAGGTCGTCGCCCAAAACTTAAGCCCCACCAGCAACAGGAAATAGTCGATTTGGTTCATTCTAGACAAAAAACTGCAGCAGATGCCGCCAGATTGTTCAACATTCATCCAGCGACCGTGTCCGGACTTCTGCAGCGAGACAAGATCGGTTTTAAAAATAGCCCAGATCTGGTTGCCTAAGCGTTCGTTTATACAAACAGATCTGTATAGTTATAGAACTCAATCACCAAAATATCGGCTTAGGATGATGAATATCGGTCAAAGTTTGCAAGAGATGGTTGAACGTTATCGTCAGTGAGAAGATGAAAGTTGTAAAACTAAACAACCACCAGTTGAAGGCTGCAGGCGGTTAGTTTGCTAGTTTTAGTTGGAAAGGATCCTGAGATTACGCACCAGATCACAGCGGCCGTGTTGAAGCGTGAATTAGTTTATTTTACAAGTCATTAAAGTGAAAATTTTTTATCAAGAACGCCTGTTTTCATTTAACCAGCCCACTGACCCCTGCCTACGGGCGCGACTATAAGAAGAGATCGGATTTAAACCGAGCAATCGACGAAAATAAGGATTTCATCATCCAACAATATGGGCATCCTTATGAGGGGAAGTCGCGAAAATAACTGCGAACCGGTGTGCGCACACCTACTGCCCACAGAAGTGTGGACAGCTGTGTAGACCAACAAAATGATAGAGCCCCCTGAAGTCGCTGTACTAGGCGATGACATGGTTGTCGGCGCTCGTACTCGTACTCGCATACATTACTCTATCAAATTCCCATACCAAGAAAATCAACCGGACAGCGGACCACACTACCCGCCTTGTTCTTGAAAAGCAGATAGCCGTTTTCTAAACCGAAGAGGAAGAGGCTCCGTGTCATCTCGACATCCTGGCGGCAGTAGCTGATGATCTTGTCGATCCGCCCTTCCTGGTACCACTTGAGTGCCATCAAGCCGTCTGCTGATTTCTTGATTCCCAGTGTGTTCTCAGCAATATTGTCCAAGCTAAGCCGGTAGCCCAGCCGCTCCTTCACCTTCTCCAGTATATCCACTGTGGGCAGCACCGCGAGGTCGTGAACGCCGTAGCCAGAAAGGACCTGGTTGTCAAAACGCTTGTTGTTGAAACCTACCAGCAGATCGAAGGTGCCTAGATGGGCAATCAGCTGTGTCACCTCCCCTTCACGGAAGACCAGATAGTCGTCGAGCCCGGCATCGTAGACCACCGCCACACTTACGAGCATTGCATCAGCCCGGTGCCAGCCGCCGACCTCAGCCGCCGATTTTTGCGTCTCGATATCAAAGACCCCGTATCGCGCCGGGATCTGGGCCGGGGCAGGCTTCCTGGGGCCCTCTCCCAATTCGGACGGCGGAGCAGATTTCTCCTGCATCTCAACCCGATCGAAGCCGCCATTGGACTCCTCGGCCCCCAGTCCGATAAGGAGTTGACGGGCCGCCTCCTTGTCGATGGGCCTATTTCCTGAGCCGCACTTGGGTGAGTGGACGCAGGAGGGGCAGCCAGTCTCGCAGGGGCAAGAGGTGATCACGGATAACGCCTTTTTTAGCAATTCACCGATCTTAGCGAAAGCCTCGCGGCTGAGCCCCACTCCACCGGGATGGCCGTCGTAGATGAACACCGCAGGTTTTTCGAGTTGGGGATGGAAGGGGTAAGCAATGCCGCCCACATCATTGCGGTCGCACAGGACCAACAGGGGAAAGATGCCAATGGCCGCATGCTCCAATGCGTGGATCCCGCCCATGAAGTGAAGCAAAGCGCCCTCGATCCGATGCTGGAGAAGGGCGGGAATCTCAATCCAAAGCCCCTCGGTCTCGAAAACTGTAGGAGGCAGATTCAAGGGACAAGTGGCGATCACCTTATGGCCGCTGACCAGACGCCGCTGATAGCCGGTGACTTGATCGGTTACCTTGATCCGGCCAAGTGAAATCCGGTAGCCGAGAGCCTCTCGCTCCACCATCGCCGTCACTTTGAGAATCGCTGTTTCCTTCGTTCCCATGGTCCGAGTGAAATAGTTGACGTTCTTGCGGGCAGCTGTCACTTCATGGCCATCCAAATCGAGATCGGTGATCAGGTAGGTTTCACCCCTATGAAGATAGATGGCGCCGGGATGACATTCGTTCAAACAGCGCCCCCCGTCAATGCTGCCCAGTTCCCTACCCTCGACGCCGGCTTCTCGAATAACGAAAGAACGGCCACTGCCCCGGAGATCAACTCCCCTGTGCGGATATTTGCGACCGGTGTACCAGGTTCGGCCATCAGAGCCCAGGAGAAGTTCGGCCTCCTCAACCAGTTCAGCCACAGCGGCCTGAGCCACATCCGTTGCGACTATCGACTCATGGGCCCTGATAGGTGCCTCGGCCGCTGCACAAAACAGATGCTGTTTGGCAATCACAGGGTTGTCGGGGTTCAGCACTGCCGACTCGACTCCCCGGTCAAAAAAATCACGGGGATGGCGCAAGAAATACTGATCCAAGGCATCCTCCTGGCCCACCATCACGATGAGAGAATCCTGCTGCCTTCGCCCTACCCGGCCGCCGCGCTGCCATGTGGCCATTATCGTTCCAGGATACCCCACCAAAATGCATATATCGAGGCTGCCGATATCGATGCCCAATTCTAAGGCGCTGGTGGAAACCACCCCCAACAACTCGCCGCTAGTCAACCTGGCCTCGATCTCCCGCCGCTCCTCGGGCAGAAACCCGGACCGGTAGGACGTGAGCTTATCGCTCAACGCTCCCAATCGTTCCCGGGTCCAGATGTAGATTAATTCGGTCATCTTGCGAGACTGGGTATAAACGATGGTGCGCAGGCCGCGTTTCAATGCAGCTTCAAGAAGTTGGCTGGTTGCATAAGCGGCGGAGTTGAGGGGGTCAATGAAGATAAAATGCCGTGTTCCCTGAGGTGCGCCGTTCTCACGGATTTCCTCGACCTCGCGGTTAATGAGATCGCGGGCAAGTTGGCCTGGGTTGCCGACAGTGGCAGAGGAGAGGATGAACTGGGGGGTGGCTCCGAATTTAGCGCAGATCCGGACGAGCCGGCGCATTACCCACGCCATGTGGCTACCGAAAACGCCCCGGTAGGTGTGGACCTCGTCGATGATGATGTGGGTCAATCCCTGCCAGAGTCCGGCCCAATTATCGTTATAGCCGAGCATCGATAGGTGGAGCATATCGGGATTGGTGATCAGAATCCGGGGAAGATGTTCACGGATTTTGCGGCGGCGGTAGCTCGAGGTATCTCCGTCGCAGATCAGTGCCACCCGCTCACCTAAGGCAGGCAGGTGGCGGGCGAAGTCATCTATCCAGCGCAGTTGATCCTGAGCAAGGGCTTTCAGCGGAAAGAGGTAGAGAGCATGCGCAGCGGGATCCACAAGCAGGCGCTCCATTACAGGGACGTTGTAGATCAGGCTCTTGCCACTGGCAGTTGGGGTGGCAACGATCACATCCTGCCCATTGCGGATGAGGTCAATGGCCTCCTGCTGGTGGCTGAAAAAAAGAGGATATCCCGCCTGCCCGAGAGCTTCGCCCAGAGATTCGGGCAACGTTCGGGCCAACTCGGTGAAGCGGGCATCGCAACCTGCCAGTTTCTCATGGTGGACGATCTGAGGCCCGAAACGGGGCGACCCTTTCAGGGAGCTAATGTACTCCGCAACCCCTCCTTGCTGCTCTCTGTCAGATGTCATGAACTATGATATGTGGTTCTACCTGTTCTGTTATGAGTTGATTGCTAGTAGAATATTGGTTTGGGGTCCTTCCCGACGAGACGAATAAATTCATCATAAGAGGCGAACCCAACTAACCTTTTCCCTTCAAAGATATGAGTAGGGACGGCTGTAACCCCCAGGGACCTCGCGCGTTGCCAGTCGGCGTTAACAGCCTCAATATAACTTTTTTCCTTCAGCACATTACGCGCATCTTCTCCTGACAGACTTACAGATTTTGCAATCTGAACTAACTCGTCAACCAGTGAGATGTTTATGCCTTCAACAAAATACGCATGGTAAACAGCGCGCCTGAAATTATCACCCTGGCCTTGTCGCTCCGCCCATTTGCCTAGTTCCTGAGCGCGTAGGCTGTTGTAAGTACGGGTTCGTTCCGTAAGCGGTAACCCTTCAAGAGCTGCCTGGCGGACCAGTTTAGATTGCATAGCCTTGATCTGTTCTTCCTTTCCGGTAAATAGCTCGGACAGGTCGATTCCTTGCTCCGGTGTCTCGGGGTGGAGCGGAAATACAGTCCAACGCAGTCCAATTCCATACTCCTGTTGCAAGCGATCAGTACGCACGGCACCGAGGTAACACCAAGGTCAAATATAGTCAAAAAATACTTCAACGATTAACGCCTTGCTCATGACGGACACCCTTTGATTTTAACCTTTTTCAGTCCCATGTCTGAAGTGGGCCCGGAAGTTTGAATATTTACGGTTGCGAAGGTCCACGCACACCTATTCGTTCAACTGTCGCGACCTGACTGCTTGCCGCCGCTGTTATGTATTTAATTGGAGGCAGCCAATCCTAATCTATTCCTGTAAACGGCCGCATTTCAATATCGCAAACGCCACCGACGTTTGCTATTTTCGGTTTGCCGTCCCCCTGGCACTGCGCACCTCGGTCGGCGACATGACAGGTCAATTCCAAGGGTTTGCCCGCATTTACCCAGGAAGGGGTTTTACGGTATCGACCAATTTCGCCAAACTGGCAGCCGTTTGGAATCCCATAGGGGGCACATTTGGAATTCGTCTCCTTAAGGGTAACCTGCCGACCATCCAGAATGAATCCTGGATAGTTATCAATTATTTTAATGACGTCCCGGGATGAATCGTCCTGTACGAGGAAGCTCCGGAAAAAATACCCACCCTCGGTTTTCTGATCCACCCGAATCCGAGTATTGGCGATCAAAGCGAAGTCCTTTCCCTTTTTGGCCACCGCCCCTGATAAATATTCGATCCGCTCATTATGGGGAAAGCATTTGCCCATTGCCGGGGCATGATAATAATGTTTCAGCTTTTTCAAATCTGACAGAGAATTATTTGGAAAAACAGACAGAAGATCCTGGTCGCTACCGAACAATATCTTCTGCACATCGGCCAGATTCTGGGCATACATGCTCTGTAGCTTCCTATACATTGAAGCTTCGGCGCTGCCGGTCCTGGACAGATCGTTGCGAAGAAAGCAGGAGGTCAACCCGGAAATTTGGGTCAGATATTCATCCCAGATATTGTATTGGGATACCTTAGCTGCGACACCTTGAAAATCGCCCGGCCCGCTACAGCCCCGGTTCCCGGCACACGATTCACGACCACGGTTGCGGATCGTGAGAGCGATAATGTTGCGTTCACAAGCGCCATAGGCATTGCAGCCGCGCTCCAGATGCCCCTCGAAGATCGCGGTGCGCATGGTGTAGTCTAGATGTCTGGCACGCTGAAGGGTGTCATTTGACCATTTGTTGTTCTGCCGGTCCACGATGAAACGGTTCCAGGCTTCCAGCAGGGCGCTGCGGCGCTGAAGCAAATGTTGATTAACGTTACCACAGTAGGTCGAATCGTGAAAAGCACGGATGACCTGATCCAACTCGCCAACCGACTGGTCAACAGGTCTGCTTGGCTCGGCGGTACGCGGCGGATCAAAGAATGGCGCCTTGTCCATCGGATACAGGTTGCGGACGTCGAGCGCATACCGGACGCCAGCGTCGCAATGGTGGTTGGTGACCCTCAGCGTCTGGCGTTCATGGACCGCGGTTTTGTATTGTTGCTTCGAGGCGGGCGTAGCTGTGCGGGGATCAACTACCATCTGAAATCCCACGTAAGGAACGCCCTGTTTGTCAGTTAACGGGATTCCGCCACTCACCACCAGGCACGGAATGAGGGCGGTGCCCTGGGGTAAAGTGCCGGCCGGGGTGGATGGACCTGACTTCTGAAAAGTTTCGATGTCGTAATACGGGACTTCAAGCGCGCTATTGAATCGATAAAGGGTCATGACCGGAGTAGCCGGTATACCCGCCCAAGCCACCGAGGTAATCAAGAGCGTTATAAGTGTACATAATAATCTTATAGTCATGATGGATAGGCATCCATAGAAGATTGCAGTTTGTCGGGTACTTAACCTCCTGTCGGGTACTTAACCTCCTGTCGGGAGTGTTCCCAATATCCAGCGTTTTAATAAACTCGCGACCTATTCAGCGAGTTGTTCACGATCTACAAATTCCTCGCCATCAGGCAGCTCTCGACGCCTTGCAAAGGCTCTGTGAAAAATGAACTATTCCAGCGTCAATAACTTATTGGAATATAGAAAGGTGATTTAGTGCTTATCACCAAGCTTTTCAAACACTTTCATCAGCTCAATTGGGAGGGGAAAAACGATAGTGCTGTTTTTCTCCACGGCGATCTCGGTAAGCGTCTGTAGGTAGCGCATCTGCATTGCGGCAGGGTTCTGACTGAGGGTGTTGGCGGCCTCCAGTAACTGTCGGCTGGCCAGAAGTTCACCTTCTGCAGCAATAACCTTGGCACGTTTTTCCCGCTCGGCTTCGGCCTGCTTTCCCATGGCGCGCTGGATCTGTTCTGGAAGATCCACACTTTTGAGTTCGACGGCGGAGACCTGGATGCCCCATGGTTCGGTGGAGGAATCGATGATCTCACGGAGTCTCAGGCTCAGTTTCTCACGATCCGCGAGCAGTTCGTCCAGTGTCACTTCACCGAGAATGGATCGCAGGGTGGTCTGTGCAATCTGACTGGTAGCGTAGTTGTAGTTCTCCACACCGAGGATAGCCTGTTTAGCATCCATTACTTTGAAGTAGACAACCGCGCTGACCTTCAGGCTGACGTTATCGCGAGTGATTATGTCCTGGCTCGGCACATCCAAAACCACGGTGCGGAGGCTGATGCGTACGGCCGTCTGAAAGGGGCGGAAGACGAAGACAAGGCCTGGGCCTTTGGGATCCTTGTTTACTTTGCCGAGTGTAAACACTACCAGCCGTTCATACTCGTTCACTACCTTGAGACAGCTCACGAGCCAGACAAATACGGCAAGAATGAATGGTCCAAAGCCTATTACCATGTTGTACAGTGCTTGCATGTTGTCCTCCGAGAAAAGAGATAGAAATTTGAGTAATTCAAGCTATTAATCAGTTTATTATTCTGGCCAAGTCATCAAGTAAGGCTTTATGAAACATTGCCGGGTCTTCAATCTGCGGGGCATGTCCAAAACCAGGAAATTCAATTAAACGCCCTTGTTGTATAGTCTTGACGACCTCCTTGCCCAGCAGCTTATAGTGCCCTATTTTTGCTTTAACTTCCGGTGAAGCGACGTCACTGCCGATGGCTGTGGTATCAGCATCTCCTAGCATCAAGGTAGTCGGCACTCTCAATAGTGGAAATTCATACACGACTGGCTGTGTAAAAATCATATCGTAGATAAGCGCCGAATTCCAGGCAACCAATTTGTGTCCCGGCCCCTGATTGAGCCCAGCAAGCATATCTACCCAGCGGGGTATATTCTGCTTTCCAGCGGTCGCCATAATAGACTGACTTTTCATACTGACGCACTCCATCAGCTGAAAGTTTTAGTTCTCGCTCATACCATTGGTCCACTGTCCGACTTGGCACCCCTAATGCCTTCCAGTCTTCCAATCCGATGGGATTCGCCTCACGGGCGCGAGTAGTATGAGGTCAGCCCTGTTTGCCATAGATGATAATCTCGGTCATTGTGTGTTCCTCCTTACAGGTTATTTCAATGAGTTAACCAAATTAGAACCGGCCTTGAACTTAACGACCTTCTTGGCAGGTATGCTTATGGTTGCACCGGTCTGAGGGTTACGTCCTTCACGGGCGGCACGCTCTGATACCGAAAAGGTTCCAAACCCTAACAAGGCAACCTTCTCGCCGGCCGTTATAGCATCCGTTATTGCCCCGAGGACGCTGGCCAGTACCTGCTCGGCGGCAGCTTTACTCAATTCACATTCTTTAGCCACTTTCTCAACCAACTCGCCTTTGTTCATCTTTTCCCCTTATTAAACCTTAGTTTTGAAGACATCTCATGATGAGGTAATAGAATCTTGTGCAACCCGTGGTCCTCCACCCTAATTTTTTTGATAAATTAATCGACTTGATCTACGAATACGCCGAATCAGCATGGGCATAACGAACATAGCAGCGAGGATAATCCACATGGTGATGTTGGGGTCTCGAATAATAGTATTGAGGCGTAGAGTGCAGATCGCGATAATGGCGAAATAAAGCATGTCGCCTACGATGGCGATAGCCCAGCCGGTAAGGAACCCATGGCCTGCAGCGAGTGCTGAAGCGCGCCCTGTCATTGGATCAACACCAAAGGCAATCATGATTAGCCCTATCGGTCCAGCACCGGCTTCGCTAAAATGCGATGTACTACGAGCAGTTGCGGCTTTCAACATGGCGCTTATTCGGGCTAAAAGTGTAATCTTTCCGCAAATAAATTTGAAAAGGCGAAGAACAGGTTCAAAAGCAAAAGCCAGAATGATGTCCGAGACCAGGTAGAGCAGTGTTATGGCAGGCCAAGCCACGCCTTTTGTTTGAGCTAACATAACACCAGCTGGTATTCCCCCTCCTACAGGAAGGAGGAAAAGCTTCAGCACCGGCATCATATTCGTTGTTGACGGTATTGCATTGAAAATCAAATCGGTCATGGAGTTCTAGTTGTAGTGATAATGCATGTTTCGCGTACTCTGCGCGGTGGATTTCGGATTTCCCGGGGCTGATAGTAAGATACGAACCTTACCACATTTCGGATCGAGACGTTCAGGATAATCTTGACCCTATCTGGAGCCAATTACCTGACCAGCGGGATATCCTGCCATCGTGTTGTGTATGCTGGCGAAAGCCGTTCCCGTCGCATGGCCCATTCTTGGTTCACTCCCGACGTTGCAAGCTTGATCGAAACGATCGTAGAGTTTATCCGGTCAATGGCTGCCATGATCTGACTATTGTCCCTGACAGGCTTTTCAAAGAGAGATATTTGCCTACGGGTAGACTGAGAGAAATCGCCGAGCATAACACCGGCTTTATTGTATTCGTAACCATCACGCCATATCTGCTCCAAAAGTCTTCGGGCGAGACGGCAAAACTGAAAGCTATCGCTGGTATGATCTGGCAAGCTTCCATGGGCGCAATTGGCATATCCAGATTGATGCTGAGCGAAGGGGTTGGTCTGGATGAAGACGCTGATCGATCGAGCGTACGGCCTTCCTCCCCGCAACTTATTACAAGCCCGTTCCGTAAACTCGCTGATCGCCTGACGCATATCATCGACCTCGGTTATTCGCTGCCCGAACGATCGTGAGGTGACAATCTGCTTTTTGGGTGACGGTACCTGTTCCAGTTCGAGGCAGGAAGTGCCCTGCAGTTCCGATACCGTCTTTGCCAACACAACGCTAACCTGGCGTCGAATATCCTGAACATCGCTTTGCCAGGGATCAAGAGCGGTTTGAACACTTAAAGCATTCAGCTTCCGGGTCAATTTCCTGCCAACACCCCAAAACTTATCAACCGGAGTAATGGCAAGGGCTGATCATCTCTGACGCGTGGGACAGTGAACAGGCCCGAATAGGTCTTCACTGTCCGGGAGGCTAACGGGATCGGAGAGGCGGAGTTTGATGGCTTCCAACTCATCTAGGTGCTCGAAGAATAAGTCCACAATCTGCGGATCGAACATGGTGCCGCGCTCCTGGCGGATGAATTGGAGCACCTTGTCCCTGGGCCAGGCTTTTTTGTAGACGCGGTCAAGGGACAGCGCATCGTAGACGTCTACCAAGGCGCTGATACGGGCCGGCAGACTGATCTCCTCCCCCTTCAACCCACAGGGATAGCCAGTGCCATCCCACCGTTCATGGTGCTGCAGAGCGATGGTGCGTCCATTAGCTATGAGTTTCCTGTCAGATACGTGCAGGAGACGGTACCCAATGGTGGTGTGGTGCTTGATAATTTCGTATTCTTCCGCCGTGAGCTTGCCCGGTTTATGCAAAATTGAATCAGGGATGCCGATCTTGCCGATATCGTGCATGGAGGATGCAATCTTGAGAAGAAAAATATCTTCTGGAGCAAGACCGCATTTTTGACCAAGCAGAGCTGAATAGGCGGCCACTCGCTGCACGTGATTGGCCGTCTCGCGCGAGCGCGTTTCAATGACCTCGCCCAAAATGGACAGGAGCTCCAACTGCGTGTCGATCATTTCGTGGTTCAAGGCCAATATTTCGGCGTTGCCGCGGTTGATCTTCCGTTGTTTGAGCACATTTTGGATCAAGAGCGCAATGATGACGCCGAGGATACTGAAGACCGCCAACGCTGTGAGCAGGACCGAGCGATGAGCCTCAAAATAGGACTGAGGGCGATTCAGGAGAACTGCATTTACCGGCAGACTGGACAGCGGAATAGCGAACCGTTGCAGCGCCGAGAAATTGTAGGTATGCCGGTTCACTCCCAACAGTTTGTCATACACAGCGGGTGGATTCTTTCCGGCGAGACGCTCCAGCAGAGTCTGTGCGGCCTTCTGTCCGTGCCCGAAGGCACTGGTAACACAGCCTCCGACAGCCCCTGAATCCAACTGGAAGTCCCATGCCACGTACACCGGCACGGGAGAATTAGCGGCAACTACCCTGGGGATCTCTTCAGCCTCGAACACCTGTCCTGCCGCATCCTGAAAGTACACCAGCAGGTAAATGAGTTCCCCCTGTGTGCGTCCTCGGGCAAACTGGGTGAGTTCCTGCCCGGTCATAACCGGGAGGATCTCTACCTCTACCCTGCTGGTGAGCGGACGCACCTGCTCAAGGAAATCCTGACGGATGGCCTGCCCGGTCAGCGTATTGTCGATCATGACGAAAATTTTCCGTGTGCCCGGATTCTGTCGCAATGCTTCGGTGAGCGTTTCCTGATGCGCTACGCTCTCAATGATGATATTCATGTCGCCGGCATTGGCCGGGATCGACTTGGGATCGTTGATACCGCAGGCTACGACGGGTGTTTGCGGGAACAGTTCCGCCCTATTCCGTGCCACCAGGTCCAGGGCGTTGTCGTCCGTAAGGATAATCCCATCGAAGTGTGAGCCTGCGTATTTCTCTCGGTAGAGGGCAAGCAGCCGCTCAAGATAGGCAGGCGAGGTAGAGTGCTTGGCATCCATATATTCTACACGGTAGTGGGCTTGCACCTCCGGCGCCTGCAGCACTGAGACTATTCCCGCATGCAAATCCCTTGTCCAGGAGTAATCGGGCGCGTAGGAGTGGAGCACCAGCACGCGTGGAGACTGCGCCGAGTCACGGGCCGCAACCTCCGCCTGCAATGCGGTAAACAGCAGCAACAGGGCGAAGACAGGCGACGTACACCGGAGTATCCAGGAAGATGCATGGAAAATAAATAGCATACGCCCTCAAAAGACAATGAAAGAGTAAGGCGGTTGGGGATCGCTTAGCCGGCGTCCAGGACGCAGTACCTCAAACAGCCCTTAATCAATCATGACAGTTTGAGGATTATATTGAAACCAAAAAGGGCGAATCCAAGTCACCTTGAATTCGCCCTTTTTTTGTTCCACTGCTCCGAAGTTAGGTTCTACGGGGTTGCGGCCTTGCAATGCCAATCAATCACCCACGAACTACGTTTGCCACTTCCCGGGCAATCGCCAGTTCTTCGTTGGTCGGAATGACAAACACCCGTACGCTGCTGTCCTCGCAGCTGATGCACCGCGCTTCCCGATTGCGCGCGCTGTTCTTTTCCGGGTCGAGACGCACCCCGAAAGCCTCTAAGCCCTGCAGGGATTCGGCCCGGACGATAGGATCATTCTCGCCGATACCGGCGGTGAACACGATGCCGTCCACCCGGCCGAGCACCGCCATATAGGCGCCGATATATTTGCGGTTGCGATAGGTCTGCACCGCCAGCGCCATTGCCGCCCGCGTGTCGCCTGCATCCACCGCCTTATGGATGTCGCGCATATCGTTCATGCCGCAGAGTCCCTTCAGTCCCGACTCCTTATTGAGCAGGGCGTCAATGGCCTCCAACTCCATCCCCTTGTTCTGTTTCAAGAAAAGGTGCAGGGCCGGATCGACATCGCCGGAACGCGTCCCCATCACCAGCCCTTCCAGCGGTGTCATCCCCAGCGAGGTGTCAACACTCACCCCGCCTTTGATCGCGGTCATGGAACAGCCGTTGCCGAGATGAACGGTGATCAGATTGCACTGGGCCAACGGTTTGTTCAATAGTCGGGCACACTCACCGGCAACGAAACGGTGCGAGGTGCCGTGAAAGCCGTAGCGCCGGACTCTATCCTGTTCGTAGAGGCTGTAGGGCAGTGCGTACATAAATGCGTGGGGCGGCATGGTCTGGTGAAAGGCGGTGTCAAACACCCCCACCTGAGGAACGTCAGGAAAGATCTCCATGGCGACCCGGATGCCGTCGAGATTAGCCGGGTTATGCAAGGGCGCCAAAGGAATATTGCGCGTAAGCGCCGCAATGACCGCCGGGGTGATCCGAGTGGATGCGCTGAAATCCTCGCCGCCGTGCACTACCCGGTGACCGATGGCCTTGATCTCCGAGATATTGCGGACAACACCTTGCTCGCGATCGGTCAAAAGCGCGATAACCAGCCGCATACCGCTATCATGGTCGGGGATCTGCTGTTCGATCACAGACTCCCGCTCGTTCCCCGTTCCGGGAAAAAAGGTGTTCTTCACCCGACCCAGTGCCTCGCCGATCCGTTCCACCAGACCGGTGGCGAGCACGGTCTCTGTCTTCATCTCGATCACCTGGTATTTGATCGAAGAACTCCCTGAATTTATAATTAGATATTTCATATTCTCACTTCCGGTGAAAAAAGGATTAATGGAGCTTAGCCACCTGGGCCTGGATAGCGGTCAAGGCCACTGTGTCGACGATATCCTGGGCAGTACAGCCCCGTGACAAGTCGTTGACCGGCTTGTTCAACCCCTGGAGAACCGGGCCCATGGCCGCACCGTGGGATGCCCGCTGCACCGCCTTATAGGTGTTGTTGCCGGTGTTGAGATCCGGAAAGATGAAGACCGTGGCCTGACCGGCAACGGCGGAACCCGGTGATTTAATTGCCGCCACCTCGGGGTCGAAGGCGGCATCGTACTGCAGCGGCCCCTCCAGCGGGAAATCGAGACCGCGCTCTTTCATCAACTGTTTAGCGATGGCGGTCGCCTCCACCACTTTCTCGACATCATGGCCCGAGCCGGAACCGCCGGTTGAATAACTGAGCAGGGCTACCCGGGGCTCAATGCCGTAAGTCTTCGCGGTCTCCGCTGAACTGAGCGCAATCTCTGCCAGTTGGCGGGCGTCGGGGTTAGGCACCACCGCACAGTCGCCGAAAGCCAGAACCTTGGATTGCAGACACATGATAAAAATCGAGCTTACCACCGACACTCCGGGTTTCGTTTTGACAAACTCAAAGGCGGGCCTGATGGTCTGTGCCGTGGTGGTCACTGAACCAGAAACCATACCATCGGCCAACCCCTTATGCACCATCATGGTACCAAAGTAGGTGGGATCGGACATGCGATCGCGGGCCACATCCATAACAATGCCTCGGTGCTTGCGGATATCGAAGTAGGTCTGGACGAAATCATCGTAATACTCCGATTTGGTCGGATCAATGATGGTCGCACCCTCGATGTTGAGGTTGAGCTTGGAGGCTTTGGCCTTGATTTCATCGATTCGGCCGAGCAAGGTAATATTGGCGATGCCACGGCGCAAGATGATGTCGGTCGCGGTGAGGATACGCTCGCCCAAGCCCTCCGGCAAAACGATGTGCTGCTTGTCGCTGGCAGCCTTCTCCACCAGAGAATATTCAAACATGCGCGGGGTGATTTTGGTGGAACGCTGGGAAACCACGCGTTTGGTCAGCTCGGGAACATTGACGTATTTGGCGAACCAGCCGAGCGCGGTGGCAATGCGTTTGGAGTCGGTGGCCTCGATACGGCCATAGAGTTCGTTGACGCTGTGCACGGTGTCAAAAGTATGGCCCTCAACAAATAGCACCGGCACCGGGATCCCACTCCACCCTTGGATGAGTCGTTGCACACTAGGACTGAGCTCCAGGCCGCCGGTGATGATGATACCGGCTATGTTGGGGTAGGCTGAAGATATTCGGCTGGCCAGGCTGGCAATGATGATATCGGAACGGTCGCCGGGGGTGATGATCAGGCTGCCTTCTTTGATATATTCAAGAAAGTTGCTGATCTGCATAGCGGCCACTAAATAGTTGTCCACTAGATTGAGCATGTTCGGCTTACCGTACAACACCTCCGCCCCCAACCACCTTTTGACATCATCAATGGTCGGGTTGCCCAGGGCTTTGTTCTCAGGGATTACATAGAGGGGGAAGTCCCGGCTGAACTGCTCCATACATTTTGCGCTGCCGGCGGTATCCCGCATAAAACTCTCCGGAGCCCGGTTAATGATGCAACCAGCAATATCGACTCCGATTGTCTCCAAGGTATCGATGGTAATCGACGTATGGGTACAGATCTCGTCGGTGGATTTTTCGCGGCCCGAGGCCACCACCAGCACAGGGGCACCAAGGTTGCTGGCGATATTGGCATTGAGATCAAACTCGAAGCCCGGATCCTTGCCTTGGAAATCGGTACCCTCGCAAAGCACAAAGTCGTACTTCGACGCAAGTCGCTTGTATTTAATAAGAATATTTTCATACAGCAGTTCTTCCTGCCCGGAGGTGATCAGCTGACGAGCCTGACTGAGGGTGTAGGCATGGGTGTCGTCATACGGAATGTCAAGTTTGAAATATTTAAGGATCAGATTGAGATCATGATCGACCCTGCCAAAAATATGGTCATTAATGATGGGACGAAAAAAGGCTACCCGACTGATTTCTTTGGAAATCATCTGCATGACTCCAAGGATGATGGCCGACTTGCCGCTTCGTTCTTCGGCTACGGTGACATAAAGATTATTGGACATAGCAGCATGATCTCCTGTTCCCACTATCCTGCGGGATGGCTGATATAATACATGGAACCTGCCCCGGCCGGAACGACAGCAGTTCCGGCCAGGAGCAGGTCAGATGCTTTCCGTCACTCAATCCTTCAACTGGTCCGCAATCAGTTCTGCGGTGTGTCGCACCCGAATGGCCGCTCCGTCCTGATCCATGCCGCCCCTGATCTGCATGACGCAACCAGGACAGTCCATGGCCACCAACGGTGCGCCGGTATCCTTGATGTTTTTGAGTTTGCGCTGCAGGATCGGGGCAGAGATCTCCGGTAGTTTGAGCGAATAGGAACCGCCCATGCCGCAGCAGGTATCGCACTCGAACATCTCGGTTAGCTCGTAACCGGCTTGTTGCAGCAACTGCCGCGGTTGCTGATCAGCGTGCAGCGTCCGCTTGAGGTGGCAGGAATCGTGATAGGTGATCTTGCCCAGCTGCTGCCCCTCCTTGAGCGACAACCGTCCCTCGTCGACCAGGCGCTTCACCAGAGTGGAAAAATCCATGGTCTTGCCAGCCAGTTCTCGGGCCTGCGGCAGCCTTTCGCTTTGGCCCAGGACTCAAAAGTGGTGATGAATTCGTGATTTAAAGCCACGGTACAGGTCGGGCAGGCCGAGACCACGTAGTCGGCTGCATCGGCCAACAGGGCCGTGATATTATCCGCCGCGTTTTGTGCCGCCACCTCGTAGGCCCCGTTGTAGCGGGCCGGAGCGCCGCAGCAGGTCTGGCCTTCCGGGAACTTCACGGCAATCCCCGCCTTGTTGAGAACCTTCACTAGGGCGACACCCATTTCCGGGTAGGCGAAATCAATGAGACATCCGGCGTAGAAGACCGCCGTTTCCTTCAGGTCTTTCGGTTGCGTGATGGTTTTGAAGACATCGCGGAACGGTTGGTGGCAATGGCCGGCAGACTACGGCCGTCGGTGAGGTCGGCCAGGAACAGAGGCAGATGGCGGATGAACTTAGTGCCCTTGCTGAACGGCTTGCCTGCAATCGAGGCGGCCCGCAGGATACCATGGAAAAGGCGACGGTTGTTGACCACCGAATAGATCGATTTCTGCAGCAGAGGCACCCCCTGCTCCTTGACCAGACGCCGGCGGAGCTCCATGATCATGCCGGGGATGTCAATTTTAGCGGGACAGACATCCTTGCAGGCACCGCACTGGATGCACAGCCCTTGGATATCCTCGGAACTCTTCAACTCGTCATACCAGGCAGTGAGAATGGTGCCGATGCCGCCGGTATAGATTTTACCGAACACATGGCCACCCACCAGGCGGAAGATCGGGCAGACGTTGAGGCAGGAGGCGCAGCGGATGCACTGCATCGCCTCCTTGAACATGGGATCAGCCGCCATCTCGCTGCGGTGGTTGTCCATGAGAACGATGTGCAGATCTTTCATCGAGCCGTCGCTGTTGGGGGTCTGGCCGGTGATGATGGACACGTAGCTGGTCAGCAGCTGGGCAGTGGCGCTTCTCGGCAGGGCCTTGAGGATCGGCGCGATGTCTGCGAATTTCTCCACCAGTTTCTCGATTCCCACCAGAGCGATATGGATTTTTGGCAGAGAGGTGACCAGGCGGGCATTGCCCTCGTTGGTGACCAGGACGATGCTGCCGGTTTCAGCCACGGCCATATTACCGCCGGAGATACCCATGTCCGCCTTGAGAAACTTGGGCCGCAGTTCATTGCGCGCCACCTTGACCAAGCGAGGAATATCAGAGGAGAGGCGCTCGTTAATTTCCTTGG
>TBL_comb47_HYPODRAFT_10001738_pt1 | contig 27825 bp, 28 predicted proteins | sample TroBogypolimnion_40_FD_10682 | JGI IMG/M metagenome (IMG submission 10682) | reverse complement strand
GTCCGAGCCCCGCAGGGGCTCAACCTGGATCGCCCCAGCTACGCTGTGGGCGATTGAGGGAAACCGTAGGTTTCCCTGCCCCCTAACAAAATATAAATCCTTCAGGTTCCATAATCTCTATTAGCTTTTCCTTATTAATCGTATCTGTTTGTATTTCCATAGTTTTCCATTTTTCTAATTCTACACAATTATTACAGTTGAACATCATATATGTTACCAACAATGCTTTATAATCTGTAATATACTTAGTATTTTTTATTAACCATACGTAAAATCCTAATAGTTTATCTGTTGTTGTTGTTGTTTTATTTCTATATTTCATATATTCATAATACCAGCGGATAGTTTCCTTAAGAGATGTCTTAGAATGGATATTATAGTCTGTTCCTGACAGCACCATTATTTCCCGAAAATTCTGTTCAGTCATTTCTAAATCTGTCCATATCTGAGCTGTATCGTATAATATTGCTGTATGTTTTAACAAGCTAATGTTACGTATAACATAATTGCATCCGTAAAGAAACATATCCATATCATCACTAATACATCCCCAAGCATTGTTGTTTTTTACTAGAAAGGCGCATAAATGATCTGCTTCACCTGGTGCATCATAATAAGTAACACCGTAAGCTTCCATCAATAGTTTTACTTTCTTAATGCTTTCATCACTAATTCGAACAAACATTCGCTTTAGTTTTTCTAATTCAGCTTGAACGATATGGTCAACAATTTCTTCATTCGTACTGGTTTTAAGTTCATTATATTTTTCTTCTGCCTCCTTTTTCATACTGCGGCGTTTCTGTAACAGCTCACGTTTTTCAGGTGGTGGTTTTCCATCAAATATAAAAATCGGAATTATCCTATAGTATTTTAAAATGGATATTAACAAGTACATATTCTCCATCAACAAGTCCTCGCTCGAATATTTATACAGATAAATACTCGTATCTACCACTATGATTTTATTTGCAAGTTCGTTTAAATGAATTTTCCTAATAGATTTTTTTGTACAGTTTTCATACAAAAATCGGTTCAAATTTTTTATTCCCATTGATTGGTTGGTGTGTTAACTTAACAATCTTATTCATTTTCAAAATCAATTTTATCTTTTTATTTTTATTAGAAAAAAGTAAAAATCATAGGGGGTACCCTACGATTTTAAAAACGTGAAAAAGCGTGTGAGAAAGTCGACCGAGGTTTTTGAAAATGGACAAAAATAAATGTCCAAAAAAATGTCCAGATTCAAAGAGTTGAAATGAGCATTTTACAAAAACTATGCTTTTCTATATTTGTTACTATTATGGTAATATTTTTTGTTGAGAAAACCCGGATGACTGCATAAGAATTTTCAAAATTATTTGGTATTGAAAGGATTTAGAAACTTTTTATGTCACGAAACTATAGGACAATGGTGACAGAAAAAGTTGCTAATAAATATGAATGTATTGGTTGTGACTATAGTACGAGTAAGAAAAGTAGTTTCGATAAACATTTATTGACTGCAAAGCATAAAACTGTGACAAATGGTGACATAGAAGTTGCTAAACATATAAATTCATATTCTTGCACCATATGCAATAAGGATTTTAAATCAAGAAATGGATTATGGAGTCATTCAAAAAAATGTTCTCCAGATATTAATAAAAATAATATTTTAGAGAACCAACCTATTGATACATCTTTTTTTATTAAGTTGATTCAACAAAATGAAAACTTACAGAATCTATTGGTTCAACAAGCAACCGAGTTTGCGCAAAAACAGTCCGAACAAGCAGCTGAATATTCACAAAAACAATCAGAATTAATGAATAAACTTATTGAAAGAGAACCTATGAATAACATAACCAATAATAATAATAGCACAACTAATAACATAAATAAATTCAATCTTAATTTTTTCTTAAATGAAACTTGCAAAGATGCAATGACCATCCAAGAATTCTTAGATAGCATTCGTATTACCTTTGAAGACCTCCTGTTAATTGGAAATACCGGATTTGTCAATGGTGTTTCTGATATTCTTATCAAACAATTACGAGATATGGATGTTAATAAACGCCCGATCCACTGCACGGATTCCAAACGTGATACCATTTATCTGAAGGAAAATGCAGCTTGGAATAAGGATGACAAAGATAAAACTAAGTTAAAACAAATCATAGAAAAAATAGAATATAGGAATGTTGTAGCACTCCGTGATTGGTGCAATGAGAACCCGGATGCAAGAGTGAATAATACCCCAAATAATTTTTTAAAAGATAAAATCTATTTTCAAACACTGCAAGGAGATGATAAGACCCGTGACAAAATTATTAAGAATATATCCAAAGAGGTAATGGTTGATAAAGAGTAGGGATATAAAAAATTATTATCATAATATAGATATGACCACCGACTCCAAATCATTACAGCATTTTTTACAGTCCAACCTTTCCCATAAATTTACTCATATAAAACGTGAAAAGTTCTCCCCAATAGCAGTCCCATTTTTATCATCTATATTTGAGAACATTCGTCTAGCAGATGAAGATTATGACAATGTTGATTTAGTTTCTTCAGAGATATTTAAAAATGAAGTGCCAAAAGGATCAAATTACAAACTTTGTCCAGAAAAAGCACGAAATCATATCGAAAGTATGAAATCTACAGGACAATCTTGCAGGTTCTCTGTGAATGGTCGAAAAATTAGTATTCACATTGTTCACGAAGGAACACAAAAACCTAATTTCTCAGCAATGTTTCATCGAATTTATGTATTATTAAATCTATTAACAAGGTATTCGAGACAGGAATGTTCTCAAAGCCTTACTATTTATTTATATTTAACAACAATGAAAAAAACATTAGCTGATTGTGATCGTGACTGTACGATTGGAGAGGACAATGCTAATACGGCATTTACATTTTCTTGTAAAAGGATAAACGAAGTATATTTATATCGAAAAGAAGAGTGGTTCAAGGTTCTCTGTCACGAATTATTTCATTCCTTTGGACTCGATTTTTCAGAGTACGAATGCAGCGAAATTGATAAAGAAATGTTTAAAATAATTCCTATAAAAACCGATTTGCGATTGTACGAATCATATACTGAATTATGGGGAGAACTGATGAATATTATTTTTATTGTACATTTTTCATCGAAGAACAGTAATGGAGAACCTATGGAAAAGAAAATAAAGAAACTAGAATTGTTGTTATATCAAGAAAGGATGTTCTCGGTATATCAATCTTCCAAAGTATTAACACATTTCGGTATGTCTTACGATGATTTGTATACGAGAACTGATAATGCTATGAAAAGCCGGCAATATTTCAAGGAAACTACACCTATATTGTCATATTATATTATTAAAAATATTTTGATGTTTCACATTGGTGCATTTATGGAGTGGTGCAATAAACATAATAATGGATTATTAGAATTTAATAAACATAATAAAGAAAACGTGGATAAATTTATTGACTTTATTAGAGAACATTATAAAAGTTCTCCATTGGTAGAATCAATGGACCAAGCGAGAACCTGGTTTATACATCAAGAAAATACAAAACGTATTGATAATGGTCCAATTACTACATTACGTATGTCTTTGTTAGATTAAATTAAGGGAAACCAATGGTTTCCCTTAAGATCCCATCCTTTTATAAAATATATTCATAGAATAGATGTTAAGATCCCATCCTTTTATAAAATATATTCATAGAATAGATGTTAAGATCCCATCCTTTTATAAAATATATTCATAGAATAGATGTTAAGATCCCATCCTTATCTTGAGAACTTATCAAAAAATCATTTGATAAATAATAGTATAAAAATAATCCAATATTTTTATATTATGTCAGACAATCCTATTAAATATTTAACTGTATTAGGAGAACGTTGTAGTGGAACAACCTTTGTTGAATATGCTATCAAATGGAATCTAGGTCTAGAAAAATATGTTACTTGTGGAAAACATTTTTTTGGTCACGATAATAGTGTATTCAATACGGAAAAAATGAAAGAAACATTGGTAGTATGTGTTGTGCGTAATCCACTCGATTGGATTGATAGTTTTTTTAAGCGTTTACATCACGTACCGCCTCATAACAAACGTTCTATTTATAATTTTCTATATAATGAATTTTATTCTATTCATGAACACGATCCTATAAAAGGGCAAGAAAAGATGGAGGATCGACATATGATTACCAAAGAACGTTATAGAAATATTTTTGAATTAAGAAAAACAAAACAAGATTTTATGTTGAGAGAACTTCCCAAGTTAGTTCCTTATTACATCATAATACGCTACGAAGATATGCGTGATGATTATGACAATACTTTGGATCGTATTCGTGAACAGTTCCATTTGGATCGTATTGAGAACCCGTATAAACAAATAACTCAGTATAAAGGGACATATACAGCTTGTTATTTTAAAAAACCAATATTGATCGGATCCAGAGAACAAGATGTAATAAAAAGATCAGTAGATGCCGAACAAGAGGCTTTATTTGGCTACAACGCATAGCGTTAATTGTTGAGGATCTTCGATCCTCCTACTAAATCGCGTCGTAAATGCATAAGTAACATATCCGGTGGGGGGTCTTTACCACGTTCAAAATGCACCAATTTGGCTTGTTGTGTTTCTAATAGAACTTTTTTAACATCCAGATTTTGACCGAATTTTGCCTCTAGTGCCTTTTTTCGTTCAACTTCGAAAGTAGGGTTCTCTTTAATCGTAAAAAAATCGGGATCAGGAATAATATTAGCATTGGATAATAACAATGATTTTTTTGTTTTGAGAACATTGGCATATTCTTCCTTTGCAGCTTTTATAGATTTGGAAACAGGACTATTACTTTCTACAGAGTATTTTAAGAAATAATCAGGGAAACCCTTTTTAAATTGGACTCCCAAAAAATAATGAGTAACAGAGGGCCAATGATTACCTTCAATTGTAAATGGTACTAACCAAGTATCATCTAACATTCTACGCCAATCTTTGATAGGGTTTAATTGTTTGTATTTTAATAAATTATCCGTGGTTTCACCCGAGCCCTTCCCTGCTTTTGGACCGCCATCCGAATTTTGATGAAACATCAATATAGTTTTGTTATCGTATAAATCAACATTTAAATAATCGTCTTCTGGTTTATCGGGCTTACCTTCGTCCTCATTTAGTCCCAGTTTCGTTTTTAGGTTGCGAAAATCCTTGATCAAGTAATAGGGTCCAGCATTCTTTTCCAAGCATTTTGTTACAATCATAATTTTAATATCATAAGGTAATTCGGAGAACTTGAAAATGCGTTTGTCTTTATAGGATACCAAAGTATAATGATTTCCGGTGTAAGAGGTCATAATGTAAAAATCGGGATCGAATGTCCCCTTTTTCTCCAATTCACTGTCATTTAATTGTCCGCATTTCATTACAGAATCGTGGTCACCAGACTCAAATGCCTCTTTGGATAAAACAATGACTTTAATATTGAGAACTCGTTCCAAAGTTGATATTGCCCAAGTATCTGCCCAATATTGACTAGTTAATATGAATTGGCGGAATTTTTCTAAATCGTCGATGCCTTCCATATGTGCAAATTCTTTCATAAGTTCTTGGGCTTGTTTTTTTTCATCTTTAGCTTCGTTGTATTTGGCTAATTCATTTTTTACAGTTTTGATAAGTTCTGCTTCCTGAGCCTGGTTTACTGTTCCCTTGTTTTTTTGTATACGTTGTTTTAATTTATACATTGTATTTTTAATAGTGTTCATTTCTTGATTTTTCTCTTGAAATTCTGCCAAGGTTGCAGTATAAATAGTGCGTGATTGATCGTACATTTCCTCAGTAGCTTCATTAGCTAATAATGCTCTTAGCTTCTCTACAGTTGTTTCTTTACCGGCTTGTTTAAATGCATCGCGTATAACTGCAAAAAGGCAATCACCTCCTCCTTCATTATCGATAATTTTATAGTTATTATTTCTACGAAAGTTCTCTAACCAATTGTTTCTGGATGATTCTTGAAATGTTTTTTTGATTTGATCAGATTGTTCTTTGGTTTCTTCAGAGAGAAGAGGGAGAACCATTGCACTTTTGTTTTCTTCAAAAATCCCGTCTTTTAAGGTTTTTGCTGCGATTTCTGTAGTAACCGATTTTTTCTCTGGTGGTATGATTAAAACAGCTACATCATCAGGCAAAGCTACTCCATCTGATAATTCTATTGCGCCAATATCTAATTCTATATTTTTCTCATCATCCGTCGATTTCACCGATCGAAGATCGGTTACATCTAAGGATGATCTAGGTTTTACGGCACCTTTGGTGCCCGTAAAACCTTCAGGTAATTCTTCTGAACCAATATCAATATTTTTCTGATTATTCTCTCCTATTTTTTCCATCAAAGAATCCTTAGAAATGTAAAAAATAAGCCCACTTTTTTTAAGTTTAACATCGCCCTCATCATCTATAATATTAATTAGTTCACTATCCTTTACTTCAAATATACCTATTTTTTCAACCATTTTATCATTTACCACCAAATAAACAGGAAAATAAACAATACCATACCGAGAGAATGTGTGTTTTTGCTTACCTAATACGATCTCAATGTTTTGGTTAAATAGATTGTAATCAAATACTGGTGCAGAATAATCAATATCTTCATCTTCTATTTCTCTTGATTCATTGTAATTAACTTTGTCTTCCAAATGAGATTTTACCATTTTATTCAATATATATATGTAAATATTGGATAAAACATTTATTATCTTTTTACTGTAATAATTCTAATATGTCCATATACTTGAAGATTGCTCTACTAGATACACTCTTATGATCTTTTACCTTATATTTTGAAAATAGCTCAATATTACTACGTATTTTTAAGACCTGTTCTTCTATAGAACCAATTACAGTATCTTGGTCTTGTGCTACTAAAGATATTAAAATATAAAGATTCTCTGTGACTTCGTCTATCCAATTTGTTTTACCTTCTACATCAATGTTTTCTTTAATTTTATTCTGAATAGAAATAATGAGGTCGAGAACTTCGTTCTTATTAAGAACCTGTTGTTTCATTAAATTAACAATAAATGTGCTCATTGCTTTGCGTTTATCGTTTAATTTGTTATTTTCACAATATTTATCATAGTCTTTGTTAGAATCTACAAATTCAATTTTATCTATTCCTTCATAATACTCGGTAATAAGATTCAAAATATAATCTGAGAAAAATACATATTTTCCAATTAATTCTTTATAAAGAATAGCATAGATTTCCGAATAAAATTTATTAGAACTAGCAATATCAAATATAGATTGAGCAATCATTTTTACGTTTTTTAATTGGACATCTTCATCTTGTTCTTCGAGAACTTCTTGAATCCATTTAAATATAGCATCTCTTTGTTGTTCATAGTTTTTATTAGAAATTTTATTTAAACATACGCGTATTTCATTCATTAATTGATCAGCGCCCTCTTTCTTCTCAATCTTGGTAGCCTTAAATGCTGGTGCACCTTTCCAAGATTCATCTGATCGTTCATTCCGTTGTTTAAATCTAGAATCAGATTTACCACGTTTATTATGATGAAACCCCTGACGTTTAAAATCATCATCTTGTGTATGGGTGACTGTGGCTGCAGCCATTGCTGCTGCTATAACTACACCTAACTCTTTTGTCAGGTTTACAATAATATTTTGGGTATTTTCAGGCAATTCATATTTATAGCCTGTAAACAAAACATCTGAATAATCTTGTAGAGTATAGCGCATTGAGTTCTCTATATTTATTAGTGTTACAAGTTTTAAGTTATTTTTTAATCTAATTATTATGGGGAACCTACGGTTCCCCTATAATAATTATAATAAAAACCAGTATAGAATTTACATTATTAACTATATTATCCTATGTCTGAATTGTTATCAAACAACGAAAACATAGAAAACAGCGAAAGTATAGAAAATGTAGAAAAGGTAGAAACCTGGGATAAATTTAATCTAAATGACGAATTATTGCGCGGCATTTATGCTTACGGATTTGAAGTTCCGAGTGAAATTCAAAAAAAGGCAATATTACCAATTATTAATGGTAAAGATATTATTGCCCAAGCTCAATCTGGAAGTGGTAAAACAGGGTGTTTTTCTGTAGGAACATTGCAATCTATTGATTTATCTCAAAATACTATTCAAGCCATTATTATTGTACCAACTCATGAACTTGTTAAACAGATATTAGATGTAATAAGTTCTCTAGGATCATTTATGAAGGATCTTCGTATTAAAACTATTATTGGTGGGACATCTATTCAACAAGATGCCGCAGAATTGCGTAATAATACACCTCATATTATTATTGGTTGTGCTGGTCGTATTTATGATATGGTAGTTCGTAAACACCTAGTATTATCATCATTAAAATTATTCGTATTAGATGAGGCAGATGAAATGCTTTCCAAAGGGTTTAAAGATCAAATATACAATATTTTTCAACACTTGCCTAAATCTATACAAGTTGCCTTATTCAGTGCTACACTTCCTGATGAAATTTTATTATTAACAAATAAATTTATGAGAAATCCTGTAAAAATAATTGTTAAACGTGAAGAACTATCGGTTGTAGGTATTAAACAATATTTTGTAGCAATTCAAGATGATCGTGAAAAATTCAATATGTTAAAGAATTTGTTCTCTATTATTTCTGTTTCTCAATGTATCATTTATTGTAATAGTGTAAAACGCGTTATTGATTTGTATCGTGCAATGATGGATGATGGGTTCTCAGTTTGTTGTATTCATAGTTCAATGGACAAGTCGGAAAGAGATGCTGCGTTTCGTTCATTTCGAGACGGTGGATTCCGAGTGTTGATTTCATCAGATGTTACGTCACGTGGTATTGATATTCAACAGGTCCAGATTGTAGTTAATTTTGATGTTTGTAAAGATGTATGTACTTATTTACACAGAATTGGTAGAAGTGGAAGATACGGACGAATAGGTTCTGCTATTAATTTTATTACGCGTAAGGATATATTTTTTATGAAAAAGATTGAAGGACATTATAATATCATTATTGAGGAGTTACCGAATGATTTTAAGGGGGTATAATATATGAATCCTGTTGAAATTATTGGTTATGAAGGACCCAATATTTCGTTAGTAATTACATCATTGGCATTACTAGATCAGAAAAAATATTTAGGTTCCTTTATATTATTTTATTTTGTAGATTATTACCTGATTGGGCTCTTGAAAAATATGATCAAAGAACCACGTCCAAATGGATATTTGGATAAACAATACGATGATACTGGTAAGTATGAAGGTATCGCATTTTATGGTATGCCAAGTGGTCATAGTGCAATAGTTTGGTATAGCACCGCATTTTTATGGCTGGTAAAACAGTCCCCCAATTTACTAATTCTTGAACTAGCAATTTGTTTCAATACAATGTATCAGAGATGGTCATTCAAAAAACACTCTATTGAACAATTAGCAGTCGGTGCTTTACTTGGTGGATCCGTTGCTTGGATCGCTGTTTTGGTAACAAAATGTGCAGTTAAGTAAAAATATAGCGTTATATTAATTATGGGTGTAAAAAAAATTTACAAAAATAATATAAAAGATACAACACAATCAATAAAAGGAGAATTACATTTAGAAGGAGAAGATTTTGAATACGAATATTTTTTACTTCCTATCATAGGGAATAATAAGAGTGAAACTGAACAATTACTTATTTCACGTTTAGGGAACCGGATACAAAATGAAAAAAAATGTTTAGATATTGACGAGGAACTAGTTGCAACTAACATTGATAATGACGATTATAGTTCTGTTGTTTTTATTAAGAACAAAAATCACGATGATGTAGCATCAGGAACAATGCAGTATTATGATTGGTGTGAAAGCGGTAAAAGTAAAGGTAAACCACAAATATGGGTGAACGATTTATGTAGAATAACAACTCAGAAGCGTTCAGTAAGTCCTGTAAAAGCATTATTGGTAGTATTTGAATTGATAGCTGCAAAATATGTGAAAGGTATACAATATATTCATTTAATGGTTGATAAAGAAGAACCAAAACAAGCCGAAGTTTTGACCAAGATTTATGGTAAATATGGTTATACTATTGTTGATTCAATTGACTGTGGATTAGATGGTGATGAATATATTTTGATGAAAAAGAAAATAGACCGTTCAAAAAAATTTGTAGATAAGCTTCGCTTATCTGAGCATTTTTTTGGATTAGATGAAAGAAACAGCAAAGCTGTTTCATCATCTAATAAGAGTGTGAATTTATCTGTAAAGAGAGAGAGTGTTCGTGCTTCTTCACATAAAAGTAAATCAAAAACATTGAAGGTATTTTCATCATCCCTAGATAATTCTCGAAAAGAAATATCTAGGGATGATCTAGGTTTTGATACGCTACTACGTAGCTCCTCAAAACCTTCACAAGAAAAAAGTAAATCCAAAACACCTTCTCCTGTTAAAGAGGAAACAACACCTAAAATAAAAACACCTTCACCTATAAATAAACACACAAGTTCTCTATAATTTCGGTAGATTTATTGAATTAAAACCAATAAATCTAGTATATGGGCATTCGAGAATATTTATTGTCAAAAATCCCTCCAGAAGTTGCTAATAAATGGAAATTAGAAGAATGTTTTACAGCACCTATAGTAACTAATGAAGAAGTAAAAGATCGAAAGTTTCCCTGCAATTTCCGTCTTCCAATAACATATTTAGACTCATCTGAACTACATTCTTTATCACCTATTGTTGCTCAAGATTTAGAACTTTCAATTCCTGGATCAGAGAATTCTATTTATGATCATCTTTTTAAACCCAGTACACGTTTTGGACGTAATATGATACCTGCTTGGACAGAATATTATACTACTAATATTGATTTTTTAGAAGATACTCAACATCTTATCTCCAAAATCCATAAAATACCTAATTATGACAAAAATATAGATTTTATTCCAACTTACGAAAAGTTCTCTAATATATGGTACGAATTAAAGGAGGATACTTTTTTTTTAGAAAAGTACGGATATTTAGAATGGTCGATGCTCGAACATTTTAATGAAAATTCATCATTTTTGCAATGTCTTTCTGCAGTAAATGTAATATCACCTTTGATCAGTTTATTTTTACCACTTATATTCATTATTCTACCTTTTATTATTTTAAAAATACAGCAGGTTCCTATCAACTTTACTGTCTATTTAGAAGTTCTCAAAACAGTTGCGCAAAATCATTTTATTGGCAAAGCATTAATGAGTATTACATCTTTTAGTTGGGAAAATGCTGCTTATTTGACACTAACTGCTGGACTATATTTCTTACAAATTTATCAAAATGTATCCATATGTCATCGCTTTTATCGTAATATGATTACTTTAAATCAAAATTTAATTGAACTTAAAGAATTTGTAGGCCGGTCGATAAAACAAATGGAAACAGTATTAGATATTACACAAAAATTAAAAAATTATGTGCATTTCAATAGTGATATGAATATCCATTTTAATGAACTTAAGAATATAGAATTTGAGTTGTCCCATATTTTTCCTTTTGAACATTCTGTAAAAAAATTTGGTGAAAGTGGATATATGCTCCGATGTTTCTATCGTTTACATTCCGTACAATCATATGATGAAGCGCTTCGTTATGCAGCGGGGTTTGAAGGGTATATGGAGAACTTGCGTGGTATTTGTTCGAATATTAAAATGGGGAATATTGCTATGGCGCAATTTACAACAGATCCGAGTGGATGTGCATTGAATGAACAATGTTATCCCCCTCTTCTTAATGAACCTTACATAGCTCGTAACACAATTGAATTTGATAAAAACATCATTTTATCCGGTCCGAATCGATCGGGTAAAACCACGGTATTGAAAACCACGGCACTCAATTTGATTTTTAGCCAGCAAGTTGGGTGCGGATTTTATAAGTCGGCAACTATTTGTCCTTATACCCATATACATTCGTATTTGAATATTCCGGATACTTCCGGTCGTGACAGCTTATTTCAAGCCGAATCGCGCCGCTGCAAAGAAATATTGGATAAAATCAAAGAAGCCAAGGAAAAAGGGGGTAGATCCCGACATTTTTGTATTTTTGATGAATTATATTCAGGAACTAACCCAGACGAAGCAACCAAAGCAGGATATGGTTTTTTAAAATATTTAACCGGTTTTGAGAACGTAGACTTTATGTTAACAACCCATTACGTGAAGATATGTAAAAAATTCTTAAAATCTGATGATGTAGAGAACTATAAAATGTATGTTCAAAGCCTAGGTGATGAATCGTATAATTACACTTATAAAATGGTAAGAGGCATTTCTAAAATAAAAGGTGCTGCTCAAGTTATGAGAGATATGGATTATCCTGAAGAAATCATTAATGGAATGAAATAATTCGTGATTATTATATATTGTTTTTTTATTAGGAAAATTTAACACATAGAATTTTTTATTTGTTCTGCTAAGTATTTATTCCATATATTTTGATATAACATTATACTTATTTCATTGTATGCTTTTTCAAAAATATGTATATGATGATATTCATCATCATTCATTATAGTTTGGATCGTATCAACCGAACAAATTTCTTGGTCATCTAACCAAGTTTCTATTTTATTAATTATTTTTGAACGTACAGAAGATGATATATTCACTTCGAATTCACTATTCGTTTCTATAAATTTTTTATAACATTCGTAAGCATCCTTTTTCATATTATTATTAATTTGTTTAGAAGATTCGATAAAATATTTTCTGATTTCATTACGATAATTATTAATAGTTAAAATAAAATCTAAATTTTCTACAAGCAATGATTTTTCTGCTATATTTCTTAATTTATGTAATTCATTTTCATTATTTATGACATTATGCATTTCATTTAATAAATTTTTATTTGGTTCTATTTTTTCGTGCAATGGCGTATCTAGCGTAAAACGAAAACTTCTAGTAGTAATTCTTCGTATTCTTTTTTGCGTGTTTTCTATTATATTTGACACGTTTATTGACGATTCTGAACTGTGTATTTCTGAATGTTGCACTTCATTCGTTATTCCCAATTTACTTGTTCTGTAATTTTTAAAATTAGAATATTGAAATGATAGTAGTTGTTTAATATTACATAATACATTTTTAAATATAATATCTATATAATCAGGAAACCAGTGTCGATAACATCGACTAATTAGTAAACGAAAACAAAACATAGTTAAACCCATACTCATAAATCCCACCCTAAGAATATATGTTCTATTGGTTCCAATTCCTAAAAAATGCATTATGTATGTAATAATAATGCACGACCATAAAATAACAAATGATTCTTTCATTACGAGTCCATCACGAAATTCACCAGTTCCGTTTCTTATATTTATGACACACCCAATAGAAAATATAATATGTTTTGATACTAATAAATAGGTTAGTATAGAGGTTGTGTTACCAACTACACAATTATATTTATCATAAACTGGTCTATATGGATCCGTAATTATTTTCACTAATGTGGGTGGGTCTATTATATTGAAAATGATTAAATAAAATAAAGTTAATGATGTCCAACCTAACGATAATAAAAACATTCTATTATGAGTAAGCTTGTGCAATCTTACTGTATCTTTTGTATTTAAAAATATAGATAATCTGTACGCTTTCAAATTTACCATTTGAATTACAAAACTAGTGGGTAAATAAACACCCCATAAATAAGTATTACATTGAACCATATTCATATCGTTTTGCCATAAAAAAACGAGTGACCAAATAGCAATTATACTGGAAAAACAAATAGCTACCATATGCGAATGACGTAACATACGTATGTCATTTTCCTCTCGATGAATTGTAATAGTTATTATTATAGAAATTAACAAAAATGAACATATAAACGCAAAAATAATAGCATTTGTTATTTCATTATTTTTATATAAACTCCATACGTAAACACGGTCATTCCAAGTGGGAATCGGATAAATAAATTTGTTTTCTGATTGTGTTGAGGGTGATATAATAGATGGTTCATTGTTACCTGGATACAGTTGAACCATAATAGTTGATGTAATAGTATTTATATGATTTGCGTCAAATGATACAACCCCATAAGTACCAGTTACTTGTGAATTAATTAATAATGATGTAATCTCACTGCTGTCTATTATTTTATTTTTTATGGCAGCGCGATAAATAGCACTTTCAATTAATTCCAATGCTGCCCAAAATCCATTTGATTTATAGGTAGGTGCGCGTCCGTATATGTTTTTATACCAATTATAAAACAATTTTACACTAGATAAACTATTTATATTTGAACCTAAATTAATATCATCAAATACAGATGATATTTTGGTTGAAGAACGAAATAAATTAGAATAGGGATTTTGATCTTCTATATATTCTAATCCTTTTAAATTCGGATGTGAATAGGTTGTTTCTGTAATATAATCTAATAATCCTTCATTTATATATTTTTCAGTGACCTCTGTATTAAAACAATCTAATAAATTTAACGTTTTCGGTAAATAATTTATTTCATTTAATACTTTGAGAGAAAACCGATTTGCACTATTGGCATCTGTAAATGAACAACTTTGCCAATCGCACCATAATATTGCATCAGGATTTATATTTTGTAACTGTAATGCTATATTTATTACATCGGATTTTGTACTATTACTGTATAAATTAAAAAATGCTATATGATTAATTCCTCTAGGGACTGCTAAGTATTTGACTGCACCATAACAAGACCAATGATTATAACCATTGTCAAAATCGTCATTATATGATACAGTCGCTATAGTTTTTACTCCTACTTCAATATATTTGTCAATTATTGCGCGAAATGTGTACATTGCTGGAGATTTAATAAAAAATGATGTATTCAACCGTGGATCAAGTTTATAATTTATAGGATCTGGATTCGTAGTTGGCATTATATACGGAATATCAAATTTAGATGCCAAGTATGCATTATTATATCCTACCTGACCTTCTGGTGCAATAATAATGGATACTTTTGTAGGTGTGTTTGTTGAAAGACGATTATGTAAAAAATGGTTCATATAGGTGATATTACTTTTATAATCTACTAATTCAATATTTGCACGAAATGGCCACGTCGAATCGTTGTGATATTTAGATGTCAAATGTGAATTCCATAAATTAACCATTTTATCTACACCATAATTGTAAAAATAGGTTCCTTTACTTGCCCAAAATATTAATATTGTAACATTTGGTACTATAAACATATATTATTATATCAGTTTATTTTTTTCCATATGAACACCATAATCACACGGAATACCTGTTTTTTTAAATCCGATTTTTTCCCAATAATGTTGCGTACTAAATGGTACAGCTATCAAGCATACCGATGGTTTATTTTCTGTAATAAGTTGGATGATTTCGTCGGCTAAATGGGTTCCTCTCACATCAGGGATCAATACGATATCATCAATATAATATGAATTTTTTTCGGTTTTTTCATCGAGATATTCATTTAGTGAAGGAATTATATTTTTTGACCAAGGATATGATATTACATAGCCCTGCACTTTAAAATCTTTTTCATAAATATAGCATCCGTTTGGGTAAAAATCAAACTTATTTTGAATTATTTCGTTTGATTCATAATATTCTGATCCCCACTGAATCAATGATAATGAATGTACTTTCTTTATATCATTATAATGCATTGGTCTCCAAAATCCTCTTTGTTTCGCAATAGTATCAATATTTATAGAGTTTGTTGACGAAACTCTTCGGACTTCTGACCAAATTTCTTTTCCTATAGACTTATTTGCATACCACATTATGTTATTACTTTGTTGTTAGATTGCGTTTTTTACAGATATTTTGAATCAATTTTATAATAAATCATCTTCCATTTTCCCCTTGCAAAAATAAAGATTTTTCAAAAATATATAAACCCATTTTATGTATTTTTGTAATGAGCGAAGTTAGCGCGAATTATACACTGAATGTGTTTCAAACGTGGAAAACTACAGAACTGATTTCACAGCACCACGAACTAGTAATGAAAATGCGTGATCTGAACCCGAATGTAACCAATCTATTTTATACGGATCAGAATATTGAGCAATTTGTAATAGCATTTTATCCTACTTATTACGAAACATTTCGAAATTTCAAATACCCGATTCAGCGCATTGACTTTTTTCGGTATTTGGTCGTTTTTAAATATGGTGGACTCTATTTAGATCTGGATATGGATATTGTGAAAAATTTCGACGATTTAGTCAGGGATCCTCCTGAAAGTGGATCCCAACAACTAACTCCAGAGAGCACCGAAGGTGCTCGACAGAGTTTTGGACGATCCAAAGCGATTTTTCCGGTCGAAACCCGGGACCCGGAGACTGGTAACATTTTGGTCGGGAATTATGCGTTTTATGCACCGGCATTCCACCCGTTTGTAGGACATATCATCAATTGCATTGTGAATCCGATTGTGACGGAAAGCGAGATTGCCGCGGCGCAAAAGGGTCATGGTGATCCTAAAGAGCACGTATATGTTTATTTTACGACAGGACCTGAGCTAGTAACGAAGGCGTATCATAGTTATATGGGTGAAAAAAATGATGTGATTTTGCTGGAACCTAGTGGGGAATATAGGAAGGATTGTTTTGGAGATTATGGACATCATAAGAGTTTTGGGACTTGGAAGTGTTAAATAGTTATACCGAATTACACTTATTATCTAGAGTTTCTGAAGAATACGCGATATTTTTGAGATTATTACGTATTCTATTGAATATTTTGTTCGGTATATAGTGTAATATATCCTTGTTCTCCTCATCCAAAATAGGATGGGTTCCTAGTGAACTACTGATACACATTTCACGTTTACTAAACGTATTGTAATTATGACTAGAGACAATCACACATTTTTTTGCTTTTAATTGCACCATCGGTACTGTAAAATGATTCGTAAAACTGCTCTCTTCGGCCATAGAGAGTCCTGGTGCGTGTCGATATTTTTGTAAATATTCGCGTTTGAATGCCATCACATTATTGGTCGAATGATACTGATGAAATCCTTTGCATTTATACAGTCTTTCTAAGAAATATTCGTACATATATATATCGGAACAACCCGCAATTAAACAGGGTGAATTTTCCAGTGACTCTACTGCGTGTTGCACTCGTTCCGGTGGGTAATAATCGTCATCATCCATACAAACAATGATATCTCCTTTGCAAGATTCGTTACCTAGATTACGCAAATCACTTAATTTTTGACCACTATAATTGATATAAACAATTTCGAATTTTCTTGCTATTTTATTATCATTATTCTTATTATAATGATAATTAATTAAAGTTTGGACATTTATTTTATTTTTAAGACCATCTTCAGGATTACTACTCCCTTCTACAATGACCCATTCAAGTATATGGTTGTATGTTTGTAATTGAATTAAATCGTACAATGTTTGCAAGCATTCAAACCTGGCAAATTGTGTAACAGTTATTAGTGACACTTTGGATTCGAACAATCCCCCTTTTACAACAGATGATAAACATAACATTATTGTAGATAGATATGCAATAATATTATTTATTTTTAATTTATTCAATTTTGCAGCAGGGAATCTGCTTTGCGTTCTTCGGGAATCGAACCCGGGTCTAAACCTTGGCAAGGTTTCATTCTACCACTGAACCAAGAACGCTACGATGATTTATTAGAGTAAGGGAGGCTGCGTCCTCCGGGAATCGAACCCGGGCCTAAACCTTGGAAGGGTTTCATTCTACCACTGAACTAAGAACGCTTTCGACTAAGATTTTACAATCTCAATGATATACTTTCCATAATTTCTTTATATCGTTTTTCAGAGAAAGTTTAAAAATCCCTCGGGTTTATAACTTTGATCGTTATATGCAATCATTAATATTCCTAAAATAATCAATATAGTTCCTGATGCACCCCATAGCGTAATTTTCTCTTTCGTAAAGAAATACGCTAATATCAATGTAAAAAAGGGGGATATGGATACGAGTGCAGTAATGATATAACTGTCGTGTCCTTCTAGTAACAACATATAAATCAAATTACCAAACAAACCGGTAATTACAGCAGTAAAAAACATTAGTAATACGTCGTATGCATCGATTTTTGGCAAATCCTTCGCGATTTTGTCTTGATATTTGTACCATATCAATAATAAAAATGCAAAATATAACAAGCCGTCGAGAACCAATATAGTTATTTTATCAAACTTGGCTACCAGACGTTTTAATAGGATAGGTGCTACGCCCCATAAAAATGCTACAGAAACAGCAATCAAAATGTATTTCAAATGCATCTAGTTACTGTTGTCTTATATTGTAATTAGATTTGTAAATTTGTAATTACATTTTGTAATATTGTAATTACATACGGTTTCTCTCTAACTAGCTCCATTTATTACACTAGTTAGAGGAGGGATCATAAGGGAACATTAGGTTCCCTTAACAAATACCATAATTTTCTCATTGGTTTCTTTATGTTCAGTAACGTGAACATCTTTATTATACATCGGTTGCTCACTTCGTAATTTAAAATATTGGCGTGTAATTTTGTTCATATCTGTTAATAAATCATATTGTTTTTTTGTATTCTCAGATCTGTTAGTAGTTGGGGGCGAAGCCCCCTGACCATATCCCGACAATATATAACACAATCTACCCCCTTTTTGGAGAACCTGATGACATAATCGGATCGTGGCTTCCCAGTATTTTTCCAACCATTCTTCGTAGGTTTTATACTTCACAATGCTCTGATCTCTCCCCGGATATTTTTCCAACTCGTAATAAGGTGGACTAAAGAACACCACATCAAAATGTTCTTGGTATTTACGCATAAATGTTTTGTTCGATAGCAGGTTCTCCGATGGTTCACAATAAATATCCACAGATTTATTCTTATAATATGTTTTGGCAAATTTTGCCGTCTTAGCGCAAACACCAGGGATCACATCGGTGCCGACGTATTCTATTACATCATTACCGCTTTCCAAAAAACCGTACAAATAAGAAGTCCAACCCAATGTCGGTGTGAAAATCTTGGTTCCTTTGAGAACCGATTGATTCAATGAATATACCAAATAGGGGTTCATAATGCTGGCGCGGAAATAATAAGAGGAAAACACACTGCCTAATCTACCTTCTTTCATATAATGAAGAGAACTTGGCGTAACTATTTTATAATCAATAATATCGTTTAAATAAAGGTCTTCGAGAACATCCATATAAGTGGGAACATTGTCAATACCCGATTTAGTATTTTTAAGGATATCGGCCCAGTGTAAGTTTCGTATGATATTTTTGTAGGTAGTCTCAGCATTATTATTCATATGTTTATTTTTCATAGGTTTCAAAGAAGACATAGAGAACCTGGTCGGTTCTACACGCAAAGAAAGATGATAAAAACGCTTTAAATAAGCCTCACGATCCTGGATATTCTCAAACAACAATTTTAGGTTCTCTTTATTAACATCTTTATTCTTGATATATTCTTGGAGAGGAATCAAATGTTTGCTGGTTTTCACCTTGGCTGTTTTCATAAATTCCGTAAAGGTTTTCGATTTTCTAGGTTTATCGAAATGTTCTACAAATTCTTTTTCGCTTACAAAATTCATTACTGACTACTATATCGTTATATATTTTACAAGAACCGCAAAGTTCTTGTAAAAAACCATCCCTTTTTGTAATTTTGTTGGATAATGGGTAAATACTTATCTTAGCAAAAAACTTTGCTAGAACAGGGTTAATAATAAGTATAGGTTTTTACATTTTTTATTTTTTTATGCGATTAGACCAGTCGACGTACGAGCTTGCTCGGTCAGAGGGCGCACGTTCCGTGCTGCCCTCAACAACTAAGCCCTTTGGGCTTTTGGAGGAGACCGGGATAACGCCGGGAGCGAAAGTGGATGCGTTATTCTACAGGATTCACCTTCTTGGGAGCACGTGGGGCAGCACGACGCTTGCGAACCACTTGGTAACCGTCTTCAGGTTGAGAACGAACAGGTTTATCAGATTCGTCAGCAGTTCGGTAACGTCGGATAGGACGAGGAACCGGTTCGGTTCGTTCTACACCACCTTCTACTGCACGATTCATACGGCGGGTCTCACACATAAGAGGACCGCCTTTGATACCAGAAATATCAATGGCTTGATATTCGTGGTTTTCTGCAGTAGACTTGACCAAATGAAACTCAACATATTCACCTTGAACAAGGTATTTATATTGAGAATTGATGGTACGAATGGTAGAATAATGGATAAAAATATCCTTACCAGAATGCTCCCCATCATTTACGGTGATGAAGCCGTAACCTGCCTTGTTATTAAACCATTTAACTTGACCCAAAAGGCGCTCAGATTGTACATCATCAGTAGTACTCATTCTATTACCGATATACGTTATAGATCGCCAAGCTTTTATATTGTTTTTATTTTTCTATTTTATCTACGAATAATTTTTGTAATTCACCATATAAAGGAGAACCCTCGTAAGAAAGACGGTAACAATGTTCTAAATATCGATAAATACTATCATATTTAGTGCAAAGGTTCTCTAACAAATACCAGGATTTTTTATCCTTCAAATAAACGTTGGAAGGATGTAATATATGAGTAATCGGAAAATTATCTTTATTTTCTAAACCTTCAGGTGGTTTCGTAAAAAAGGTCGGATCATCTTCTAACCATAAAAACATATATCCTAATGACAGCATATCATCACGCCGACTTGCATTATGTCCACAATGAACATTATAACTAATGTATTTTGGGGTACCTACCAAGTTCTCGGTAATCACATCTTCAATGTGGTCGCCATCTGGGCCAATGTAAAAAGTAGCTAATCCAAAATCAATCAAAAAAAGTTCTCCATCCCGTATCATAAAATTATGTGGTTTAATATCACGATGAATCACAAAATGCTTATGAATAGAGTCTAATATTTCGATGCAGGTTCTCATTATGTATTTTTTTTTTTCATTATCCAAACTCCGTCGAACACCTGCGGTGTTCTCTGTAGTTAGTTGTTGAGAGCTTCGCTCTCTGACCAAAGGTTTAATATGAAGATAATCATAAAGAGAAACAGTATAATAAGAAAAAACAATACAACTGGTATCCAAATGGATCCCGTACCAATAAACAATAGGACAACATCGACACCCTTGATCATAAAGATATTTTAAAACTGTTGTTTCATTCTTTAATAAACGGATTGGGGAGAACCTAGATTCGGTTTTAATTGCTATATTTTGTTTGGTAGAAATATTAAAGCCCAGAAACACCGTGCCGAATTTACCCTGTCCAAGTTTAGAGAGAACCTGGTAGCGTCGGGCTAAAATATCTCCTTCTTTCATACTTCATAATAAACAATGACTTTAATTTATCTATGAATTGTATAAATAAATGGTGAAACTAGTCGAATTAATAAGTAATAAGATAGATATATTTTATGATTATTTTGGTCATTATTATTTACAAATATTATTTTGGTTTCATATAATGTATTTTTCCGTTATTTTTGGAATAGTAGTGCTGGATATAGCAGTGTTAAATAAATTTAATATTTTTATTCATACACTTGTATGTGTTATCCTAATATTGCGTTTTAATCCATTACGTGAGAAAAACAGATTAAGAGAGAACGATTCACACATCATTTTTAGTAGTTCCTTGTTCTTGTTGTTGAATATGGGAGTTATAGAGGTAATCAGGAAATTTTTCCCCGAATATTCCAAACGTATAGAAAGTGTAAAATCAATATTGTAAAATAATATAATCATATGATAATATTTTATTAGTAATGGAGAACCTAGATATAAATACATTATTTGAAAATGCACTGAATGATCCCACATTGCTTTCTACTCTAGATATTAACAAACTATTAGATTCACTAGAGAACGATAAAAACGATTATTTAGAGAACAAAACGATTGAAACAGTCACCAAAGAGATTTATAACAAAATAAACGAACTAGATATTTATGTCGAAGATAAAAAACGGTATTGTCAATTATTAAGTGAATATCGTTTAGTAAATGATATTCACGAGCTGCATAAAGGGAAACAAATTAAATGGATAAGATTATCTAATAATCGATTGATAGGTGGTGGAATTGTTGTAAATATAAAATTTTTAGATAATGGAACCCACGTACTAGTTAAGAACCCGATAAATAAATTTATTCAAATAAAATTCGATGATGTTTGTATTTTTCAAAAAATGACAATCCAAGAACAACTTATTTTAATGGCATACGGATATGTTACGAGCACTGTTTGATGACCGAACTTTTTGAGTATATCTGGAAGAAAGATAAAACAATTTTTTTGTTTTTCTTCTTGGTCGAGTTAAGTAAAAAAAATCTTTAATATGATACATAATTTTCTGCGCAACCATTTTATGCATTTTTTTCTTCGTTTCAAAGTATTCCTTATTTTTTTCAAATATGTCCTGCGGAAAAGCATAAAGACTATCATAAAGTTTATCTAAAATTGGGGTTTTAACGAAATAAGTAAGACGTTTAATAATTTCTTCTTTAAAAATTCCGTGATGATAGGACATAGGCTGGATATAATAAACTCGCTTGTTCTCCATTTCATTAAAGTAAGAATTATCAATAAAACAAATTTGTGTTTTAGATGGAATGAGGGTACATCTTATAAAATCGTCGTGGGTTTTATTTTGTGTTGTTCTTAAAACTTCTATTATTTTACCATTAACTTTAAACGAACGAATTATTTGGTCAAAAAGTTCTCCATCTTTAATTCCCAATTTATATGAAAAATATTTGGAAATTAATTCAACAAACTCATAGGAACATTTATTATTGGTATAAATAAACAGTTTATCGCATTGCCCCTTTAATTTCCTTTGATATGTGAAATCCAATATAGAAAAAATCCCACATCTTGAAAACTCAGGAAAGAGATCAAGAAGGGTATTAAACGAAATATTATATTTAAAATATTCCCAAATTATATTTAAATCAGTATATGAACCTAATGTCTCATCCAGATCGAAGACAATTACTGTCGGTCTTTTTTTTTTATGATTTTCAGTAAACAGTTTTCCTTTAAATATACTAATGTGTTTTTGATTATAATTGTTACATATCTTAATTGTCATATATATTTCAAGAATAAAATATGATTCTCAATTATTCTAACTTCTGTGGGGTTTACTCCGCTATGCTCCATAAACCCCTCAGCAGCCGGAGGCTGCAAGGTTGAGGACCCTACGGGTCCTCCGACCAGATCACAAGTAGATGTAACAGAGCTTTGCCAAGGAATTCCCTTCGGTCAGAAGACCTTCGGTCTTCAACCTTGAGCACCTTCGGTGCTCTGAGGGAATTCTAGGTTGGCACCTTCGGAAAGAGACCCCATAGGGGTCTCTACCCTTGTGGTGCCGGACTCTGTGAAATCGACTTGTGATATTCTGGGATTATAGAAGGGAAACTGTTATAATCTGCTCTTTACTAAATAAGGAAGGGGTTTCAGGGGGAACCATTGGTTCCCTCAATCGGCCAGGCATAGCTGGCCGATCCAGGTTGAGCGGCACCTTTAGGGCCGCTCTGACCCTGATCTAATGCCCTGTTGATCCAAAACCACCGATTCCCCGTTCTGTAACAGAAAGGTGTGATTCAGTGACCACACAAATATAAATAGGACAAAGAGACGGGTGGCAAATTTGTACCAAACGAGTTCCTTTTTCTACGGCGTACGTATTTCCACCTGTTACTTGAGGTAACCATCGAAATGCAGCTATTGCCGAACCACGATAACCAGAATCAATGATGCCTACGTGATTAGCCATCATTAGTTCCGTCTTTGAAAGACTCGATCTAGGATAAAGGTAAAATGCAGTAGGTGAACCAGTATTATCCGAAACATTGCAATAAGCCATTTCCGATTTTACCTTCATATCAACAAATTTTGTTTGAATAGGATTATCGAAAATAGCATTTTCAGGAACAAACAAATCAAACCCAGAATCACAAAAGTTATTATTCAAAAATGCCTTATTATGTTTTTCGATCGCCTTCTCATAAAGAAGCGCAATTTCTTCGCTGGCAAATGCCAGTTTCAATATCGCATAGTTTTTTACAGAATTTTTACACTTTCCTTTTAGTGTATCATAAGTAACCTGAAACGTATTATCAATAGAATTCAAATTCGCAGCCATAATAAATAATATAATGTAAAATATTTATATTATTTTCAAATTCAATTTTTTTGGAAATTAGTAATAAACTGTAAAATCAGGTGTTGTCAATTTGATGAGGTGACACTCTCTTTTTAAATATATTCCATTGCCTATATGTGTACCATTTTCTTCGTTTTTTTCATCTTTTTTTGAATTTTGTGCCTTTTTCATCAACTGTCCTAACATTGTTTCAATCTTACTACGAATAATGTTATCATCAGATACATACAAATGTGCGCTTTCGATAAAAGAGTCGTCATTCATCATATTATCGATAATTTCCTTTTTATTATTATTCGTAACATTTTGAAAAAAATTAGTGCAATTTTCCGAGTTTAAAAATTTGAAAAGTTCTCCCACATTTGTTAATGACATTGTAATATAATAATAATAATAAATTAACTTTAAGTATTTTTATATATCACAATTGTTTGACCATTCGTGAGTGTATATGTTGTTTAGATCAGCCTTTTTAATAAAAAAATCATTGATTGAATACTTTTTTTCTGACACTAATTTTTCTTTTTCAATAGTTGCTGTTTCTAGATCGTTAAATACCCCTATAAAATAAGCGTAAGGTTCATTTTCAACTGTATTATAACTTGTTCCAAATAAAATCCACATAATAATAATAATAATAAAATAACTTTAAGTATTTTGAATTTTATATTCGTGCCAAGATAGTTTTTTAGGTTCTACTTTAGGAACCGATTCCTGTGCATTTTCTTTGTCCAAGTTATCAATTCGTTTCATAGCAGAATCAATATACAATTCTTTCAAAATCTTACCAACCATTACCGATCCATTATGTTGATCTACTTTTTCGTCCTCAATTAACTTTAATACAGTTAACAATTTGGTCATTATGGTAAGATCCAATTCATTCTTAACAGCTTTATGAAAAATATCAGTATAATTATCGTATAAAAAGGAGCAACCCTCACGACATAATTCGATAAAATCTCCTTCACCATTCCAAGATAGTTTCAAGTTCTCAATAAACCGAACATCATCGCGTATTTTAGTACTGTGTTTAATTTTACGAATGTTTTTAGTATTGTCTTGCCAATCGTTTTGATCCAACAATTTTTTTAAGTTTAGACTTTCCTTGTTCATTTCTATATTATTTGGACCGATTGTTTAACTCATTTCACTAAGATTTATTTAATATCTATAATATATAAAATAAATGAAAGTTAGCATTTTGAATATAATTTTGGCAGTAGTCATTTTTACCGTTATTGCTGCAACATTATTGATTTCAACTACAGTTGTAATGCCTTATTCTGAAGACACCATCTTCGCCAAACAATTTCCCTACGAGGGATTTAGTAATTATGGAAACGCAAATAATGACAAACCCAATACTGATGCTGGGATTGATAAATTTTTAATACAAGGTGCAACTGCAGGCTCAGAATGTACAAAAGTGTATGGATTTGACGGTCTTTTTTGCAAACCCTTTGTTGCTGATAGTAGTATTGACAAATTTTCAGAGATAAAAGGTGATCCGTCTTGTTTAGGTAAGAGCTCGGGTCTTTCTAATTCAATGGGTGGATTATGTTTGGATGCTAATATGCAAAATATGTTGAAGACCCGTGGTGGAAACCAGACCGGGGCTCCTATGGAGATTGGTAAATAAAATAAGGAAACCTTGGTTTCCTTATGATCCTTCCTTTCAACTTTATTCGAAGTTATATGAAGGTTTTGAAAAGCCGACAGGCGGTTCAAAACCTAGATCATCCTTAGATAATCCTCGAAGAGGATTATCGGCGGATGATGAAGATAGATAAAAAAAACATATAAGGTAAGCATATAAGGCATCCTCCGTCGATTTTTCCGTAGGAAAAATCTAGGGAGGATCTAGGAAATGCTCTGTTGGCGAAGCCAACTACGCATTTCCTTCAATTCTGTTTTTCTAAAAGGTCAACATACATCTATTACAATATTTTATTAATTGACTTCGATCAGGATCGATATCAATCGTATCTTCCAAATATTCGTGTTTACAGTTTAAATACAAATATCCATTGACATCTTTCAATATTTTACGAAAAGCAACCGATCTTAAATAGCGGCGAAAATGTTTTGTATCAGTCGGATCATCATTTCTCGTATTAACGTGTGCTAGTGAACAAGAATCCATTTTGATTTTCATTCCAATCATAATATTAACGTCTTCTGTATTTAGTTTTTCAATACATTCATCAATCTGCTTCTGAAGGATACAATCTATTGGCGAAGCCAAAGGATCATATCCTAGATTCTCCATAGATAACTCTTTCAGAGCTATCGACGGAGAATGAATATCTTCGCTAATCATACTATTATTTCCGTTCTCTGATTCTTGTGAAGGTTTTACGGGCACTCCGCACCCTTCGGGCACTCCGCACCCTTCGGGTGCAAGTTGCGGGCAAAGCCCGCTGACCAAAGGTGCCGTAAAACCTAGATCATCATTAGATGTAGTGCTCGCAGACGATCGAAGATCGGTGAAATTGACGGATGATGCGTTCATTGTTATGTTATAATATTTATATTATTTTAACATAAAATAATAATTCAATTTTTTCGTAAAACCTTCAAATCAATGGTATTGAAATATTTCCATTCTCTATTATGATAATATTTTACGGTGATTTCGTAATCAGTTACAAATTCAAACTTAAAAAGATCGTCGTCACCTAACCAATCGTCTTCATATTGAAGACGTTCGTCTCCTTCATCAAATTCTTTCAAGACCAAATAATCGTATAAATCAATTTGAAAAATATTTGTAATATTACGAATATCGTACAATCTCCATTCGTAAGGGAATGACCACATACATCCGTTAACAAACATAAATTGTCCATTAGGTGAAACGATAACAGGTCCGGTCCATATAAATTCTGAACCACCCTTATAAGCGGTACTTAATTCTCGTTTGTCGGGATCATCAAACACTTCACCAGACTCGCAATTGACGAACAATTTTAACATATAATTTCTCCCTCCAAACCACCATTCTTTACCAGATATCGTTATAAACTCATTCAATGGTGAATGACTATTTTGTTGTTTGTACTCGTGTATAATCTCATTGTTCTCAACACGGACCACTTTTACAATAACATATTTGTTTTTTTCGTGTGTTGAATTCCCATTTACTGCATCATAAATAGTATAAGTAGTTTGTTCACCATTATCATCAGGTTCAATAATTACTTTATACTTTTTTGAATCAGAAATTATTTCTTTCTGATGTGAAGGTTTTTCGGTAATAGAACCTATATGGTTATCAACCTTATCCCCTACAGAATCTGAAAATGAAAAAATATTATTATTATCGCCACTTTTTTCCATATTTAGATCTATATATTATGGCAAAATCGTTTTAAATTATTTACGTAAAACTATTTATATTAAACAGGGGAAGAATCGATTGTATCATTTATCGGTACATTTATTTTATTTTGAAGGTTTTGCAAAGCCGCCAAACTTATCAGGTGGCTGTAAGCCACCTACTAAGTTAGTAGTTGGGCTCTTCGAGCCCTGACTAGGCGGTGCAAAACCTAGATCATCCTTAGATGTAACC
>TBL_comb47_HYPODRAFT_10001736_pt1 | contig 27840 bp, 30 predicted proteins | sample TroBogypolimnion_40_FD_10682 | JGI IMG/M metagenome (IMG submission 10682) | reverse complement strand
CAACACCCGTACTCGGTCCCGTCGCTCCCTGCGGTCCCGTGCTACCCGTATTACCAATAGGTCCCGTGCTACCTGTGGCTCCGCTCCCGCCGATGGGTCCTGTTGCTCCGGTATTTCCCGCTGGCCCTGTCGAGCCCGTAGCGCCCGAGTAAGCGGCTCCTGTCGCACCCGTTCCACCTGTGGGACCGGTGGCTCCCGAAAATGCGGCTCCCGTTGCGCCGGTATTTCCGATTGGGCCGGTGCTTCCCGTTGCGCCAATCGGACCCGTCGCTCCGCTTGGTCCAATTTGCGTGTACATCACTTGTTGTACGGTTACCACGGCACCAGCCGTTGCAGGGGCAGGAGCAACTGAAGCCGATGAGTTGATGAATACACCCGTGTTGTTCGTGGACCACATGAGTTGCACGTTGTCGCCAGAATTGACTGGGAAGATGAAGTTGGCGATGTTCGTGATGTAACCGTTGGTTCCAGCGTGTTTGTTGGGAACCGAGATGAGCGTGTTCGTGCTTGGCACGTCGCTGCCATTTTGACGTAACCACACGTTTGCTTCGTGGATAGAGTTATCGGTATTTCCAAATTGAACCAAGAATTGCAAGTTGTAGGTTCCAGCCGCTTGCCAAACGATGTCGTTATTGTTAGAGATGCTTGCACCGTATGCGGCGTAAGTGTTTTCTAGCGTGATTGGATAGGCGGTGTTGGCGACCGATGCGGTTTGGTCAATAAGCGAATAGAACCCTCCCCAATTTCCAAGCGCTCCACCCGTTCCCTGTGGTCCCGTCGCACCCGTCGCACCAAGCCCCGACACGGCGGTCCATGTAATCGGGTTGGTGCCGATGATGATGTCACCTTCGGTTCCGTAAGTGCCATAAGAAATTTGCTCAAAGGTCTTACCTGCATTTATCGTTCCAGCAACAATCAAGGTGTAGTCGCCAGGTCCCACTTCTCCAACAACTGAATTGTTGTAGTCCGTTGATCGGATGAGCGACCAAGGTGTAGAGGGTGAGCCTGTAGCATTAACCACATAGATGCCGTTGTAGATGGCGTTGGCTCCAGCGTTGTTCGCCACAAGAACTCTTTGATTGACTAGAAGCGTTACGCCATCGAGAACGAGAGCACCGTTGCCAACTGCGGTAATGGAAGCGCCGATTCCGTACCCACCCGTGGCGTCAAGCGTTCCTGGCGTGTAGGAACAGTTTCCGCCAACATTGACGTAGGTTCCAAGGCCGTAATCTGATACCTGACAAGACGCGTGGGCATTTAGGTTTGACGAAGCACCCGTCGCTCCTTGAGGTCCTGTCGCACCCGTCGCTCCGGTAAACGATGGACCAGTTGAACCCGTGGCTCCGCTTTGTCCGATGGGACCCGTACTTCCTGTAGCCCCTGAAAATGCCGCTCCCGTTGCGCCTGTATTTCCTTGCGGTCCCGTCGCACCACTAAATGCCGCCCCAGTAGCACCAGTATTTCCATTCGGTCCGGTCGAGCCGGTTGCTCCGCTTTGTCCGATTGGTCCGGTCGAGCCGGTTGCTCCGCTTTGTCCTATGGGTCCACTTGAGCCCGTATTTCCCGTAGCACCACTCGGTCCAGTGTTCCCGTCTGGCCCAGTCGGTCCTGTGGCTCCACTATTTCCCTGAGCGCCCGTTTCGCCCGTTGGTCCCGTTGCGCCCGTCGCTCCGATAACGCTTGCGCCAATCGGTCCAGTCGCTCCCGTGTTTCCAACAGGACCTGTCGAACCCGTTGCTCCTGAGTATGCCGCCCCAGTATTTCCTTGAGGCCCAGTGCTTCCAGTATTTCCTTGTGGTCCGGTTGCACCTGAGAATGAAGCACCCGTTGCTCCTGTCGCCCCCGTGAATGCCGCTCCTGTCGGTCCGGTTCCACCAATCGGCCCAGTGCTTCCGGTATTACCTTGAGGTCCCGTGAACGATGCACCCGTAGCGCCAGTTGAGCCAACGGGTCCCGTTGAGCCAGTTGCTCCCGAGAACGCCGCTCCTGTCGGTCCCGTTGAACCAGTGTTGCCAAGAGGACCCGTGCTACCCGTCGCACCGCTTTGTCCGATTGGACCCGTGCTTCCAGTGGCTCCGCTTTGCCCGGTCGGTCCCGTTGCGCCGGTGTTACCTTGAGGTCCGGTACTGCCGGTATTTCCAAGAGGCCCTGTAGCGCCAGTGTTACCCGTAGGTCCCGTAGCGCCCGAGAACGCCGCTCCTTGAACGCCTGTTGCGCCTGTAAATCCTTGTGGACCTGTCGCTCCCGTGGCACCCGTGAACGCTGGCCCCGTGCTTCCTGTGTTGCCAACTGGTCCTGTGCTTCCGGTTGCGCCGCTTTGTCCGACAGAGCCTGTCGCTCCAGTACTTCCAAGAGGACCCGTAGAGCCCGTTGCCCCACTCCCTCCAACATTTCCTTGCGGTCCCGTTGAGCCCGTAGCGCCGCTTTTTCCGGTGGGTCCCGTAGGACCAGTATTTCCAAGAGGTCCCGTAGGGCCGATTGGTCCAGTAGCGCCCTCTGCTCCACCCGCTCCAGTTTGAACCGTAAGTTCAACCGTGACCGTACCAACCTCGGTGCTGATTTCGATAGGGCCAATCTCACCAACGTTCGCTTGGACGCCAACCGAGGAAGTGCTCACATAGGCACCTACTTCAACGGGTCCCGCTGGCCCAACCGTTACGTCGAGGTATTCATCGGTCATTATGAGGATGTTTGGTTCGGATACTGAGGCGCAATCATGTTGATTGGCCCAGAAACAAGCGTGTACGGTCCGTCACTGTCAAGGAAAATTGACAAGGCCATTCGTGGTTGTTGAATTTCTCCAAGCGTCTGAGTTTGTGATGTGGTCCAGATAATGCTTATCTGATAATTGCTCGGCGACGTAATTGCCGGAACAAGGTTGGGAAAGTAGGTTCCGTACTGATCGGCAACTTGAACCTCATAGCCCGTTACCTGATTCCAGGGAATCGTATCCCCATTTGAGTCGGTTAGCGTTAAGGTGAAAAGAAGGTTGGCAGGATTACCGGCGACCCCATTGAATGTCAGCGCCGCAGGTAGTTGGTTGATTGTTGCCATGTGCGAGTATCCTTGTTGGGTGTCAACAAAACCACCCTACCACTAGGGAGTTATTTGACACTGTTGCGAAGTTCGAAGAGTGATCGTTCCACCCCTTCTTCCAGTGTAATCCTTGGAGTGTAAAACAGTTTGAGGGTTGACATATCGGCAACTCGATACATCACGCCTTCCGGCTCATCGGCAAGCGGAGTTATTTCAGGAACCCACCCACACTGCTTTGCCGCCATCTGAGCAAGTTCGGCCATCGAAGTTCCACGACCCGTTCCAATGTTGATCGGCCCTGGCTCGCTTGTGTTTAGAAGCGTCATCACTGCTCCAACAATGTCGTCAACGTGGATGAAGTCCCGCACTTGCTGGCCCGAGCCCCAAACAACGAATGGATTTTCCTTGGCCAATGCTCGTTTCATAATTGCTGGAAACGGGTAGCAATCGTCTTGATCGGAGCCGTATCCCGAGAACGGTCGCACAACCAAAATGTTGTGTCCCGCTTCCCTCGCCTTTATCGCCAATCTCTCGCCGGTCAATTTTGTCCACCCGTAGAGTTCGTCGGGCAAGTCTGGCCAATCGTAATTAACGTGGACTTCCCTGAGTTTCACCGATTTGGCTTGCACCGTTTGAAGTTCAACTGGGTAAGCCGCTGAAGATGAGAAGTAGACCGTCTTGCCAACTTCGACCTCTCCTAGCCAACGGAAAAGCGCTGCGTCAAGTTCAAAGTCAACAATCTGGTCCATTGGGGACCGCTCAATCGTCTGTCGCCCATTAACAACTGCGGCACAGTGCACAACGAGGTCCCACGGTCCACTCCACTTGCGAAATACGTCCCGTGCGTCCATCGGCGTGTTCTTGTCCCTGACATCAACTCCACTAACTAACCAGCCCTCACGCGTCAAGTGCTCGACAAAGTGCCTACCAAGAAATCCCTCGGAGCCTGTAACTAATGCCCTCATGCAAACAGTCCTTTACTTTCGCCAAAAGGAATCCGAACAAGCAACGCCTGACGGTCCATCACGCCAAAACTAATCACCAAATCGTCCTTGTGCAACACAATGCCCGATGCGAAGTCAATGGGCTCGGTGCTCAACTTGAATGGACGAGACTCCGAGAGGAGTTTTCCGGTTCGGTCAAACCGTGCCAGCCGATGCACGTAAACGCGTCCTGGCCATCTCACCTCGTGAACAATTCCAATATAGCCATTCTCATTCCGAACTACTGCTCCGCCATGCAAACGATCTTCGCAAGCCTTGGCGTCAATGAACTCCGGCTCGCCACCCGTCGGCATTTGATTCTTGATGATCGTTCCTGCCGATGCTTCTCGTATTTCCAAGAGTCCGTGCTCAACATCACAGACGGCAACGCGATGCTCTCCACTCGCATGATGTTGAAGAATCGTGCCGGTGTAACGCCAGCCGTTATGCCAATACAACCTGGGGTCTTCGATTCCCTGAACCGACGCAAAGTGGATGGGTGTTGATGGGCCAGCCAACTCACGCCACGGCTCCACAGCGTGCAACGTATCGGGGGAAAGTTGGGCAAAGAAATTGCGGGTGTGGATGTATCCGTTCGGGTCGTGAATTGTTTGAGTCGTGCCGGTGTGACGATAGATATTTCGGAACGTAACGATAGCGGCATAGCCATCGGGACCTTGGGCAATACTCGGATTACATGGATACCAATTTGTTTCGGTTTGCTCCACAAGGATTTGTGTTGTTGCGCTATTGCACAACTCCATCAGCGAGGGAGCGTCTACCTCGGTGTTGCCAACCACATTTCCGGCCAGTCAGTTCGATTCAAGTTGTAGTTGATTTCATCGGTAACGCAGGAGAACAATTCCTCGCGTCGTTGACCACGTTCGTCTTCCCAACATTCAAAGAAGATAACTGGTTGGTGCTCGGCAATAGTGCGACGTGCTCCACGGATAGCGTCAACCTCCGCCCCCTCCACGTCAACTTTCATTAAGGAAGGTTTGAGATTTAGATTGTCGAGGTATGTGACCATTACACTCTCGTTGACCGGAGCATGACCGAAGTCACAAACGATTGAGGCCATACCTCCATCTATGCCCGGTGCCGTAAGTTGTGCATCGCCTTCATAGTCCGACAACGCATACGGCAAGATGGAAAGATTTGGCTCGTCGAATGAGGCGCGTTCAATTAACTGCCTAATCGCCGGATTTGGCTCAAACGCAATCGTTTCCATTCCCGCCGCCGCAAATGGCAATGCCCACGAACCAACGTGCGAGCCGATATCTAGGAAAAGTCCTCCGGGCTTACCGGCAATAGACCAAGCCCAATCTATGAGCGGAGCCTCTGGCAGTCCACCAGGACACGCGAGAAAGTGGGCGAACATATCACCATCGAGAAGCCAAAACGTTGGTTGTACATGGCAACACGGTTCGTGAAGTTTGTACTCAATCACGGATGGCCCGTATCTTAGCGATGTCGTCTTGAAGAAAGGCATCTCGGTATTCCAAATAACGAGTGTGGTCTGGCGTCATGAGGATGTTGGATTCGGCATAAACGGAATCGAAGGAACCCTTACCCGTGCCTGGGTGCATGTGCTCAATAATGACATCCGGTAAATACCGCAAGCAGTCGGCTCCTTGTCCCCAATCTTTCCAAGAGTTGTCTAGGTACATATGCAACAACGTTGGTGGGCAAAAGTAACCCAGTGCTTTCACGATATCCGCCGTCATAAATACTGCGGTCGGAATCATCTCACCTTGAAGTAAGTCGTTGCCGTACACGATGCCCGTACCGAGCCGCTCCAACTCCTCGGTAATTTTTTTGTCCCACTCGTGTGTTATCGGAAGATGATCGTCGCCCATGAATCCAATGGCGTCATATCGTTCAACGTTTTTCATAGCCAAGAAATTGAGCGTCGGCCCAATTTTGATTCTTGGTCCTACGGCAATATGTGTACCAAGTGCGACGTATTCCGCAAGCGTTGGGTCGTCGTTGTCAACTCCGAATAATAGATCGGCAGTTGCTCCGGTGGATTGCCAAGCATCCATTAACCGCTTCGCATTATTTGGGCGACAGCGCGATGGAACGAGGACTAATAGCCTAAGCACCAGAGTTAGGATACAACGGTTCCACAGTGACGATGTTTACCTTTGGCACGAAGGTGTATCCACCAACTTGCTCATCGGAAAGACTCATGACGACGGTAACTCCAATCTCGTCATGTTGGTAAAGGAATCCAATTGTTGATACTTCGTAGGGCTTGTGCTCCAAAGCATCTTTTTCTTCCCATCCGACGTCTCCGCCATGGGCATCAATCCAGACCACCCTTACCGGCTGCCATTGTTCCATGCCTAGAACTTTACATGAAAGAGGGACAGCACGGATACGGTTGCGAGTAGCACTGAGGCACCTACGGTGATTCTCGTTGTCCGATTTGACCAACGAGATTTGCTTTGCTCCTCGATGGCTTCCGTAGTTGCTTGTTCTTCTCGCTGTGCGTCCTTGAGCGCTCCAATCATCTTGCCGTGATCGTCGAGCCGACTTGTCATTTGAACGAGTTGATCGGCTTGAGCGCCCTGGTGGGTCTCTAAAATTGTGAGGCGATGTTCGTTGCTAGTAACGAAGGCGTCGAACTTTTCTCCAAGTCCGTCAATCCGTTCATTAAGTTCGACCCTGGTTTCATTAACTAGGTCGTAGGTCTCCCTGATAGTTGCGTGGTTCGTGTAGTTGGGTTCGCCAGCGGACATGACTCACACTATTTCTTACTAGCCCAAACGGGCTTATTTTGAGGTGTGTAAATAACGAGGTTTCCGTCGTCTTGCATCTCTACTCTGTTCCCACCTTTGCCTTGAGTGGCGGACGACCACATTGCGTGGTTGTTCCATAGATAGTGGACGAGGTTCCCATCGGTCTGCATTTCAACGAAGGTCTCTCCGTAAACGCTACTGCAACCGTCGGCCCATAGCGGCTGGTTGATGTTGTTGTAAACAACGAAGTTTCCATCCGTTTGCAAGAGCGCTCCGTACTGGCCATTGGGTGAGGCGAGGCATTTGCCTTGATGCAACGTTTCCCCTGCTTTCAATACCGAGGGACCGCTCCAAGTGTGAGGCTTAGCCGAAGGCGCTGGCCACGTTGGGTCGTTGATGACGCTTTCGTCGTAACCGCCGTGATCGGTCCACTGCACGGCAACGGCATTCACTCCGTTGAGGCTAAGTGCGTGTGGCCCGCTCGTGTAGTCGGCAATCCAAAAGTCGGGCAGAGCCACCCCAGCGGAGTTACAAGCGTCAATGACGTTTTGCCAACCGTATCCCGGTGCTCCGACTCGTGAACAATAAACAGTTGGTCGTTGAATACCAGCGGCCCTCATGCGGTTGAGCCAAGCGGGTACGTCAACTGCGGCGGCATCGCCGTTTTCAACGTCGAGAACCTGTGCCGTTCCACCCGAGTTCACGGTGATGGAAACGTGTTGTGCGTTCGGGTACATCTGCACAAAGTCGTTGTAGGTAGGCCAATTTCCATTGACGTAACCAGCGTAAACGTTCGCTCCAGGTGGCACGGTAGCGGGATTAACCCCGTCGTACATCGTGGTGGTCATTGCTCTCCTAGTAGTTCAAAATCCTATTGGCGTAGTTTTCCAGGTGAGTACCCGGACCAAACAAGTGAGAGAACGTCTCGGGTTTTGCATCGTGCCAGTACCTGAGCCCTTGCAAAATTGAAGATTCCCAATCGTCCCTTGGACGTATCGAACTTTTTTCAATAGAGTTTGGTATTTCCTTCAACCATACACTAGAGCCAACAACGTCAGGATAGCGGTGTGCCGCCGACCCCGGCATGAAGCCCGCGTCAATGAGCCGCATCTCCATTTCAACGTGCTCCCACGCGTTGTTGAAGTTCTCGTCGAACAGTCCAACCTTTTCCAGCGACTCGCGTGAATACATGCACCAAGCGCCGACACTGTGAAAGTGATACTCAACTTGACCGTCGCTAATGGACGGCCCAGCGCTATTTCCTTCTCCGTGATAAGCAAACGAAAAGTGATGGATGCCCGTTTCCTCCGCAACGCGAACGTACTCGGTTATCGCTTCTGGCGATTTGACAAGGATGTCGTCCTCGCAAAGAAACAACCAATCGGCATCGGTCTGTTCCAGCATGGTCTCCAAGAGCCGATTCTTGGCAAAGGCAACTCCGTGGTTTTCCTGAGCGTCAATTATGGTGGCGTCCTGTAGTCGCCCGTACGCTCGCCGATACTCGGCTCGGTACTTCGCATCTGACCCGTCGTTGTAAACGCTCACAAGCGAAACTAGAGGCCTTACAGCGTCCCTGACGGACCGAAAGCATTTGTCGGCAAACGTGGGCCTGTTGTAGGTCGTAATTCCAAGCGCCGCACTCACTATTTTGAATCCGTGGCTGTCCTTAGTGCATCATCCCATTGACTCCATTTTTGGGTGATGTCCCACTGCTCGGCTATTTCCCGATTGCGCTTGCCTTCCGCTCGTCGGGCGTCGGGGTCAAGCATCGAGTCGAGTGCCGCCCTCCAAGATTTCGGCTTGGCGTTGTCGGCCATTATTCCCGCTCCGAACGCTTCATACTCTGGCATCTTGGATGAGTAGATGAACGGGATGCCACAAGCCGATGCTTCCAGTCCCTTTAGATGGCTCTTGCGAACGTTGAATGGATGATGCTCCAGTGGCACAAGCCCGAGGTTGATCGGCGTCCAGAGATTTGGGTATTCGGCAATGTGGCAAAGCGGTGAGGCGAAGCATTTGATCTTGGTTGGGTCAATGCCCATCTGCTCGTAAAACTTTGGCACGCCCTCCACGTTGCTGTCGCCTCCGTGGTAGATCGGCAAATCATTTTCCATCAAGAATTTCGGCAGTGATGTTCTAAGAATTTGCAGGTCGTTGGCTCTCCATTGAATTCCTCCAACCCAGCCAACGAATCCATCTTGGCCAGGGTCGTGCGGAATCCATCGCTCAAGGTCAATCGCATTTTTGCAGACGACAACGGGAACTCCTGGGCACATTCTCTCCATGTCTTTTGCTAGTGCGTCAGTTGAAACCGTGATGAGTGACGATTCCCGAAGGCAATTCAAGTAGTGGTCACGGTTGAAGTCTGGATTGTTTTTAGGGTTCGTTGTGTCGGCGGCAATGTTGGACTTCGGTAGATTCCAGAAGCCGTCGTCAAGGTCGGAAACAACAACTTGCCCGGCGGCTCGGGCTTTTCGCATTTGCTCTGGTCCGTCTTTGTGCATCCACCGCTGAGTCCAAACGATGTCTGGAGTGAACCAGTTGCCCTCGGTGTCCATCATTGAGATACTGCCGTCTGGCTGTGTTTGGAAGCGCCACGAAAGTTTCACATCCCACTCGTCATGTTTGGCTAACTCCGTAAGCGGCATTGCGCCCCGGTAGTAGAACGTTCCACCGAACGACATTTGAGTCTTGCCTTCGATGGCAACTTGTCGGCCCTCGATACGAGACCGTTCCTCGTCAATGGCGGCGTGCTGTTGCCAGTCAGTTGTGAATGCACCAATAAGCATAAGGCCAATCCTTTGTTAGCGACCGGCCCCATGCTATCAGTTGAGGGTTGAGAAAGTTGACTTAGAGCACCTCCCCTTTTGAGCGGGTGAGCACCGTGACTTTTCCGTCTTGACGCGTGAAGTGCTTCTTGACGGTTCCGGTCATTGTGACCTCGTTGCCAACTTCGATTCGGTAAAGCCAAGCGGCAGTTCCACCGGCTTCGACCAAGTTGCCGTCGGCGGTCTCAACGACGACGTGCTGAGTGGTGCCGTAAGCCCCGTCACGCTCGTAGGCCTTGACGATGTTTCCGGTCACCGTGATCTTCTCGCCAACTTCACCGACGTTGGTGCGACCAAGACGCTTGGCTTCGGCTTCGGCTTTGCGCGCCAGGATGACCTCGCGGGTGTCGCCCGTGATTTCGACTTCGGTTGCAAGGTTCGCCTCAACTCGTTCGGCGCAGGTCTTGTAGTGAGGGCTCATTGGTAAGTAGATTCGCACTTCTCGGCCAGCACCCTCGAATGGGTTCGTGGTGTAATAACCAACGTCGCAGATGTAAGCCTTGCCAGCCTTTGATTTTGTCCAGGCGACCTGACCAGCACACTCGGGGCAGATGTAGACATTTTCTGATGGTCGGTTCATGCTTCGGAACGTGCCGACGCACTCGTCGGTTTTGATGGGTGGCTTGCGGTCTTGATGGGTGATGGTCATTTCGTCTCCTTGGTTCGGTGTCGTTTCCATAATCCAATTATATACACGTATTTTATCCCGACGCAAATACCCCTAAAACCCTTGTAACTAAGGGATTTCCCCCTCCCACTCAGCGTCGAACTTGACATCGAACTCTTCTTTCCAAGCGGCTTGGAGATCACGGTCGGAAAGCCATTCGTTCTTTTCATGGAAATACATGTCCTTCATAAACGCTTCTCTTGCGACCTTTCGGGCATCGAATTTTGCGTCAAGGTAGAGCCGAACTTTTTGGAGGTGTTCTTGATCGGCTTTGTATTCGGCTTCTTTGATGGCGATTTCTTCGGCGGTCAAAACAATCTCTTCTGGCCAGCCGTGCTCCGCAACGTGCGCTTCGATGCGACGCTTCGTGCTCTTGGCGGAACCTTGAAGTCCAAGGTCGGCTTCACCGGCTTGGCGAATCTCCTTGTCGTCATAAAGTTCGATGTAGTAATTGGCGTCACCGAGTAAGTCACACAAATCCGCATAGTTGATTTCGACGGTGCTTAACTTGACGCCACTTTTGATTACGATGCCGCCACCAAGTCCACGACTCACGTGGTCGTCGTAGAACTTTGTGGGGATTGTGATTTGTGTAGTTGTTTCCATAAACCAATTATATGTCTATATTTTATCTCTTGTCAAGTATGCTCAAAGCCCTTGCAAAAAATGGGCTCTCTAGGGGTTGGCCTTTTCGATAAGACCGATCACATATTGGCTTGCTTCCCAATCCGAGTGACTGGCCGTGTGCGCACCTGCCGCTCCACGGTGATGCCAAGCGCAGAGCCAGCGAAAGTTCACGTCCGACTCGACCCACTTACCGAGCGTCGTCGGGTCGCTGATTCCAGGGTAATCATGCTCCAGCGCCTTTAGGGAAATGCCGTTCTGTAAAGAGAACTCAACGTGGGCATGATGAAGTTCTAATCCGGGTTGTTCTCCGTTGTCGGGAGCGGGGGCATCTTTTCCCTGTGCATCCTTGCAGTCTTGGAAACCAATCCGTTCACCGATGAAGCAACGAGCGGTTGCTCTGTGCTCTCTGTGGTAGTGGTTGAAGTCCACGTAGTTTGGGTCACCCTCACGAGTCGGGTGTTCTGGGTAGTGCATTAGATAACGGTGTGCCGCTATCTGGTCGTGGGCCTGTACTTCCTTATTCTTATCGGTCATGGCGCAACCACCCAGTTGCCGATTGGAACCAATCTTTTCCGACAACTCCAAAGCCCTTTAGGATTACTCCGACTCCAGCGCTCTCGGAGGTCTCATCGCTTTGAATCGAGCGACTGACTGCCGTAAATAACCTTCCGTCAACGTAGTCAACGATGAGCACGGGGATGAGGCACAGATATCCGGCGATGCCGTGTCCGTGAACAAGGCCCAGCGTTCCAACCGAATAGAACATGATGCTGGCAACAGTTCCGAATGGGTTGAGTGCGCCAGCAAGGCGTTCATTTCCTCGTGCCTGGGCAACGACTGAAAATACACTCACCAAGTCTTTGACAATCATGGACAGTACGGCAATGAGTACGAGGCTAAACATTTGGTTCGAAATCTCCTGAGTTGGGCGATAGTGCGGTGACGTGCTTGTGTATTTCCTGAAGCAGGTCGGTATCCCTTTTTACCTCGTTTGTCAATGACGTGTTTTGCTCCATCATCCTAACCAGCGACTCGCTCACGTCCAGATGATGAATTGCCTGTTGAGATGCTATCGAATCGGCTCGCTTTGCGGCAATGAGAAGGATGGCTCCCTGTAGTCCAGCAAGCATTGACAGAAAAAGATTCAGGAACACATACGGAAATGGGTCGAAGGATTGGTGACGGACAACTTTCCCCAACACAATCGTATTGGTCGTTGCCCAAATGAGCATGATTCCGAGGAACACGAACACAAACGGCCACGAGCCCATTGCGTTCCTCATCCGATCTGCCGCCCGTTCGCCGAGCGTCAGTTCATCTCCACTTGCCACTCCGGGATGCCGATGCCAGTTACTCATTGGTCTTGTCCTCCAACATGGTGATGATTTTTTGGATTGCGTGTTTCAATTCCTGAACGTCCTCAAAGGTTTTTGTAGACCGAGCATCCGAAGCCTGATTCTGTAAGTTCTGCCCAACCATTAGTGCGGGTAAGAGAACCAACTGAATAAAGTTTTGACACATCCAAGCGATCAGCAGGGAAAATCCGAATGTCCGAAAGAATGGGGGAATCCAGTTGGCAGGAATGACGTTCGACAGGACCAATGTTGCAGGCAGGCTCAGCATGGACAATCCGCAGAATATCCAAAAACAAGTCATCGTTCCGACGTGTTTTGTTAGCGCTGTTGCTAGTCGTTTGTTGAATCGCTGGTAACGGGTAACTTCGGGAAGGTGGTCGTGCACCTCGGCGTGTACGGGTTTTCCGGTTGACGTGTAGCCGTGACTCGGTTCAACCGACACTTGTTGTCCTTACTTCTGCACCTTTACCAAGTCGTTGCTGTCGCACTTTGAGCAATGGTTAAGCGGGGTTTCCCAGCCGCAAGGCTCGCAACGGTAAAAAGAACGAATCTTGGCAAGGTGAGTGCCAGCAACAACGTATCCACCTTCGGCCAATGACTTGATATCGCGTTTGTCCTCAACGTGAATAAAGCCTTTGCTATCGGTGTCATAGGAGCGACCAGTTGCTCCAGAGGTAACGCCCTTGCAATTTTGTGAACTAAAGAACATCTTTGTTGCCATTGTTCTCTCCTTACTAAACGTTGACTTGGCGACTGCCGACTTCAATCGTGTATTGGACCGATGCGGCAGAAATCAACTGAACGATACTTCCGTACATTCCGTCATGTCGTACTGACACGCGAGTTCCTGCGTTAGCAACGGCAAAGCAGTTTTGACCATTGACCGTTGGCACGGGGCAAGGTCCACCCGGCCTGTCAACCGTGAAATAGATGGGAGCGGACCCCGTGATGTTGGTGACAATGACGGCTTCCCCAGGTGCGCTCATGAGGCAAAGGTCGGCAGAGCCTGCGGTCAATGTTTCGGTAAGAACTCGTCCACCGTTGTAGTTTGCCATCGTTACTCCTAAATAATACTTGCCAATGCTAATCGCTAGTCACCTGCGTTGCATTTGTAATTTGTTGCGTTCCCGCCCGAGGAATCGAACCTCGACAAAACCATTGCGGGAGCCAAGACCGAAGTCTTAGTTTGGTGTTGCTTACGCGTCGCCGTATGAAGGAGGCGTCGTGCCGATACCCACACCCTGAATACCTTGGATAAGGCCATTCCAGGTTGGTGCGTAGTGACAGAACGTTCCGATTTCAAACGTGGAAGCGTCGTACGTGAACTGCGTGACAGGCCACTGAACGGCAACGTAGTCCTGAGGAAGAACCATGACCGAGGTCTCCGAGACATTGCTGTCTGGAATCGGAAGGGTCTTCTGACGGATGAGTGCGTTACCTTGTGGGAACCACGGGTGAACGGTCAACGGAATTTCGGTTCCGGTAACTTCGTTCAACAGTGACTGCACAACGGTTCCAGCCTTAACTCCACCAACAGCGTCGTTCGGAATGAACACACGGTAGGCCGAGTTAGCGGCGTTGTTAACGATGGCGTTAGAAAGTTGGAGACGGTCAAAACCGTTCAACCAGATTTCCTCCGGGTCACCCTTGACTGATTCGTACAGGCTACCGAATGCAACTTGGAATTCAGCACCAGGAGCGGTCGTTGAGAACGGAGCGTTCAAGCGAGTGGTGTAACCACCCGAAGCCGCAGTGTTCGTCAAGAGACCGTCGTAGTTGGTAGCAACGGCAGAAGCGTCACCAGCACCCGAAGTGGTCACAGGACCGCTTGTGGGTTGTGAGGTGATGTATCCAACGTTGTAACCCGTGCGTCCCGCGTAGTAGAACGGTCCACCGACAACGGAAGCAACGTAGAAGTTGTATCCGAGAGCACCGGCAACGTCTGAACCGACGGTTACCTGAATGGCCTGTCCAGCCGACGTAGCAACAGAAGCGGCGGCGGTCGAAGGACCTTCGTGCATCGTTGTTCCGGTCGTACCGAGCAAGTCACCAGCGTCAGCGGCAACGACAACCCAGGAGGTTGTTGAACCGAGTGTTGACTTCCCACCAGGAGCAACCGAAGCGCTCACGGCGGCAAGCGTCACGCTTGCGGGGGTTCCAAGGGCACCGGCATAACCGTTACCCGTGGTGCCACGTCCGTAAATCATCAAACGCTCGTCGAGGAGCATGGTCGAATACAGGAGAGCAGTGTTGCTCAAGGAACGAATGTCCTCGAAGCCCTGTCCCTGGTATTCCGCCTGCCAGGACACTGAGTCGCTCAGTGAAGTGGTTACATAGTTCAACGTAACGTCGTAACCGGCGTAGTTGATGTATGGTCCACGGATGTACGAGAGACCGCCAGGTCCGGCGTTCGTGGTGCTTTCCGTGATACCGGGCTGAGTCGTCGTAACGCCTCCGGTGCCGGTGCCAGTGAAGCCACTAATTACCTTGAACCTACGTGCTCCACCCTGTCCCTTAACACGCGGAATGCTGTTACGGATTGGGGTTGGGCGCGGGGTCAGCAGTTTTGCAGGAGCCTCAAGGTCGAATGGAACAAGACCCGTGCTAATTGGGGTCGAGAGTGTCCATTCCTTTGAGAGGCGGTCCCACGCTTGCGCTGAACCTTCGGTGCTCTTAGCCATTTCGTAGTCGGTGATTGCCTTGGCAACTTGACCCGAACGAGTGACATCGTGCTTAATTGGAGCGACTTGTGCGGTTCCAATGAATGCCTTCACGTCGGACTGTGAATCCCACGTGGTAGCACCATTAAGACCGGACACAACCGCCTTGGTCATTTCTTGCGTGAACTCGTTGTACTCGTCTGAAACTTCGCGAGCCGACTTAGCGGCACGGGTCATGCTTCCACGAGTGGCTAAATCCTCTGCGGAGTTAGCACCGTCAATAAGTTCGCGCGCTGAGGGGACTGGTAATCCCATAATAGATTCCTACCTATTCTCGTTAAGCGCTTAGGCCAGCAATGCGGTCACGAATTTCCTTCGATTCCTCACGGCTTGCCTTGCGAATGTCTTGGTCTGGTGTTTCGCGCGCAACACGCTCAAGGTGCGCGAGGCGCATCTCAAGTTCGTCACGCTCTACACTCTTGGTCAACGCGTCTTGTGGACGTGTGCGAACAATCGTGCTTGGTGCCGCCATTTTCTCCACCGTGCTTAAGCGCTCCTGTAGGGCGATGACTGCCGTTGTGGCCTCTGCCACGCCCTCTGCGATTGCTTTTTGTACGGCGGCGTTTTCAGCCGCTTCTTTCTCCGCCTTTTGAGCAGCCTTGAGAGCCTTCTTGGCTTCCTTGCGTGCTTTCTTGGCTTCGATTTCTTCTTCGGTGAGTTCGGCCTTCATAGCCATCCCACACTTGGCGCATTCCTTGTCGTCTGCTTTGCACATGGCACCGCAGTCCTTGCAAGAAACATCACCGTCCGCCTTGGCGGCACCCTCTGGCGAAGTGTTCGCTGAGTCGTGGTCGCCCTGAGCGGCCTCGTCCTCAAGGTCTGTCATTTCGGCCTTAGGGTTTTTCTTCTTCGAATTGCTGTTTACGGTTTTTGCGCTGTCAACGGATGCGGTCTGATCGTCGAGGACCTTGCCCTTCATCGCGTCAGCCAGCAACTCAACTAACCGCTCATCGCGGGCGTTGAGAACTTTTTCAAGTTCATCGGTTGACATATCTTCTAACTCCTTAGATAACAGTGCCTTGTTCGCACTTTGAATGTATTTGGCGTCGGCGGAACTTCCGTCGGCGTCATCATCGGTTTGCAGTGCCGGGTCGTCTTGGCCCAACACAATGTTTAGGTGGTCACGTGCGGTCGCAAGTGCGGCCACCGCTTTACCCGAAAGGCGCTTCCCTGCTTTTTCTACAGTGCCTTCTTCTTCAAGACTCTTCTGAGCCTCAAGACCTTCGTGGAATGCAAGTTGCGCCATAACTCCGATTGCGGCTGTAACCCCAATCAGTGCCATCTCCGCCGCTTTTTCGTCGAAGAGGTCGTTCCCTTCGCCAGCCGCAACTTCGATAGATTCACGTTGTGCGAATTGACGAATCAACTCACTTGCTTCCATAAGGGATTGCGCCGCTTGCGTTGCGGTTGCGGCGTCCACTGCTTCCCAACTTGGTGAACCAGGTAGAACCGTGTCGTCATCATTTGGCATTGGCGTAACAACTGCTCCGAGAGATGGATTGACACCGCTCAACGAGCCGTCAGCCTTTTCAGCCATGTCGTCTTTCCATGCTTGGGGTAACTCGGCCACGAACTTCGGTCCTTTGCGTTGTGCGATTGCAATGATATTTGCCTTAATGGTATCAGTTGCGTAGTTGTCGGCTCCGGCACGTCCCATCGAAGAAGCGGCATCGCTCACGTCGGCTGGAGTAACGATTGGGAAACTGCGGTTTTTGCCTGCAAAGTCCTCGTCGGCAATCTTGGAGCGAACGGTTCCACCGCCAACGCTTGGGTCTGCCTTTTCCTTCGACACGACCAGTGACTTGCCACAATTCATGCACGAGTTGGAACAACTGACATTCTTTTTGGTGCAGAGGGTGCAGAAACCAGCGAGTGATTTGGTTGCGTCGCTGTCGTCGTATTTGGCTCGCATGGCGGCGCAGTCGGCTTCACTCTTGCAAGGTGGGTCACCGTGCATGGCGTGCCAGTCGTCGTGACCCTTGTCGTGACGGAGAACGTCGTCAATGGTTTCGCCGCTTCCCTTGGTTGCGTCGTCGTCATCTTGAACCAATGGCTGTCCGTCCACAACAACCTTGTCGTCACCGGCAAGTTGGTGTCCACATTGGTCACAGTAGGCGGCGTCCAGGTCGTTCATGAGTTCACACTTGGGGCAACCAACGGTCTCGTCGGCGTCGGGGTGATAGGGCATTGGGCGGAATCCACCAAGGTCGGCTGGCTTGCCGTCAACCGTAACGTCATCGTCACCTGCTAATTCGTGACCGCACTGGTCGCAATATGCGGAGTCCAAGTCGTTCATGAGTTGACAGTCGGGGCATTGAACCGTTTCGTCTGCATCGGCTTGGTATGGAGCGGGACGGAAACCGTTCGGCTCAAAGTCGTGACCCTTTTCAACCTTGGCACCACACTCGGGGCACTTGTCGTCACCGTTCGCCATCGCTACCGCACAACCTGGGCAACCGCTTCCGCTTTGCTTGTCCATCGTTTCGCGTCCCTCGGGGTCTCCAACCGAGATGCGGCCTGGGTCGGCGGCAACTGCGTTGAGTTCCTTGGGGTTGGTCATCATTTGGTCAATCCCTGTGCCACCACAATCGGGGCACATTTTGCCATCGTGCGTGGCGTCAGCAATCGTTCCCGAGCCATTGCACGTTGGGCAATCCTGCTCGGTGAGTTCGTAGGGTGCTCCAGAAGGTGCAACACCGTCCTCTTTCGTGACTGCTTCAATGAACTGCTTGGCGGACTCGCCCACCTTCGGAGCCTTGCCCGTCCCCAAGCAATCGGGGCACTTGCGTTGGTTGTTAAGAATCTTCCCGTCGCCATCACAAGTTTTGCAATTGGAGCGGTCGTCGGCTTTTACCGCTTCGTCACCGATTGACTTGAGCATGAGGATGGGGAAGCCGTTGGCACCCTTACCCACACCGTCTACGCGTGAAGGTTCAAACTCCTCGATTTCGGTGATGGTGACTTCGTTCTTGGGCATCTGCCTAACTCCTTAGATTTGCTACGTCTGCCTTGTCGGGCATCCGTCGCTTCGCTCGTCCTTGCGGTGAAACTCCACCAATTAGTCCTTGTTTGACTAATGGCCAAGTTGCCTCGCTCCAAATAATACCCATCAGCCAGTCGCCCGCCTTGATGACCTGAGTCGAACCATCTGCCGCCGCGACTTCCCAGTCGGGACCACGGTAGATATACGATTCACAAACCTCTCCGCTTCCGTCCGTGCCATCTTGATGCCATAAGCCGATGTTTGGAGATTTCCGCAAGTATGACCAAGCCGCTTTTTCTACTGCGTTGGCACTGGCGTAATCACGGAACCCATCTTGTGCAACTCCGACATCCGGTTTGTTCGCTGGATATGCAACTGTCAAGGTGTACCGTTGTTCTTCCTCTGATTTAACAACCATACCAGCGACAGCGTTAGTATCGATTATTTCTGCCTTGGCTACTTCATCGGGCTCAACGTTGATAGTGATTTTGAAGGTGTGTTCGCTCATCGGCCGATTCCCATGCTTGCATTAACTTTGTCAGCCGCTGCCGAGTACTTATTTGCATATTTATTTGCGTTGTTTTCGGCGTCCGCGCGATCATCAGCATTGTTCGACTTGTAATCGAACGCTACGTCACGGTTCGTACTAGAAGCAAGTTGGTTCGCATCTCTGGCTTGAACGAGGTCTCCAACTTTAGGGTCCCAACGTGCCGAAGCCATGCCCTGAGTCTTGTACTCATTGTCGATTTTGGATTGCAGGTCGCGCGCAACACTTGCATGGTAATCGGCTCTTGAATCGTGATACGCAGCCTTGTCAGAGGCGTCAGCGTTCTTTCCTGTCGGGCGACCTGAACCTTCGCGCTCAGCGTCCCACTTCGCCCAGTCCTTCAACACGTTGCTGGCAGCAGCAGTCGCCTCCTTCAGCGCTTCGATTGCTTTGTGGATATCGGTTGACTCAGTCATCTTCGCCTTCTATCTCTACGTCTTGGTTGGCGGCGTCCTCAATGGATTGAGCGTCATCCGCTTCTTCGTTTTCTTGCTTGGCTTTTGGAATAGCGTCGGTGACGCGCTTGGAGTCGGCCTTCATGCTGGCAAGCCAATCAATCGCTTCTTGTAAACGGTCGGTCGTGCCTTCCTGTTTTTCGTCGAAAGTGTTGTTTGATTTGGTCATGAGTGATTTCGTTTGCCAATCTTTAGGATATGAGTTGTCTTGTCCTGAGTGATAATCTGCGGCCTCTTGTGCGTGTTCGCTTCCGGCTGGACTTATGGTGAAAGACGAACCCGCTTCTGCTCCCATATGGCTATCCGATGCGGCTTGATAACTCTCACGGGCGGCGGCATGATCTCCGCTTCGAGCACTTTGGTCCCCTGCCTTCGAGTTTGCTAAAGCCGATTTTAGATTGTCATTACCTGGATTGCGTGCAACCGAATCTTTGATGGATTGTGTGGCAGGCGAGTTTCCCTTGGCTCCGCCCTTGACCCAAGCCTCATGAGTACCGCCATCATTACTGCCACCGCTCGCATGCGGTCCCGAACCAGGGCCGCCCTTTGCCACGCCAAGGTTTTCAAGCCGTTTCCACACTGATGCGGTTAGCGACTTTGCTAGTTCTAGGTTTTCGTCGAAGGTGTCGTTTGATTCGGTCATTAGAATCCCCTGGTGGCCCAATCGTGACTATTGGCAGTGGAAGTCGCCATCTCCGCTTCGTGAGATGCGCTATCCGCTTTATCATTCCCCATGTAATGAAGAACACTTGCCAATCCGTGTGCCCCTGTTGCTCGTTCGTTGGCGAGTGCCGCTTCAACATGTTTTCCGGCGGTAGCCATGTGAGTTTGCGCTGTTTCGCCATCTTTATTATTCAACGCTTCTTTCGCTCTTTCCATCGCCTGGTTTGCTTGTTCCCGATGGAAATTAGCGTTTTTTTCGTGGGCCACTGCCATCCGATCGTGATGAGCCTCATCGGGACTGGAATCGCCGCCGCCCTTGTGCGGTCCCGAACCGGGTCCACCTTTGGCAAGGCTGTCGGTGATGTCGGCTAGCCGCTCTTCAGCCTTGGCTAGTTCGGTTTTGAGATTTTCAATGTTGTCCACTTGAATTCCTTTGGTTGCCTTAGGAACCGAGTAGGTTCCACCACGTCTTTTGTATTCTTGCACTACCCAACCGTTTGCTACGGCTGACGGATAAACCTCAAATTTTTTTGCGGCTTCGGCTTTGACTCGATCATAGAGTTTTTGATCATCGGGCTCGCCCTTCTTGTCCGAGATGACTGCTTCGTATTTGATTTCCTTCGCCATCGTCTAAGACCTTGTTGCCCACGGCACTAATACCAACGGTACACCAGCGGCGATAGATGCCTTCGCGTTGTCTTTTGAGTTGTCAATCAGAATGTCCACGCCATTGTCTTTGCACCACTGTGCCTTGAGTTCTGGCCCGTTTCCGTTCATGTGCGGAATAACGGTCATGTCCGTCCAGCAACTACCGCACCCAAGGTTGTTGAGGTAATCGGCCTTTGAGTTCCAGATGTCTTGCGTTGCTACGTCGCCATCTGTCCCGGTGAGTACCGTCACCTTATTTCCACCCGCAATCAGCGCCGACATCAACGATTGAAACTGCTTCGGCGTGGCGTCAATGGTGTTGTCGAGGTCAATGGCGATTCTCATGAAATGCTTTCGGTGTAGTGAAAATAGTTAGGCGGCGAATACGCTTTGCCATCTGCTCCTAAAAATATCACTAATCGGCACGCGTGCTTTTTCCACGCCTGGGGCAAGATATGGATACGGAGGCTGGCCGGGGTTTGTGAAGTCTCTCCCAAGTGAATCCACTCCATGAAATCCGAGTTCGATTCGTCGGCCATAGATCATCGTTGGTGCGACTTGTGCGATGAATTGCCCAGGTGCGCTTTCGAAGGGTGATGTGACTACGTGAATAGAGTTCTTCAAATTCTCGCTGATGCTTTGAGGACGGTTGCCGCCAACAGTTCGTCTCGTTCCTGGTGGATGCTGTCCGTTGAATTGCAAGCGTGCCGCCCTCACGATGACTTCGGCGCTTTCCTGCATGGCAACATACGTAGCCGCTTTGATGGCCTCGGCCAGTGCGTCGAGCGATGCGTTGAATCCACCAAGGTTGCCGAACTCCCACTCAGAAGCCATTAGCCCGTTTCCTCTTGACTTGATTGGTCATTCGCTTGTGGCTCATCGGTCTGGTCTGCTTGCTGGCTTGGCTGAGTCCACGACTGTGATTCCTCATCCCATGCGTATGCCTCTCCATCGTCTTCGGGCGATAGCGCCTCACGGCTCGTGTCCGCTCCTTCTGTGGAAATAACCGGCAGGGTTACGCAACGGCAATTTGGGTGAAGTGGTGGTTGATTGGTGCCATTATCCTCGCCCCCACCTCCGTCGCTTGAGGAATCGCTTGAGGAATCCCCGCCACCGTCGTCGGCTTTTCCAAGATCGGATTCGTCTGCGCTTGTGTCATCCGATGCGCTTGCGTCACCACCACCATCCGATGAAGTGTCGCCACTCGATGCGGCATCGTCCACTTCAAAGATTTCACCGTCTTTGTCCGAGCAATCCAAGCATGTGCGCTCATCGTTTTCGGCCAACCATTCATATTGAGCAATACCGTTCGCTTGGTAGGAGTCAATGTTGGCTTGCGTCATCACGCGCGATGTCTCGGTCGTGGCAATCATCAAGGCATTGTCCGAGACGATGGAGTCCTCCGTTACTTTTCCAGCGTCGTCCGTTGTGTAGAGAGCATTGGCGATCGTTTGGCTTGAGTCACCGTTGCGGAGCCCATCGGCAATCGCACTGGTGAGTCGGTCCAAGCCCGTGTCCAAGCACGATTTGATCGTAATGCCCGCACTATCCAAAAGGCTTTGAAGTCCGCCGAACTCAGCGAGGTCTGCGGCTTCCGCCCATCCCGGCTCCCACGAACTCCAATCAAGCATTGTCTCCGCTCCGCGCAAGGCCGATGAGATTGCCGCACCCGAGCCGATTTGATTGAGCGCTACCGTGGTGCCACCAATGAAACTATCTCCGTAGATCATCTGCAAAACACTCATCGCCTCGTCGGGTGAGATGTTCATGTACTGGGCAACTGCTTCGGCGGCGGCTTCGTAGGCCGGGTCCGATGCGTCGCTACCTGTTGCTTTGGTCGCCACCTTTGTCGGTACATATTTGCGTTGTGCGCCAGCAATCGCTTGTGGGATTCCGGTGATGGCCTTCGTCATCGCCTTCTTGAGTTTCGGCGTGTAGAGGTCAATGATTTTATCAGCGATTCGGTGGTTGGGATGTTGACCCCAATCAATGCGTCGTGCTTTTTCCAAGCGTTCAATCTCGGCGTTCACAACTTCCATTTCTTTGCGCAAGGTTTGTTGTGCCTCGTCATAGAGCGTGTCAATCAAAGCCTTTTTACTTGCTTCAAGTGTTACCATGACACCGCGTTGGCTTAGTGCCGACTTGGGAATGGTTGAGTTGTCCAACAACCACGACCTGTATTTCGACGGCATCTCGTCAAGGTTTTGCGCCCCACCGCACTCGTCAATGACCTTCTTGCGATGGGGTCTTTCAGCCTGCTCGCCATCTCCCGAACCGAACCGGCCACCAGCCCCACGTGGATGCTCCGACTCGTCCCACTCGGCTTTCTGTAACTTGGCTATCTCTATTTCTATAGTTGCGATTTCCTTAGCGATCTCGGCACTTGCTATTTCATAAAGTGTGGTTGCTAGTGATTTGGCTGTTGGTTCAGATACTTTCAATGAACCATCAATGGCGTCGTTTGCCATTGTGCGCCAAGGTTCTGCAAGATCGTTGGTAGTTGCGTCATCGCCCGCTTTTCTCAGTGCTGTTTTGATTGCTGCGTAAAAATAAAACAACTGGTCGGTTGTGATAGAGAGGCGAACCGCGCTCAGCAGGTTCGAACCTTGTGGCGATGAAAGTTGCGTCGGCATGGTCATGACATGTTTTCAATGTTGATTGTCAGCGCTGACCGATCAAATACAACTGTTGCGTTTTGTTCTGTCATGTCGTGTCCGTTCAGTGCTTGATAGCCATGCGACAACGCTTGAAGCGTTGGGTTACTTTCGGAAACAGATTTAGCAGTCAAGGCCTCCTTAGACCAACCTCGTGTGTCAACGAAGGCCGTATCTTTCCACAAGTGTTGATTTGAGGTATCCGCTACTTTCATTTCTTGGTCAGCCCAAATACCAACTCTGAAACCTCCCGTTTTTCCAAACTCGTTCGCAACTCTAACGTTGTCTGTTGTGTAAATACCTGGGCCGAGAAGTGTCCCCCCTGTTCCGTTGTATGAACTTAGTTCAGAGGTAAGAGCATCAACGCCTTCTTGACTACAACCACGGAACAACGTTGGTCTCTCGGAGTCCATGCGCTCGTAAGGATTTGGCTCAACCTTTGCTGGTTGGTCGTAACCTAGTATTTTTGCCATTTCAGTCGCTACTGCTTGTTCTCCTGCCATTTTCGACCATACTTCTTGTCTTTGTTCTTTGAAGATGCCACGTACCGCATCGGGTGGAGGATTTGGTAAAACGGCATCGTCTTTGGCTTTTTGATATGCCAAACCTATTCGATTGCACTCCTCTTGGGAGAACTGAAAACTGCCGACGGCTGGTCGTTCTGTCGTTGAGGACTCTGAACTTTGCGTCGCTGTACTGTCGCCGCTCCCGAACCGACCGCCCGCTCCTCGCGGGTGTGCTGATTCGTCCCACTCCTTGGCGAGCGCCTTGGCAAGAGGCGTTTGACCGTCGGCATCCACCGTGATTAGTGAACGCAAGCGCGTGGCAAGATCAATGGGGGTCACGGAACTACATTACTGCGCTTTTTGGAGAGCCGCGCTTCCCTCGTTGGCTCACCCCAATGGATTTAGGCAAGCACCTCGCCCTTGGTGCGGGTGAGAATGGTTTGCTTGACGTCTTGGTACTCGGCAAGGTCCTTGACGGTGCCGCTCATTTTCACGGCGTCGCCACGCTCGGTGCCCCAAAGCCAATCTGCCGTACCGAACGTCTTGACTTGGTTGCCCTCGGCCGTTTCGATCACGAGAATGAGCGAGATGCCGTAGCGGGTTTCGCACGGTGTCCTCACGATGACGGTGCCTTCAACCTCAACCTTGTCGCCTACTTCAACGGCGAGGTATTGGGGAACGGGCTTGGCGGCTTGGATGGCACGGGCCTCAAGGGTCTCCTCAACGATCTTCACAACGAGTGCGTATTGAGCGTCGGAGATTTCCCACTTGCTTGCCTTGCCGATGATGTCGTCGCAAATCATTGGGAGCGAGTCAATCGCCTTGAATTCCACAAGACGTGGGAAGCGAGCAACGTTGACATTCCAAACGGCGTCTCGGTCTGCGATGCGTTTGGCCTCGGAGCGAGCACGTGACTTGGCGTTGCGTGCTTCGCGTGCTTCGTGCCATGCAACGATTTGCTCGTCGGTCCACGATGCGGGAACGGACCAAAGGCGCGCGGTTGGGTCACGACGATCGCCCAAGCAACGGTAGCAAGTTCGTCCTACGGATGGGAACATTCCGGTGCCTCCGCAACGATGGCACTTGTCGCTCAGGTTTCGGGCTGGCTTGGTGATGTTGTCGGTCTTCGGGTAAAGGTTTGCGATAGTCATGACGCAACCGCCACGTTGTTGTTGAGATCGAAGATGAATCGTGTTGGGTCGTATTTCCGACCCCGCGCCGCCCTACGAATCACGTCAAGGTTGTCACTACCTTTGATGATTACGATTCGGCGTGGCTTGCTGTACTTGGCCATGTCGGGGTCTGTGAACACAACCGCATCAGCGATGTGACAAAGAACAAAGCGGCTATCGCGTGTCGTGGCGAGCGTTGTGCCGTCCAATGCTGTGATGATTTTTTTAATCTTCATGTTGGCTCCCTTGTTCGTTGTTCCCATGACTCAATTATATACACCTATTTTATCCCATTACAAATACCCCTAAAAAGCCTTGGGATTATTGGGAAAACTGTATGCCGAATAGATCGGAAAAGGCTAGGAGCGGACCTTGGCTTGGGATTCCTCAAGAAGTCCGTAGGTCCTTCGGAGCCGGTCAAGTTCCGGCCTCAGCATCCGTGCGACAACCATGGCGGCCTTCGTCACGTCGTCGTCGGAGTCAATCTCTTCGATTTGCTCCTCAACGTCTTTGCCGTCCTCTTGGTCCGGTGTCGTCTTGGCGGGTTGGCTTGCGTCAAGAACGGGAAACTCATCTTCCGTTTTGTCGGCGTGTTGGACCACGATGGTGTCGCCCGCCTTCAATGGTTCGGGCATCCTTACTTGACCGCTCGGAGTAAGGAATGCAACGTCACCATCCGATTTCTTGCCCTCGGTGGCAAGTATTCCGTTCGTCCACGACACGGCAGGGTCACCACCCCAAGCGGCCCATGCAACGCGACCTGGCGATGGGTAGCCGTCGTCGCCGGGACTCCAACCTTTTCCTTGCTCATCAACTTCGTGACGTGCGAGGTAACTTGCCATGCGCTTGATAATTGCAAGGGATACGGGTCGGCCTGCGGCGAGGTCGCCAGCGCGCCCGCGACCGACTGCCGTGAATCCTCCACCTGCGTGTCCGTCCTTAATCCACCCAACTGCTCGCTGTGCTTCTTCTTGTACGCCTTGTGGTGGTGTGTAAGTTTCGCCTGCCGCTTTTTTGCCTTCCGTTCCCGGNGCTCCACCNGTAGCGTCTTGGTGNCGTAGATTGCAGAAGCCCTCGGGGTCGTCAACATACTGACCAGCGATTGCCACGCAAGCATCGAAGTCTCCGGGCTCGCCCCATTCGATTTGTCCGTCGGCTCCATCGTTGTACCACTCGATTAGAGCGGACGCGTCGCCGCCAGAATCTTTTGCCAACTCATGTCGGATTGCGGTTAGTCCGCCTTCTCGACCTGCTTTGTTGAGGGCTTCACCTTGCTCGGGTGTGAGGACCTCGAATCGGAAGTCCCGCCAAGTAGCACGGTCAGCGCGGGCCTTTGCGAACTTGGTGAAGGTGGCGATTTCTTTTTCGACCTCGGGTTGTCGGACGTCGTTTTTTGGCGTGACGCTTGGCGTCTTAGAATCTCCACCACCATTGGCGCTAGGGCTTCCGCCAGTAGGTCCAGGTCCAGCAGATTCATTAGCGTTGCCTGCATCTCCAGCAGTTCCTGCATTCCCTGCGGCGTCGTTGTTGTTATTTTGGCTGTCATCTGTCTGTCCTGTTGTGGATGGCTTTGGCTGTGCGCCTCCGGCCTGCGCCGCCTGCTGTTGGGCAAGTGTACCTGCCAAGAATGTTACTCCGGTTCCAACCGTGACACCGAGTTGGTCGGCTTCTGGTTCTGCCATGAGAGGGATGCCGCGCTCGGCACGAATCTCGTTACGGGTTCGTATGCCAGCGTTGATGTCTATTTGATCGGCCTGTGCACGCGTAAGGTCGTCGTCGTCATTACCTCCGCCAGTTGCGGTAATCGTCAACTCCGGCCCTATGCCCATGAATCGTCGCGCTAGGTCGTTGATGCAGTCAACCAAGAAGTTCTTCAAGGCTTCGGTTGCGTATGCCTCGTACTGGTCGGACTCTCCCTTTTCGTGGCCGCTCCCTAGTGACGACTTTGCTCCGATACCGAGCATGTTCGACGGGATGCCAAACTTCGCTCCGATTTGTTGGACTAGCCACTGGTCGTAGGTTGACTTGTATGCCTCGTCCACGCCCTTTAGTTGATCGGCCTTCATTCCGGGACGGAGAAGCATGAAGTTTTGGCGACGCGCCGTTTGTCCAGAAAACTGGTCGTTGTAGATTCGCTCGTAGTAGGCGAGTTGTTCTGGTGTCCATGATTCCGAGCCGTCAGTAGTAACAACCATCTTCGGCGTTACGCCATTGGAGTATTCGGCATGAAGCCACGCTTGTCGTTCCATGTAGATCGTGGCAATGTTGATACACTCTTCGACCTGGCTGTAGCCATAGATACTGTTCGGTCGTGGGCGTCGGATGTAATACGCCATTTGGTCACCCGTGTATCCGTTAGGAACCTTGCCATCTTGCTCGACGTTCTCGGCTTGGAATTCGCCACGAGGAAAGCCGTAGAGGATTTGCTGGAAGGCAGGTGCTGGTGGACGAGGGATGAAGCCTTGGTTGTCCAAAAGAATCTTGATGGTACTGGTGTCAATCGTTGACAATGAGGTGAGTTCCCCGCCAAGGTTGTACTCGGGCGAGATAACGATTCCGTCGTAGACCAGGTGAGAGTAAATGATGTCCGTCAACCATTGGGAGAATGTGAAGCCCATCCGTTTGTCGGGGTAATCAAAGAACTGTTGCACGCGTGCGAGTTCGTCACCGTACTTTTCTCGTGCGAGTGTTGCGGCCTTGGAAGTGTTGGTTATCCCCTCTTCCGTCATGATCTGTTGAAGAATTTGCGAACTGAAGCCCCACGACCACTCCAAGCCAACGATGGCGTCTTGAACGATCTGGATACATCGTTGGATGATGTCTACGTCCTCGGCCAATCCCTTGAGTACCGACCACGGAACCCGACGATCAATAAGGTTGACGTTGGCCGCAATCAGATACTCGGTGCGTCGAGCGAGGGTGCGACCGCTGGGGGTAAGTGGGTCAATCGCGTCAGGGAACAGCGGATTTGCAGGACCGAAGCCACTGTCGAACATTCCTGGGGGTCTTGGTAATGGCTGGAAGCCTTGACCTGGGCCTACTTGATTGAACGGCGAGTCTGAACTTCGGTTGAACACTGGATACGTTGCGCCAGACGACATAACGCCACCACTGCCATTTGCCGATGCTTGTGCCAGTGCCGGTGAGATGGCCTTTTCGACCTCTTCGCCTACGCGCTTTTCAACAAGTGCTTCTATCTCTGCTTGCTTACGCTCTCGTCGTCGCCCTATCGGACCTGCCATTGAAAACCTC
>TBL_comb47_HYPODRAFT_10001734_pt1 | contig 27844 bp, 31 predicted proteins | sample TroBogypolimnion_40_FD_10682 | JGI IMG/M metagenome (IMG submission 10682) | reverse complement strand
GCTGTTTGATTTTCCAATCGAATCGCAAGATATGGATTCCTTGTTCTTCTCTAGTTCTTCCTTATAGGGCAAAAACAGCGCATTTGTAAAGTTGATGAATTTCTCTCTGTTGTTCATGTAATAGCTGCTGACCTGAATATCAACCTGCGGTGGTTTGCGAGGAAGACGCTTACCGAGGTCTTTAATGGTAACAATTGATTCCGGACCAATCACAACCTCACCCTTTTTAATTTTGGGTGTAACTCGCGCCCTTGGTCTTAAATCTTCCTCTTCTTCTTCTTCTTCGCTGCTATCCTCAATAATCAACTTTTTAGAGAGTTGTTTTACCACGGCAGTCTTTGCCTTTGCTTTTACGATATCCTTAGTCTTCTCATCAACATTTTTTTTCGTCTTTTTGATTGTGACTTTAGTTAGTTTATTTTCGATCAAACTATCGTGAAGTTCTTCGCGGCTGAAACCTTCGCTTTCATCAGATTCATCATTGAATTCTGTAACAAACACAAAGACGGGTTTTCTATCCACAACATTGGGTTTTTTCATTAACTCCTTTTTTAACGATTCTAAAGAACTCATATATAATTTGAATATATAATTTTTTACTGTGTTACTCAACAACTATATGGTTTCGTAACTTCAAATATACAAAACCCCATCCCTAATTGGTTCCAAGTTCTACGAGTTAAGTTAGATTGAAACATTGAATAGAAGAAATCACATGCGTTTGTAATAGAGTCATTCACAACATCATGTGGCGGTCCTGCGTTATAATGATTCACTAACATAATGCCTTTATTGTTCATATGAGGAAATGCGTTGATTAAATCACAAAGAACCCCTTCATAGGTTGCATCACCGTCGCATGTAAGCCAATCGATTCCTTCTGGAAAATTATTCTTTAGAAAATTATTCTGAAATAAATCCTGAGACCGTTTTTCGAATGCCCGAAAAAATGGATACATACTTTTTAAGATTGACACCATAAGCAGCCCATTACCGGATAAAGCATAATTTGAATCACAATTCACATATGTTTTTATCTGTTTGCATGTTAGCAATATAGTAACAGTTGTGCGACCAGTAAAGAATCCGGTTTCCAATACATACTTTGGGTTTCTCTTTCGAACTTCATTTGCAACAAATCCAACTTGATTATAGTTGAAAAAACCTAAATGACAAAATAAGCTACTACCAACGACATGTGGTGCTTCTCGTTTTACATTTGTACGATTTCTCGAAAGATACATTGTTTCTGCGAGAGATGTATCAGACTTCAAATTGTATTTCTTAACAAGCAAACTAAAAATTGACTGATCATGTCTATGCGAATCATAACCAGGGAAATTCGGTGTAATACTTGGCGAGTTATCTAATAGACGATAATTACAAGATAACCGATACCAATCTTCTGCAAGTTTCACTGTAACTGGATTCTTTACAAGTATAAATGATGTGCTTTGTACTTGAAGACTATTTATTGCATCTTGATTATCTTGCATTTCCAATTCGACAAAAAGATCCATCTTACTCATATTCGATTCTGTATTGCAATAACTTGCAATAACCTTTTGCTCTGTTTTGGCAGCGTCAATTAGATCCAAGAATTCATTTTTTACACGAACTAGTTCAATTTCGTCTGTTTCAGTATCGATTTCGCATCCTGTGTCTGCATACCAAAGAACATCACCATCATTCATTGTTTCCAAAGTACGAAGAACAATAAATGATTTCCATAAAAAGTATCCGAAATAATTGCTTGTATTTACGAAATTTTTATGAATTTCCCAAAATTCGGGGATTTTCATAAGATCGTCTCCTTTGTAAAAGATAATATGATCGAACACTTGTATTTTTCTTATTTGTTCAGTTATTCGCTCCCCAGCTTCTATAAACAAATGTTTATCACCAAATGTTAAAAAATAGTTCATTTTTTTATCTATAAGATATATTATTTTATTCATTTTAACTCTTGTTGTCTATGCATCATTCTCGCTTCCCACACACTCCCTCTTATCGTTTGATTCAATAAACCCGATCGCTTCGCTGCATGCGATCTGTTCAGCCTTCCGCTTAATCTTATGTTGGCCTTCACCCATAAACAACAAAATCTTACCTTTGACAGCCAAATACTCTTGAACAGCAGCAAATGTATTGAATTGCGACATAGGCAACGCTTGACTCATTTCAAACTGATGAATCTGTTGTCCCAAACATAAATAGACCCCCATCTTATATCCTAGATCCATGTCGTGCTCCATCACCAAATAGTGAGGTGTCACTTTGAACTCCTTTTGGATTTTCACCTGCAAGATATTCTTGTAGTTGTCGTCGTTCTGGATGAGGGCGACCCAATCGATGTGTTTCTCGAAAATATTCTCAATGAACTTCTGCGCCATTTGGAATCCCGGCCCAGTCACGAATGTGTGTTGGAACCATCCCTCTTCGTCTTTTACTTGTGTCTTATTGACATCCAAGAAGAGTGCGCCGATAAACGACTCAAAGAGACATCCTAATTTCTTCAAATTGCAACGAATCTTCTTCTCCTCGGCATGCTTGGATAGAATGTACCACTTGTGAAGCCCCATTTCATAAGCTACGCGACCAATCGCCTCATTCTTGACAATTGCAATCTTCTTCTCCGTCATGAAACCCTCGTTCTCCTTGGGAAATCGGCGATACAAGTAATATTTCGTGACTAGCTCCAAAACCCCGTCACCGAGGAACTCAAGGCGCTCATTGGATTTGCTGCTGAGAGGCAGACAGTCCGCAGGTCGTTCTACGACAGTGATCTTCTGCTGGATGTTCTCGAAACCTGGGCGCTTCGTATAAGAGCGATGAATAAATGCGCGTCTATACAAAGCGAAGTTGTTAATTGTCGTCGGGATTCCATATTTCGAAAGAATAGATTGAACTTCATTCAATGTAATCTCTGTATTTAGCGGATTGTATGGATTAAAAATGAGTCCATCCTCGCCATTGATAATATCATCGTCGTGGTTAATGTCTCTCTGAGTAAATTCAGTGGCCATCGTTTATACATATAATTGTCGCTATATGTTTAAGCCATTTTGTATATAGTTTAAGGTTTTAGGACGATTTACTTTAGTCCTCGTTAGTTCTACCACAAATCCAATAATGCACACATTTAACAAAAAAAAAATATAAAAAATAAAATATTGAAGTATATTATAAAATGGTATATATGAGTGGAGCTAAAGCTGCGCGCAATCAAGCGTCTCTGATTAATAGGACAAATGTCTGCGGTGGAACTAAGAAGGCTGGTATTCCTTCTCGCATTGGATACAACCAACTTAGTGTTGGAAAGAAAGGGTGCAATAGTCGCGCCCCGACTTGCATGCCTACCAAGTGTGTAGTCTTCAGGATTACACAGACACAACAGTATGGATACAGGGCGACGCTTGGAGGTGTTTAAGCACTACAATCGTTCGATCGATCTGTAAATTAATAATATATATATATTTGAAAATAATTTAATGATACACCATTAAATTATTACAATGCTAATTCGTATTGACAATCGCGAACAAGACCTGATAAAGTTAATGAATCAGCTGATACTCACTATACCTGCATTTAAGGAGTTACAAATATCAGTGGAAGTTCTTCCTTTAGGAGACATTATACTCACTGAAAAGGAGTCTGACAAAATAATTATCGAGAGAAAGTCCGTTTCTGACTTACTGGCAAGTATCAAAGACGGACGATATGAAGAACAATCGTATCGCCTGAATGGCATACAGGGACACGAAAATCACAATACAATCTACTTGATCGAGGGCGATGTGAATAAAATCAACAATATGAAAAACGAGAGGATGACTGCATATTCGGCAATGTTCTCTCTGAACTACTACAAAGGATTCTCTGTTTTCCGAACATTTAATATTGATGAGACAGCGCTATTCATTTGCAACACTGCTGCCAAAATGATAAGATCCTCGGATAAGTTGGCACATTACCAGATGAAGATTTTACAAAATGTAGATCAAGATGATACGACAGTGAATCCCCCAAATACAAAGGATTATGTTGGCTTAGTCAAAACTGTCAAGAAGGACAATATTACCCCAGATAACATTGCAGAGATCATGCTGTGTCAAATCCCGGGAATCAGTGCGACAACTGCAATTTCAATTATGGAAAAGTTCAAGACGCTGACAAACTTGATTGCATCAGTGGAATCCGACCCAACCTGCTTGAATAATATTTATAATACGACATCGAAAGGTCAGCAAAGAAAGATCAATAAGAATTGCACTGATAACATTGTCAAGTTCTTGATACAAAAATAAATGTGAAATTATATGTAACTTTTTTGGTTACATATAATATAATGAAGCAATTATTTAACATATTATTAGTTGTTGCAATGTGCTTACTTGTATATTTTGTATTTAGAAATCAGGGTGTTATTGAAGGCCTAGATACTATTGATCCAACAGCAACTACAAGCACAACTACAAGCAGCAAAAATGGGATTGGTGTTGGTGCAGTTGATTATATAACGCGATTAACCGATGCTGTTACAAAAAAAAAAGATTTATTGTTAGTCAGTAAGTATAGGACCGAATACGAGAAAGCAATTGTAAGTGCTGATGATATGATCAATGTATTAATGTTGGAACAGGTACTTTCTCTCGATACCACCAACCCAAATATAAATTCGTTTGTAAATATTGCAAATTTGAGTCAGGCCAAAGACGGTTTAAACAAAGTGTTAAAATTTGTCGATAAATCTTAGATGACGGTCGATAAATCTTAGATGACGGTCGATAAATCTTAGATGACGGTCGATAAATCTTAGACTCGCAAACTAACTTCATTTTCAGCATAATACCCTTTATCAACAAGTGATTGGGTGTATTCAGAACCACCCCAGTTTGGATCCATAGGATCTGGACTAACAGGGAGATTCGACAATTCACTGTTAATCTGGTCAGAAGCCGTCATAGATGTCTTATTATATTGATTATCCGCTGTGTCATCTTTTGAAATATCCAAACTTGGATAAGCATTTTTATCATCGAACCCCATACCATTTGTTGGAGGAATACCACCTTGCGGCTCACTTACGCTAGGTCTAACTTTATACACGGCATTTCCTTGAACATCGAATGTTTGCTGCAAATACAAGACTGGACACCGGATTCCTTTGCTCCTCTGCCATTCTAAGAATTCAGTGTAATCTTCTAAATTTTCAAATTCAACAGGATTCACTCCAGGAACTTTGGCTACTTTGGAATTGTATAAATAAAACCGTGATCCCTTCTGAATCAACATATTTGGGCATCTAGGTTGTCCGTCGAAACCTTCTACATTCCCTGACCCTTTTGTGTAAAAGTACAGACCTATAAGAAAAACTAATATGAGTAAGAATGTCAATACCGTCATATACATAAATGAGAAATAAAAACCAAAAATAAATGCTGCGTTTATTATTTTCTGTTTATATTTTAGAATGGTGTTAGAAATTAGAATTGGATCTGAGAACGATGGTGGTTCAACGAACAGCAATATATCTAAGTTAAAACAATCGTATTCTTCTGGCAAACCGATCTTTATGTTGTTAAGAAGAGATGGTTGCCCACCTTGTGAAGATACCAAGCCAGAATGGTTAAAAATAGTTCATAGCGAAGATGTGAAACCATTGGACATAGTCGTTGTTGATGTTGAAGAACAATCCTTAAATGCAATTAATAAATTTATGAAACCTACAATAAATATCGTTGGTTTTCCTACGACGGTTCATATTGAGAACAAAAAAATATATCCATTCGAAGAGGGACGCGATGTGAATGCGTTTGTAAATTGGATTAAGAAATCAACCCTTAAGAAATCAACCTTTAAGAAAGGTGGAGCCAATTCCAGATCTAAATCCAGAGCAAGAACTAAATCTAGAGCAAGATCTAAATCCAGAGCAAGAACTAAAAGGATGCGAAGGGTTAAACATTACAACAACAAGTCACGTTTTTGATCAACTTTTCACTACTTCATTTACACCTTTTCTCATTTCAAACGCCCATTTTACAGGACAAAAAAATAAGAAAAAGAATAAAATCAATAGTAGGAATTTCACCTACGATGGTCTTACTTTTCCCTCTTCTGTTTTTTCCCTTTGGGATGAAGAGGTGAAAGACGGAATTTGAAAACATAAAGGTCGTTCTTGTTTTTCTATCCAACAACTCGTTAATTTCATTATGTTTATTTGTTATAAGCAATATACCAAAAGATAAATATAGCAATATTTTCAAAGGTGCTTATGAACGACCAGAAAAATATGTATCAAAGAACAAAACAAGAAAAGTTAAGAAGAATTATTTATAAATCTCGTTTCAAAATGGGCGTTTGAAATGAGAAAAGGTGTAAAAATAGTTTAGGAGAGGTGCGGAGAACAAGTTAGGTTCTCTGCTAAAAAAATTGATTCAAATAAATACCTACTTGAACCAATTAAACACAAACCAACAATAATTATAACAATGACTGATATTCGTATCTTTGACTTCAATGTCTTCAGTGAAAAGCAAACAGCCAATAGTGACGATGATGATGAGGCAACTAATACCAAGTCGTCAGACACTTCTTCCTTCATGATCCAAATGTTCGGTATAGATGCGAATGGCAAGACCTGTTCCATCATCGTCGAAGATTTCAATCCGTTCTTCTATGTTCTGGTGGATGATACTTGGAAGGCAACGAAGAAGACAGCATTTCTGGAACATATCAAAAAAAAGATGGGTGCGTTTTATAAAGATTCGATTACTGATTGCATCATCGTGAAACGTAAGAAGTTGTATGGATTCGACGAGGGAAAAGAACATAAGTTTGTAAAGTTCGAGTTCAGTGACACGAATGGATTTAACAAGGCCAAAAATTTATGGTACAGCGATTACCAGAACGGACATATATTGCTGAGAGACGGTTATAAATTTGAAGGAACCAATACCAAACTATACGAGGCCAACATCCCTCCGCTACTGCGTTTCTTCCATGTCCAAGACATCAGCCCTTCCGGGTGGGTATCGCTTCCGAAGTCAAAGACAATTCAGTTGGAAGGTGCTAGCAAGAAGACCTCATGTGATTTCGAGTATATTATTAGCTACAAGAACATTATTGCGCTGAACAACAAGGAGACTCGTGTGAAATACAAGATTATGAGTTTTGATATTGAGGCCAGCAGTAGTCACGGAGACTTCCCTGTGCCAATCAAGACTTACAAGAAGTTATGCACGAATATTATGGAATACATTGAGAACCTGCAAATCGAGCAAACTCACGAGGAACGCAAGTATATGCTTGAGCGTATGGTGAAAACCGCATTTTGTTACGACAATTTCCCGAACATCGATAAAGTGTATCCGAAAAAGAAAATTCAAAACAATGTTGAACTTGATAAAATGTGTCAAAAATGGTTATCATCTCAAGTGCGAGATTTATGTAAGTCTGAAGAATTCAATGAGGCTGCTACCTTGGAGTCGTTCTTCGAGCGGATGGGAAAAGAACGACAAGGGGAAGACGACGATGACACCGCTGGTGGGTATTATACAAAGGCTGCAAAGAAGGCCGACCGCAAGGCAACAATTGTCGATATTGTATTTGATCCGAATGTTGAGCGCGAAGAAAAGTTAGCAGAGTTGAACTTCACACTGAATGCCCATTTTCCAAAGTTGGAGGGTGACAAAGTAACCTTCATTGGTTCCACATTTATGAACTATGGAGATTCGGAACCGTATATGAATCACTGCATCACGCTGAATAAATCCACTCCGGTTGATGGTTGTATTTTGGAGCATTATTGGAAAGAGCGCGATCTTCTATTGGCGTGGCAGAAACTTGTTCAGCGCGAGAACCCGGATATCATCATTGGATACAACATATTTGGGTTTGACTACGAATTCATGTTCCGTCGAGCAGAGGAGAATGATTGTATAGAGGAATTTCTCAAGCTGTCTAGAAATCATGATGAAGTTTGTGCGATAAGGGACAAGGATACGGGGCGATACAAGATGGAGGAATCCAGTATTCAAATTGCAAGCGGTCAGCACGATTTGAAGTTCATCAAGATCAACGGCCGTCTTCAAGTAGATCTCTACAACTTCTTCCGCCGCGAGGAGAATTTGACATCTTACAAGTTGGATTATGTCGCGGGTCATTTCATCGGAGATTATGTCAAGTCGATTACAATCATAGATGATGACACTTGCTCCACTCAANCTTTTCCAAAGGTGGAAATCAAGACATCAAATATGACCGGACTATTGGAAGGAAGTTTCATCCACTTTGAGGAGATTGGTCATTCGGTTGATTACTATGATGGCGGTGCCAAATTTCAAGTGATTTCGGTGAATAAAGCGGAAGGCAATTTCACGATTAACGCCGTAGTGAATCCTGATCTAAATAAGAAGGTCAGATGGTGCTTGGCGAAGGATGATGTTTCGCCGAAAGAAATATTTGAAATGGCGAATGGGTCAGACAACGACCGTGCAGTAATTGCAAAATACTGTATTCAGGATTGTAACCTAGTCCATTATCTATTCAACAAGGCGGACATTTTGACAGGATTTATCGAGATGGCGAAGATTTGCAGTGTGCCGATCAATTTCCTCGTGATGCGTGGTCAAGGAATCAAACTTACCAGTTTCATTGCGAAGAAGTGCAGAGAGAAGCGGACATTGATGCCGGTGATTGAGAAAGGCGAAATGGACGATGGGTATGAGGGTGCAATCGTGCTAGATCCGAAGTGCGACCTGTATTTGGACAACCCGGTTGCATGTGTCGATTATGCGTCTCTGTATCCGTCATCAATGATCAGTGAGAATTTGTCGCATGACAGTAAGGTATGGACGAAGGAATACGATCTTGCAGGCAACTTGATTGATGAGTGGGGTGAGCAAGACGCCGAAGGCAATTTCATATACGATAATCTTCCTGGTTACGAGTATGTCAATATAACTTATGACACTTACCGGTACTACAGGAAGACGCCTGCGGCGGCACCGACCAAGGTAAAATCAGGTATGAAGATCTGTCGGTTCGCGCAGTTCCCGGAAGGAAGGAAAGCAATTATGCCTTCCATCTTGGAAGAACTCTTGATTGCGCGCAAAACAACCAGAAAATTGATTCCTCAACAAACAGATGAGTTCATGAAGAATGTGCTTGACAAGCGACAATTAGGATACAAGGTGACCGCCAATTCACTGTATGGTCAGTGTGGTGCGAAGACAAGCACATTTTACGAGAAGGACATTGCTGCTTGCACGACAGCGACAGGACGATTACTACTCACTTATGCGAAAAAGATTATTGAAGAATGTTATGGAGACTCTGTTTGCAACACGACGAGTCACGGACCCGTTCTTACAAAAGCAGAGTACATTTATGGTGACAGTGTTGCGAATTACACACCGGTTTATATCCGATCAAATGGACAATTGGAGGTTATTACTATCGAGGAATTGGCAATTAAATATGGTGGTAATAACTGGATCATGTGTAAAGAGGAAGGAAAACAGGAAAAAGAGTTTTGTGAGTTGTCAGGGGTTGAGAGTTGGACGGAACAGGGATTCACTAAATTGCATCGTGTGATTCGTCATGGGTTGGCTGACCACAAAACCATGTGGCGAATTCAAACCCCAACTGGACTGGTAGATGTTACCGATGACCATTCGCTGCTTTCACCCTGTGGAATCGAGGTTTCTCCCAAAGATGTTTCATTGGGAACGGAACTGCTACATTGCCAGTGCCCCGATTTTGCAATGATTGATTTGTTACATCATATGGTTGGTAATAGAACGGAAGAGGTATCTCACACATACGCAGCAACACATCTTTATTTGACTACTAAACTAAACTATAATGTCAAAATTACTGCTGGATCGAGTCCCGACCTAGTGAATTTGATAATTGATACAGACAGTGTTCCAAGCAAAGGAACACAAATCGTGTCGATGACACAACTTCCCAAATATACTGGGTTCGTATATGATTTGACGACTGACAATCACCACTTTGCTGCTGGTGTTGGAAATATGATTGTCCATAACACTGATTCTGTATTCTTCACCTTCAATTTGCAGACTCCGGAAGGAAAACCGATCCGAGGAAAGGAAGCACTGGAAATCACAATTGAGTTGGCGCAAGAGGCTGGACATTTGGCATCCAGTTATTTGAAGGGCCCACACGACTTGGAGTATGAGAAGACCTTCATGCCGTTCTGTTTGCTGTCGAAGAAGCGATATGTGGGGATGTTGTACGAGACGGACCCCAACAAGTGCAAGCGCAAGGAGATGGGGATTGTTCTGAAGCGAAGGGACAATGCACCCATAGTGAAGGACATTTACGGTGGAATTATTGATATCCTGATGAAACAGCAGAACATCCAAGAAGCGATCGATTTCTTGCGGTCGTCGCTTCGCGACTTGGTGGAAGAAAAGTATCCAATTGACAAATTGATCATCACGAAATCACTGCGATCCGGCTACAAGAATCCGAAATCAATCGCACACAAAGTGCTTGCAGATCGCATCACTGCTAGGGACCCTGGCAACAAACCCAGCTCAGGCGATCGTATTCCATTTGCTTACATCATAACGAATAACAAAAAAGCGCTGCAAGGAGAGAAGATTGAGACTCCGACATATATTGCAGAACATGGTTTGAAAATTGATTACTCATTCTACATCACAAACCAGATCATGAAACCGGTGCAACAAGTGTTTGCTCTTGTGTTGGAGAAGATCTGGGAACTGCAGAACAAGAAGACAAAGATTGCAAAGTTCAAGAAGGATGTACAAATTCTCCGAACTAATACAGATGAGGATAAATTTGAAGACAAGTTGGAGCAGTTGCGAAACAAGGAAGTGAAGGCGCTGTTGTTCGATGAATATTTGCGTGAGATTAATAATGACAATCAGGGCAATCAGAGCTTGATGAAGTTCTTTACAAAGAAGTAGTGTAATATGTCAAAATGTATTTGATATATTAGTAAGCTGTGTGTAATAATGGTGTTTTTTCAGGTATTTTGATCCTTTTATTTTTATTTTCATCCAAATAATATCTTGTTACAAAGAAGGTGATTAGCAACTCAGAGACTATTTCAACAAACAGCATATCAAACTGCGCCATAAGTATATTCATGTACATGAAAAAATCGAACCAATTGTAAATGGTTGAAATGAATGAAATTTCATAAGAGTGACTTGGAACTAATGTAATCGAGCATTGTTTGTTTTGAACTGTGTTGGTTATCCAAGATTGAAGTATTGTGCGATTCGAAGTTCTGAACGCACTGTTGATGAAACAGAACGACACAACTGTAATATACTTTGCTTGCGTATCTATGCAAACATTCAAAATGAAAAACGACGAATTTGGTCCAATATTGAACTTTGAGTTATCGTCTATGACATAAAAAAGAGCGCTCGTAGTTGCAAACATCCATAGCAAAATAATACGAGAAAAATATAATTCAAAATTCATGGTATAATATTATACTAGTAAGCCTTTAAGTTTTTTTTTGACATGAGCATCAGCGCAATGCTTGCATTCGTGTCCAATATTGTTTGCTCCAACTTTTCAACTCGCGCGATAAGATAGTTGATTCTCTCGTCTGGGGAGTAATCATGAATATGATTGCCATCAAATACCTCATTTTCATGATCATCATCTGTTGTGAGATCACTCACTTGATCATCAATCTTGAGAACAATATCCATCTCGTTATACCCCCTTGCATCGGTCCGCTTCTCGATAAATTTCTCATGCTCCAACCGACATGCAATTGCACGAACACTTCGCTCGTGTGTCGATGCAATTTGATACACATCCATACCCAGTAGCTCATACTCTCTCTGAAGCTTTAAAGTCTCATTAATTGTCCACGGTTTATTCGCTCGCTTTTGCATTATATAATCACCCAAATAGTCTTTATATTATTTAGTGTAATACTAATTTACTGCACAACCAAACACCTAGAACCGCCCACATACTGTTTATCGCGTTTGCACCTGTGTAAATTGCCCAACGGAGCGCCTGGCAATGTGGCGTGGGAGTAAGAAACGGTGACATTATGAACCCCCAAAAGGTACGCGGCGCACAGAAATGAATATACAAATGTGATGCAATGTAGTGAAGCAAGATCCACAAAATATAAATTCCGCAAATTTCCTTAGCAGACTTTAGCACAGTTTTAATCGTTTCGCGAGCAGTCATGATTTTGTTGTTTTATATTTTTCAAATACTCGATAAACTACATTCAATTTTATTTTTACCAATTAAACAATTTATTCAATAACGGTATTTTTTCAATACATAATGGTGTTATACCGGAATATAATTGAACTCCTAAATTATTTGCAATGGATGTTCCTTTTGCATCAGGCGCTTGCGAATTAAGTAGATCGAGTAATTCCTTGCCATTATCCAAAGCTTTAATTGCAATATACTTCTCCATAGATCGTGCAAACAATTTATCAACCGGATTGTCGCGCAAGATATGGGTATTCTGCTGTATCCAACAACTATTATTATTCAAAAAGAATGTTTCTTTGGTAGATATCATACCACATGATGGAGTGATTACTGGAAAATACCCTTCTCCCATTTCACGATCATTTTCATCAAAAAATAATACAACTTCAACACATATCATAAAGAAAAATACACAATTTATCTTTATTATTTTTATCTACTTACTTACTTATGAAATATGGTTTTGCTCTACTTATGGTTTTGCTCCACTTATGGTTTTGCTCTACTTATGGTTTTGCTCCACTTTTTCTAAAAGTGGATTAAGTGGAATATATCACTTTTCCAATACTGTTCCTAATTCCACACCCCTTATTCAGACCTGAATTCAATGCATCCAACGCATCCTTCTTTTGCGCATCGCCGTCAATTCCCACAATACAATTCCCATTCAACTGAACCCAGAAACCATCTTTATTTACACCTTTTCTCATTTGAAACGCCCATTTTATCATCTTTACAGCATACCAAAAACAATATAAAGAGTAATCTGTAATGTATATTAAGTTATGGTTTCCTTGATTTTACCTACTTCACGCAATGAACCTTTATGAGTGAGTCCCGAAGACAAACAAATGAGTCTCATAAAGGGGAGCGTTAGAAATCACTAAAGCGTCTTTCACCATTGCACTCTCAATGGAAAAAGTTAGACCATCGTAGGTGTAATCCCTACTATTGACTTTACTAATTTTCTTGTTTTTTGCCCTGTAAAATGGGCGTTTCAAATGAGAAAAGGTGTAAGACAAAGAGATGATTCACATATGAGGGGTAGTTTGGATCTCGCTTGATAAATGGATAATATCCATATCCATTCATCGTGTCATATTCATCGTGAGAGAACTCCTGATTCACCACTTGCGCAATTTCATAAATAATCTTTCCATACAAATCCTTGATACCATAGCCAATTAGCAAGTTTTTTTTAATGCGCTGTCGGTTCAATTCCTCACACAGAAGAGTTCCCGATACTCCTTTACACTCATTGATGTTAGAACCAGTCTCCTGGTGCCAATACCCATTGTACCAATCAAACTCCACGTCATCAATCGTCGCATCATCATCCGCAAATATAATCGAATACATTTTGTAAAGTATATAGGTTTTGTAAATCCAATCTCAATTTATTTTTACAATAAGTTTTTCACTTTTTGTAAAAAAATAATAGGTCCAACCGAGAATCGAACTCGGGTTATAGGAGTCAAAACCCTATGTGATAACCAACTACACTATTAGACCAAAACCACCTTTCTGAAAGGTGGTGCCAAATCTCTTCCAAACTGAGCTAAAGCCAGAATTTGCTTTGGGAGGTTTTGATCCTCCGGCCTTCTGGTTATGAGCCAGACACGCTTCCTCTGCGCCACAAAGCAATTTGAAACTCCATCCTTTGAAAAAAGGTGGGTGGTCACGACTGGTTATGCACCAGTTACTCCTTTTAAGGTGTGATCCTATTTCACCACACGACCGAAAACAAAGAAATGACCAGTTTCTTCGGGTTGAAGATGCTTACTTTATTTCGAGTTTGCAATCTAATAAATATATCATAATAGATATGCAAAAACTACTCGAAACATTTCACAATTCCTATACTCAAATCAACCAAACCCATAAATATGAATGGGTTTTTACACCTTCGGACAATTAAACCGCCGATTTATATATCGCCATCTCGGCATAGCCGAGATGCTGAATATAACAAAGGAGGTTTATCAGTCACGAAGTAACCGGTTACCTAAAGACATTCAAAGACACCGACCGCAAGAGTCGGCGTTTAGAATGTCTAAAGGTGTATAATAACTTTCCATGATAATATCCGTACTGATTATTAATTGAGTAACGCCAACCAATATATACATTATTATACTATGTGGATTACTCTTTCTGGCTGCTGTTTATAAACTAAAAATGTTTTTTGTTGTAAGCAGCCGAGTAAAATCAGGAAAACAATATCATTTCCTGATAGTCTTATCGGGAATCGAACCCGAAACTCTTGCTCCCAAAGCAAGAATGATACCATTTCACAATAAGACCTAATCAACCTTTAAGAAAGATTGAACCAAATTTGCAATCTGGATTTTGCTCCATTTTCTGAAAAAAATGGAAATGCGTTCGCGGCAGGAGTCGAACCTGCGACCTATCGATTAACAGTCGATCGCTCTAAACCAACTGAGCTACGCAAACAAAACTTGAGACCCCATATTTGCTCCTTGAGCTGTACCCCCCTCCTGATTCCAATGTCGGGATTCGAACCCGAGTCAGAGACTTGAAAGATCCCTGTCATAACCACCCCACAAGCTGCTCCAAAAGTGTTCGCTGGGAGGATCGAACTCCCGACTTTCGGCTCATAAGACCGATGCTCTGCCGACTGAGCTAAGCGAACAAAAGGCCTTACGATAAAGGCAGTGATTGTTGCAACCAATCGGAAAATACTTGCCAAACGAATTGGCTCCACCTTTTGACAAAAGGTGAAAATAGTTGAGGTGGGGTTCGAACCCACGAAGCATACGCAGCAGATCTTAAGTCTGCCCCCTTTAACCACTCGGGCACTCAACTCATTCCACTTTTGGGAAAAGTGGAGCAAAACCCATCCTCCACTAAGGAGGGGGTCGGGAAACCTAGGTTCCCTGGGATACCGGTGACGGGGATCGAACCCGCGACCTCTCGATTAAAAGTCGAGCACTCTTCCACTGAGTTACACCGGTATAAATTCACACGACACACATCATTCCACTCCTACTACACTATAAATACTTGTCTTTAACTCGTTTTTTCAACCTTTAGGAAAGGTTGATCCAAACACATACCACTTTTGGCTCCACCTTTTCTAAAGGTGGATTATCCGAGGCGGGGGTCGAACCCGCAATCTCCCGATTAGAAGTCGGACGCGATATCCATTTCGCCACACGGACATATACTTACCTTTCTCGAACACTCACCCCCTTCAGTATAATATAGTGACATCTCTTTAACTCATTTTATTTACATAGAGATTTTTGTTAATCGTTACTTAAACAGAAAACTTATCTGTATAAGTAACAATGACAGAAACGGAATCATCTGATGCTCGTCGTGACCGAAGAACGATCCAAACAACGAATAACAATGATTACAAACTTGATAATACAATGGTATTGCTTATAGGGTTGAAACCAGATCAATGCGACACAAAAAAAATAATGAAGTTATGTGAAAAAGAAATAGGGAGTGTTCAACTAGTTACAATCAGTTCTGTAAATAATCTCGATCTTTCAAAGGAATATATAAAAGAATACAAGGACGATGGCTGCGAATCTTGTGCGGTAGTGTTGTTTAGGTCGTATAAACAAAACTACAAAAATGTTAAATTACAGAAGGACCTATTGCAAAATGGAACAACATATATAACTCTAACTGATGTGAAGTATTTGGTTACCCACAAGAAGGGATTTGCTTGGTGAATAGATAAACCGTTAATTTAAACCCAATAAATCTACTGACGTTATGTGACTATTTGTATTTTTGTATGTAAGTTGCTCTGTCAAATAATCAATAGTCATTAACTTTTTCTGTAATTGATTATCTAATTGCGTAATAATTTTCTGTTGATTTTCAACAATATCTTTGTTTTTTAACATTTCTACATAATAGTTGGCTTTATTTTGATTCAGAATAGCTAACCATTTCTGGTGTGTTTTTGATTTAATGTGTATAGCGAACTTACATGCATTATCATATGCTTTATCTTTTCTCGAACCACAAAGACAGTATAAGCCATTTTTTATTATAGGTATGCTATCTGTGTAATTACCATTATGATCTACAATTGGGGTATATGTATCAGGGGTTATAGTTAAGTCCATTAATTAATATAATTAGTATATCTTTATATTAATTGGTAAATTTTACATTGACAAAGAGAGAAATAATACATCATCTTGTTTTTTTTTGACAATGGAATATATAAATGAATCTGTATAATTATTATCTTTTAGCGTTTCAGAATTGGTGTTCGCCCAACTACCAAATACACGGTTTATGGTCAGACATAACTTCAACGACATATCCATCATATTGCGAAAGTGTCCCATTTAATTTGACAGAACTTCAGCAATCTGACAAATACGATCAAATATCGACTTTCTGGACAGACTGTGATTACCAGAACACTGTTTCCCTGTATGATCATGAATGGTCAAAACATGGGACTTGTGTCGCTGCTCAGACAGGTTTCTCTCAGAACGAGTATTTTGAGAAGGCAATAGAACTGTATTTGAACAACAATGCGGGTGATGGGAAGTCAGTTTGTTTCGATTTAGAATTCAACCAAATTGTATGTCCAAAATAAATAAAAAGCACGCTCTTTATAACAGCTTCTTGACTTTCGTCTTTGGACTCGTTAAAAATCGTTTGCAAGCGAACTCGGTGAAGAGATACAAGTAGCTTCCATACATGAGGCCGCCCGCAATGACATTCTCTCGTTTCACTGCGCAGTTAGTCGTTCCCAACAGCGAATATGTCATTGCACACAACGATGTGCCGATCAACATTTGAGAAATTTGGCACATTGTGATGAAACCTGGATTCAACCACGCAGGTTTCGCATTTACCGCCATCAGGAAATAGTAGCCGTACATAATCGCATGAACCGAATAATTCATAGAGACAAAGAACAGACCTGTAGATGCTTCCGTCGCATACGAGTGCCAACAAAACAGCAACACCGTGACATGATGATACCAGTGCAGGAAGAGCAATGGTTTCTTGCGCGCAATAATAAAAAATGTATCAACCAGTTCGGGTATCTTGGAGTAAATGAATAACTGGACCCATAGCCCACATGCACCATTTGCAAACGAATCTTTTGGATCACTGCATAAATTTTCCTGTAATGTCATTGTGTTCAAATTGTAAAGTAGCTGTGGGACGGTTCTAAACATTCCAACAAACGAGAAGACAGAGAGAAACAGGTTCCAGTAGGCGAGAGACATTCGCAGATCATATGCTTGGCGATTGGCCATGTAGAGACGCCCAAAATAACAAGCGGCTAGATAATACATTGTAATCCCAACAGGAAGGAAAGGATGATCTCTTGTAAATACAAGACCTGGTGTAGAATCATATTTTTGTTCAAACAAAGTTGTCATTTATTCTAATACAAATAGAATATTTATATTCTTTATCCAAACATCAAAGTAAAATATTGTTATATACAAAATGGGAGACTGCAAAGGAACTATCTATATCGTTGATGGAAAATCGTTCTGTGTCGGAGAGAAAAATATATCAAAAAGAAAAACTCAAAGAAAAAAGATGTCTAGAAAATCTAAAAAGCGTAAAGGTATGACCAAGAAAAAACTAGTTTAGAGCAACAATCCCCCCCCCACCCCATTCCCAAATCACCATCCCTGAAATTTTATTTATGCAATGCATACCAAGATTATAATCGCGACAAGAAGAATGGTAATAATGATATTTAGAATCCGTTGATTCCGATTGTATTGCTTCTCATCAAAACCAGAGGCCGTATCAATGTTTCTCCCAATTCCGTCATCGAATGAATGTTTGTTTTCCTTCCAGAATGTTCTGTATCTCTCTGGTCTCTCTTCACAAAGAATAGGGGTATATTCGTTTGCGAGCATTTTTAAGTTGCCTATTTGTTTCGATTACTTTTGTATTTACTGNTGTGTAAGTTTCATATTCAATTTTTTTATTTCTCTCTCGATCGTATCGACATTGTCCATCATTTGTGTTGCAATTATTACATGTTCTTGTTCCATCAGCGATGAATACACAATAACTTTGTTTGTATAATCTCTCGCATAACCGCATACAATTGCAGATATGTCCTGCATTTTGAAGACGGGGTTTATGANGCCTCCTAGCAGAGCTNCGTCGTAGTCGTCTGCTAAGAGCGCGAGTTCCTGACTCATTAAATCTCTCAAGCCTTCGACACCTACGTAGGAGGAACCCTCCAAATTCGNTGCATTTTCGAAGAGAACCATGATTCTGTCAATATTCTCTTGAATGTCATTCATTTATTTGTATTGTTTGTTTGTCTTTATTGTGATTTGTTTGGTTCAATTTTTTTCGCAAAGTATGTTATACAAATGTCACTAAGAGATTACAAACTGGATACACCCCAATACCACTTCTACAAAGCACAGCACGAAACACAGTGTTACGATTATGTGAAAAATAAACTCGAACAATATACACTCCTGAATAACGACACAATGAAAATGAGTCGAGCACTTGAGTTAATGGATACCTTTATAGATCCGAGTGATCCAGATGCTACAAACGAGAATTCCATTCACGCCTACCAGACGGCAGAGAGAATGCGAGCATCAAACCCAGACAATCGGGAATTGCAAGTGACTGGTCTGATCCACGATTTAGGCAAGGTTCTCTTCAGTTTGGGAGAGCTTTCTCTCGCAGTTGTTGGAGACACATATGCAGTCGGTTGTGAATTTCCAAAGTCAATTGTGTATTATGATTCCACCATGAAAGCAAACCCCGATTACTATCATCCAGTGTATTCCAAACCAAATGGTATTTATAAACCTGGATGTGGGATCGAAAATTTGTCATTGTCGTTCGGTCACGATGAGTATTTGTTCAGAGTCCTCCAGCATAATAAAAATCACGGTTTGACAAAAAGGTATCAAAATATGATTCGTTTTCACTCATTTTATCCATGGCATACAGGGAATGCCTATGCGCACTTTATGCAGCCAGGTGACGCACAGTTGATGGACGATATACTAGAGTTTAATAAATATGACCTGTATTCCAAGGAGGACACAGACTTTGTCTTAACAGATGAGATAAAGGCCTACTATTCTGGACTATTGGACGAATATTTCCCAGAGCCATTGAACTGGTAGAGAGAAACCTTCTGAGTCGAAGTTTTCCACTCGGAGATACTTTCGATGCGAACCGATGGATATTTAGTATTAACAAGCGCAACCTTCCCTTTCCACTTACCATAGAGGAACCACGAATTGGGGTATTGTTGGAATCGCTGATTTCCATCATCGAATGTGTTTATAATGTAGGTGTTTGTGTGATCTGGTTCAAAGTATATCCATTCATCCATTTGGAATGATATATAAAATATCCTTAAATTTAAATAAATAAAATTGATTGTTTTGATAAATAATAAATTATATCAAAACAACATATCAAACATGGAATCCAAAGAAGAATGTGTAATCTGCGCATGCAATTACACTTCATATATACGAAAACGAACCAAGTGCGAGTATTGTGACTTCGAAGCGTGCAAAGAGTGCTGTTCATCATACTTGCTGAATGTGAATACACCTGGATGCATGAGCCCTGATTGCACTGGCATATGGTCTCGTGAGTTTATCAGTGACAATTTAACTAAAGTGTTCGCTTCTACTAAGTTGAAGCAACACAAGGCCAACATGCTCTATCAAGAACAGCTCACATGGATGCAGGAGACACAACTGGAAGTTGAAGAGGAACTGCAAAAGAAACAAATTCGCAAAAAAATCTATGCATTGATATTAAAAAAACATACGCTAAAAGACTCTTTGAGAGAACAAATAAATATTTTAGGCAAACGATACTACGAAAAATCTGCGGAGATAAGAGAACTTGAAAACAAGAAATATTTTTTGAAAATGGAATTGAAGTTCGAGCGTCATAAGGTAGTAAATATAAATCACGAACACATAAAATCGACGAAAGAGAGAATACGTGAATATACACTAAGTATTGCCGCACTCGATAAAGTCTGCGCTGTTTTATATGAAAACTTTATCAAAGATCAAATAGAATTGACCGCAACAACAATTGGACTCGAGTTGGACGAATTGACTGCCCAAATTGCGGAATTGGAGCAACAGTGTAACACTAGGACACCAACCAGAGAAAAGACAAATTTTGTTCAGAAATGTGCTGACCCCGAATGCCACGGATTCTTGAGTTCGCGGTGGAAGTGTGGTCTCTGCGATAAATGGACTTGTTCAGATTGCCACGAACTTAAAGCCGGATGCGATAACCAAGAGGATGGTGATCACAAGTGCGATCCTAGCAATGTCGCCACAGTGCAACTTCTTTCCAAGGACACTAAGGGTTGTCCCAAGTGTCAAACGATGATAAATAAATATGAAGGATGTGATCAAGTCTGGTGTACTCAGTGTCATACTGCATTCAGCTGGAAAACTGGGCAACTAGAGACCAAGATCCATAATCCGCATTATTACGAATGGCGACGTAAAAACGGTGGTCTCGCAAGGGAACCAGGTGACATTGTTTGTGGGAATGAGCTGAACCACGAGTTGCCAAATGTCATACGCAATCTACTGATTGACAAGGATTACCAATCAGTGACAGAATTCAATCATATATGCTTATACATCTCCGATGTGGTCCGCAATTGCCTACACCTGCAGTATGTGATAATCCCGTCATTTCGCCAAGGGAATAATCAGACATTTGCTGAGAGAACAAACTTGTATCGCAAAGCATATTTGAAAAAGGAATATACATTGGAAAAGTTAAAACAGCAAGTGGAGCGATTGGATCGCACAATATCACTAGCTATCGAAAATGAGCAAGTCGCGACATTATTGCTGGACACTGCAAAGGAAATATTATTCCGATTCAAGGCAAGTGCCGACACCGAAACATATGATGTAAAAATTCAGGATGAACTTCAGGTGTTGGTTAAATATTCGAACCGATGTTTAATGCGAATCGGAGTTACATACACGACTTCAACTGTATATCAATTCTCCATGTCGGTTGGCTATAGTATGGTTAAAACTGACCGCAAGGCGCTCATGTTATAAATTTATACATTACAAAAATCGTTATAATGTATAATACAAATCAACACGACCAGGTCTAATATAAGATTGTTCGTATTTATCTACAATTGTCGCCTTATTCAAGTTTGATGTAAGAATAACAATGACAAACGGATATATATTCAAATTTATGTCATCTAATAATGTATTCCAAGACATTTTACTTTTTACTTCAATGGGTATATTATCATGGAATTTGACATTGTTATTATGCAACATATGAAGAATCACATCAAACTCGTCGATAAGTAATACCAATGGATTTTCATATGTTGGTTTAACTGTATCATATAAATTTCGCAAATTGTCGCCAGGTTCAATCGGGTTATAGGTTTTACACATGGAACCATTCAGAGATTTCGCAAGTAAAACCCCTATAAATGTTTTACCACCACCAGGTTCTCCTGTAATCATTAATACAGACCTTCGATTTTTTTTATAGTGTAGAATAACATCATCTAATATCTCACTCTGTTTATTTCTTGGAATAAACTCGGTGCATCTAAAATTATTATTTTTGTATTTTATACAGAAGTAATTACCGGTTCGAGTATATAATTTTATATATTTTTCGAAAGTTCCTTGTTTTTCAATATTCATTAATTTCGTAAATTGTTGTGATCTGCATATGCAATATAAAGTCTGGTTTTGATTATTACCATCTTGTTTTATTTCAGTTATATATCCTATGTAAATGAAACCAAAGAACAAACCTGAAGGGTCATTTTGTTCATTGCGAAGAACCGAATGCGCAATCTTCTTGCTAATTTTCATTATTGTATTTTTGTCGATCGTATAATATACAGTGAAACCAAATAAATAAACACATGAAATTAACAATTGCATAACAAGTTGAATTATGCCGGTTGTTGAAAATAATACAATGTTTCCAATATTTGACATTTTTATAGGATTCGTTGATACTGTTATGTTATGTAATTATGAATTATAATAGTCAATTTTTATTGTTCTTCATCAGTGCTAACATCATTGTTCTCATTTACAGATGTATTGGCGGAAACATCCAAAACATGCTGAGACCCACTATAATTGCGAATATCATACCTACAAACAGGACACCGACAATTTGTGAGAAACCATGCATTAATCTGTTCTGTGTTGAAAGCATGACCACAGTGGCGAATCACAGTGACAAGTTGATCATCTCCTAACGAATCCAACGAAATTGGACAAGTGGTATTGAGAGGGCGAATGATGTCGCCATATCTAGCAATCCTCGTTGCTGTTTCAATTTGTGCTGGGCTTGGGTAAATATCTATTGGTGCCAAGAATGACTCCAAAATGCGATTGATTGTTGATTGATTTGTTACAGGAACAGTATATTCCCGATTGACAACATATGGACTATTTGCAGGAGCAGTGTGACCGTTCATCATTCTTCCTGTCATACGACCAGCGGTTGATGATAACATACTACTATTTGGTACAGTTCGGATTGTATTTTCATCGTTCATAACTAGCAATGCATCTCTCACATCACTATCATATGATATGTTTTGTTGCTGACGCGCTCTACTTGCATATTGGCGCGGGTGTTCTCTGCTCGCATTTTGTTCGCGGTTAATAAGGCTGACAATTGCCCGACTAATTTCACCATTTGCGCGGACGAGCTGGTCGATCTGACGAGAATTACTATGATACAAATTGTTTAATACATCCAAACGAGAGTGCATATATTAAATATAAACCAAATCTGTTTAAATATATTAATGTAAGTATTGTATTATCGAAAATGGACGAGTATAGCAATAAAGGCCTTAGTGGGCTTGCAAATTTAGGCAATACTTGTTTTATGAATTCCTGTATGCAAATTCTCTCGCATACCTATATTTTAAACAATTTTTTAAACAATAACTCGTTCAAACGCATGTTACAAAAGAAACCCGAATCTGCTGTACTTTTGGAGTGGAATGATCTACGCAAAATGCTTTGGGCTGACAATTGTATAATCGCACCGAACAAGTTTTTAAAGACTGTTCAAAAGATTGCCGAGATCAAAGGGCGAGATATGTTCACAGGTTTTTCCCAAAACGACCTTCCAGAGTTTCTCCTCTTTATCATAGATTGTTTCCACACTGCTCTGGCGAGAGAAATAGTGCTTAGTATATCGGGACAAGTAGAGAATGATACTGACAAAATAGCAGTCAAATGCTTTGAAATGATAAAGAATATGTACACGAAGGAATACTCTGAAATATGGAATATGTTTTATGCAGTTCATGTTTCGGAAATCAGTTCTCTCTCTTCAGACGAGGTTTTGCAACAGACACCCGAACCATTCTTTATGATTGATCTACCCATTCCAAATAACAACCGTGATCCGACACTGATCGATTGTTTCAACTTGTATGTAGAAGGAGAAATTTTAGAAGGAGATAATGCCTGGTATAACGAAGCAACAAAGCAAAAAGAGAATATACGAAAAACAATCAAGTTCTGGAGTTTCCCTATGATCCTTGTAATTGATTTGAAGCGATTCAACGCCAGAAATCAGAAGAACCAGGTATTGGTGTCATTCCCATTCGATCTCGACTTGTCCGAGTATGTGATCGGCTACAAGAAAAAGAGCTTTGTCTATGAGCTCTATGGGGTTTGCAATCACAGCGGAGGTGTTTTAGGAGGTCATTACACTTCGTATGTGAAAAATGCAAATGGAAAATGGTATCATTTCAACGACACATCAGTTGCCGAGGTTTCGATTATAGAGTCAATCGTTTCTCCGAAGGCATATTGCCTCTTTTATAGAAAAAAAACAATTCAGTAATATATATATGGACAAATCGGAAAACAAAGATATATTTGATTACTTGAACAATGTATCGGTACCACTGATTCTCATAGTGATTTTTGTCTTGATTGTTATACATTTCATGGTAGCATCTTTAGGAAATAAAAAACTAGATGATTTTACAATCATTGGTTACAATGATACGGATAAAGGGAGTAACAGCTTGTTATTTGGCGGTATTGGTATATTATTTCTCGGTGTCGCGATATTATTGATATTCCAATATGTTTTGAATTATAATATTTTCGAACAGATTAAGGATTTCTTCTCAGGCACAAAAAATGTTATAAAGGACAAAATACAATCCGCTCAACCAGCTATTGCAGATATACTCACTGTGCCACAAATATCTGGATCTGATGATGGTATATTCAATAATGCCGACGGTAAAAACCAAGTATTCAATGTTCCGGGGAACAAATATGGATATGATGATGCGAAAGCGGTCTGCAGCGCGTATGGCGCTCGTTTAGCAAAATACGATGAGGTAGAGGATTCTTACAAAAAGGGTGGTGAGTGGTGTAATTATGGATGGTCTGATGGTCAAATGGCTCTCTTCCCGACACAACAAAAAACATATGATATTTTACAGACCAAGAAGGGTCACGAAAATGACTGTGGGCGTCCTGGTATAAACGGTGGTTATATGGCGAACCCTGATCTGAATTTTGGCGTCAATTGCTATGGAAAAAAACCGTCAATAAAACCGGAAGAAGCAAATCTAATGAAAGATACTACACCTTATCCAATAACCATGGAAGATATTAATTTCCAGAACAAGGTAGGTTACTGGAAAGATAAAGTGAATGATATACTTGTTGCTCCGTTCAATTATAAGAACTGGAGTGCGTAAAAATGCAGTTGAAGTAAAATTATATATCGATTTATTGAGATATAATTAGAATTATGGTTCAAGAAATTTTAGGTTCGGCGAGCCTTAGATCTAGAATTACGAACAGTGCCTACCCCACCAGATGCCAGACTGTTACTCTTGTAATACACTTGTGCGTTGTTCGTAAATAACGAAGTAAATATTTGTCTTATTGTTTGTGTAGGAGTAGGAGGAGGAGTGGGTGGAGACGGATTAAAACCAAAAGGTACTGATGCAAATGTCCCAACATTTACATTAGATGCAGTAGATCCAACTGTTCCAAAGAAACCATTTACATTTTTGGGAACATCTATTATTGTAATAAAAGGGTTTTTAAACCAGTTACTTTAAGTTTATTACTTTTGGTAGCATCATTTAATATACTCACAACTCGGCTGTCACCAAGTTTTAGTAGATTAATCATCTGAATTTTAGTATCATCAGATATAGTTGAATCTCCAATAATAGCAGATACATCTATTTGTCTAGATGGCATCATACCTTCAAATAGAGAAGATTTTCCAGAAATATATGATAAAATGCTAAACAAAATAAAAATAATAAAAAATAGAATAACATAACGAATTTTTTTCATTATTATATTGTATTACAATATAATAAATTATTGACAAATTTTGCATGTTAAGTTAAAACTTTATACACCTTTTCTCATTTCAAACGCCCATTTTTTACAAACTTATATTTGTAAAAAATATTTAAAAATATATTCGTAAGGGTTTATAAGTGAATGGAAACAGAAAACAAGATTAAAGAGTTGGAAGACGAATTAGAAAAAACCAGACATGAACTAAACGAAACCAAAGAACATTTGAAAAAATATACAGCACCAATAAGCAGGAGAATATATTACGAAAAAAACAAAGAGAAGGAAAAACAAAGAGCAAAAGAATACAAGCAAAAAACGAATTATAAACCTACACCAGAACAAAAAAAAGAGTATAACAAACAATCATATTTACGACAAAAAGAAAAACACAAACAAGAAACCGATGAAAAAACAGAGAATAAGAATGTTTAGGTAAAGTAGTTGTTTATAAACAACTACTTAAAAATATAATCTTTGTATAGAATATACAAGGATGGTTAAAAAGAAGAAGTTGAAAGACGAATTCAAAGAGTTTAGGAATAATGATAAGTCTGCTTACAAAACTTTCAAAATATCACTCAAATCCATTTTACAAAACCGTAGTTTAGTCCAACCTGTCATAAACAACTTGGTTTTTGAAATGAATGATTTAGTAATTCATGCTTATCAGTTTATTCGGTTGTATGTAATTAGTTGCTATTCCAATAAAACTGATTTACCTCTAATTGATGATACATTCATTTTGTATTGTTTGAAAGTTTTAGGAACTCGTGATAACAGAGGACGACAAATGGTAAATGTTGGGTTGTTGGAAAGTTTAGAAACATTCTACACTACCGAATATCAACCATTGTTAAACCACGAGAAAACCAATTTGAAAAACAAGACATTTTTATTACCATATTTATCAACGCAAATTCATACATCGTTATCAAATAACGCACAAGAACGGTTCATTCAACATTTTTTGCGTTTCGTAAATAAAACCGCGAACAATATAACTGACGATAAATCAACACTTTTCAAATTCAAACATCAAATTCTTTCGTTGAACTATGAAACTGATGAGATGTTTAGCAATTGGAAAACCACTCATTTACCTAACATTTTACCATCTAAAATCAACAAATCAGTTCATTATGATGTAAAAGCAAATCCTATGAACTATTTGAAAGGAATGTTGTATATGAACGAAGTATTGGAAACTGACGGACATAAACTGTTTCAACCGCTTCCACTCCGTAATAATATCGTTCCAAAGCATATCATTTTGGATACTGCGTGTTTGGTTAGTTTGTTCTGTCCTGAAAACTCAAAGAAAGGCGAACTGTTGAAAAACATAACAGCAAACCAAACTGTTATTTGGAATAACCTTGTAAATCTAAATCATAAAATATTCAAAAACACACTTTACCAATTTCATAACCAAATACAAACCGACGGAGTTTCATGTAGTTTGTTGTTTATTAGAAAAGATTTGAAAGATAAGAAATGGGGAACTCGTGTTCCCACAATTGGAGAGCAAAACTTCTATAATATTGAGGATTTATCCAAAGAGCAACTGAGTGAGTTAAAAGACCGAAATGTTGTGGGATGCGATCCAGGCAAAAAATCGTTAGTGTATATGATGGATGAGAATGGTAATAAATTACAATACACAGCACAACAACGAAAGATAGAAAGTTATGGGAAACGAAACCAGCGTATTCTATTACAAATGAAAAGGAAACATAAAATAACTGAAAAGGAAACTCATTTGTCGTTGGAAAATAGTAAATCCATTGATGTAGCAAAGTTCAAACGGTATTTGGTAGAAAAGACCAAATTGAATAAAGAAGTTGGGGAGTTTTACAAACGAGAAGTATGGAGGAAAATGAAATTCCGTCAATACAGTTATGGTAAGAAAAGCATAGATACATTCCTGAATAAAATCCAAGAAACCTTCGGTTCCAATATCCTAATTGGTTATGGAAATTGGAGCAGAGATACACAAATGAAACATTTTATGCCAACGATGAATCAAGGATTACGAAAGCAAATCCACAAACGATTTGATACCATAACAATCAACGAGTTCAATACCAGCAAACTATGCTGTGATTGCTGTAAGGAACTAAAACATTATAAAGATAAGAAAAACACGGATGTATATCGTCTGTTCTGTTGCGTGAGTTGTAAAAACAAAGAAACCGTATTTA
>TBL_comb47_HYPODRAFT_10001732_pt1 | contig 27857 bp, 26 predicted proteins | sample TroBogypolimnion_40_FD_10682 | JGI IMG/M metagenome (IMG submission 10682) | reverse complement strand
TCTGCAGGCAGCCATCGACGGGGAGACCTTCGAGTTCACGAAGATGTATCCGCCTATGGTCGAACAGGCAAAAACCGAAGGACATAAAGGGAAGACCATGTTCGGGTTTGCCGTGAAGGCAGAGGCTGTTCATGCCCAACTGTATACACTTGCCATTGAGGCTGCCAAAGCGGGCAAAGATCTGGCCGTCACCGAATTCTATCTTTGCCCTGTCTGCGGTCATATCGAACTGGGCAATGCTCCGGAAAAATGCCCGGTCTGCGGTGCAAAGAAAAATCTCTATGTAAAAGTCGCCTGATCTCTTCCAGGCTCCTGATGCATTGAAGGAGCACGCTTCCGTCGTGCTCCTTCCCCCTCCTTTCAGTTCTCTGTTTCTTTCGCTATTTAAAAAAAGTAAATTATTCAAGTATGTTCTAAGTATGGAGAGACACGTTTCCTCGAGGAGGCGGCTCGAAATAAAAAGTTGACTTTTATATTGAAAAAATATAAGTTATAGAAAACATTTGATGTTTTATCATAAAAGGGACATTGCCCTCTTTTCTTTATTTTGTCAGGTTTATCAACAAAACGGAGCAGAATGTATGCTGTCTTGCAGCCTTGAGGAAGGGCAAAAGAAGAATCACAGGGCAGCGGAGAGAAGAAGTATGCAAGTATTCAGAATGCATAGATAATTTTGGTTGAGGGAAGTCAACCCTGCAGTGTTCAAAAAGGAGGCATTGAAGAATGAGCGAAAATACAAATACTCTAAAAAAAACAGGATCATCGGGCGGTTTATCGGATCTTTGGAAAAAGGAGGACTATTGGGCGGTTTGGATTGGATTTGGTCTGGTTCTTGCGGCTCTTATATTCTGGTATGCGGGATCCGGTTTTCTAAAATCAATTGCGGTCAGTTTTCCTGGTAATTGGAAGGACTTCAGCAAGATCACGGACCATCTCAGTGCCAATGCTGTTAATCTGCTCCTCCTCTGGTTTGTTTTCACGGTCATATTCGCTATTGCCGTCAAGATTCTGGGGCACGATTTAGGCGAGTTTATCCTGGGTTTCACCATACTTTTTGCTGCCAGTATTTTTATCTATATCCTGGGTACCAGTAGGTTTTCCAATCATTACAACCTGGAGTCTCCGCTTTGGGCCCTTATTCTCGGCATGGTGGTCACGAATCTTTTCAAGCTGCCCAAATGGTTCGACACCTCCCTGAGAACGGAGTTTTACGTCAAAACAGGCATCGTGCTTCTGGGCGCCACCCTGCCTTTCACCAAAATCATGCAGGCCGGTCCCATGGCCTTTACCCAGGCCACAATCATTGCAGTCACAACTTTTGCAACGATTTATTTTGTCGGCACAAAGGTGTTGAAGCTGGATAAGCGCTTCGCGACAACACTGGCGGCCGGTGGCTCGATTTGCGGGGTCTCGGGCTCGATCGCCATCGGCAGTGCGGTAAAGGCGGATAAAAAACATGTTTCCGTGTCGATATCCCTGGTGGTTGTGTGGGCCATCGTCATGGTTATCTTCCTGCCCTTTGTTATCAGGGCTCTTGGCATTGCGGATGGCCCCGGCGGCGCCTGGATCGGCACCTCCGAGTTTGCCGATGCCGCAGGCATGGCTGCTGCCGCCTCAATCAGCGAACAGGCCATCCATACTTTTACCCTGATGAAGGTGGTCGGGCGCGATATGTTTATCGGAATCTGGTGTTTTATCATGGCGCTGATTTCGGTTACGCAATGGGAGAAGGGCGAAGGCGGACAAAAACCGCACGCCAGCGAAATCTGGTACCGCTTTCCGAAATTTGTCATCGGTTTCTTTGCGGCCTCAATTCTTACTACGCTGATAATCGCCTCATCCGATGCCAAAACGGCAGCATCGGTGAATGCTGATGTCCTGGGCACCATCACTGTCCTGAGAAATTGGTCGTTTATCTTTACCTTTCTTTGCATCGGGCTGACCACCCGCTTCAGGGATCTGACTTCGGTCGGCTGGAAACCATTTTTGGCCTTTACAGCCGGCGTAATAATCAATGTGCCGCTGGGATTCATTTTCTCGACCGTTATTTTCAACGAATTCTGGCAATTGGTGAAATAAGACGCTGTATGATCGAGGAAAGGGGAGGGCCTCTGTGTTGTGGAGGCTTCCCCCCCACGGACAAGGCAGACGCTCTCCTTTTCAATAACGGACGGCGTTTGCTTTGCCCCTCGTATTGCCTTTTCTCCCCCAAAAGCAACCGTTTCAGGTTGCCTTTTGGGGGTTGGAAGAGCAAGCATCCGGTATGATTATGCCGATATCTGAGAAATGATGCATGAACAGTGATAATGAAACCTGCGTTCAGAGGATACTCTTCCTTTTTTATTTTTCCGGATCCTCCTGTTTAAAGAAGAGCGCAACTGTTTTTTCCAAAAACTTTCTTGCACCAAAAACAGATCCGGGTAAGGTAAGAGAATGGAAGGAGTATCTGGAAATCAGGCTGGAGCGTATTGCCAGGATGATGGAGATTTTGCTTGCAGCGCATGCTGACTGGGCAATCACGGAAAAAAAGGATCACTTTCAGATGGAAACCGTCTCCTTTGATCTTGAGAAAGCCAAAAAAGTGCTGAACGATCAGGGTTTCGGCAAGGAAGACTATATCCTGAATGTTGAGTATACGCGCAAATGGGGTGTTCTCTAATCAGCAGGGCCGGACCGGAATGATCACCCTGGGCGAAACATGAAAGCTCGTTATTTCAGTTTTGCGTGGCCAGCATCAAAACGAGACTTTCATAGATCAAAACGAGACTTTCATTGAAAATCTGTTTTGGCGGAGGCGGAACATTTTTTTGGGCATCGCCCTGAAGGCCAATGGGCTTGACCTTGAATTCGCTTAGTGGAACTGCCTTTACCCCATGTCAGAAGCTGTACGCCATCATTATGAAACCTATCCCTATCCCTCCTATCCTCTGGCGGCCTCGGTCCGTCCCTGTGATACCTATGCCCTGAACCTTGACGCCCTCTGGGCGCGGTTCAACGGCCGCCTGCCGCCGCCCGAGGCCAGGCGCATCCTGATTGCCGGTTGCGGCAGCTTTTCGCCATATCCCTTTGCCGTGGCCAATCCCCGTATTCCCATCACCGCTCTGGATCTCTCCCGGCGCAGTCTGAGGCGGGCGCGTCTGCATTGCCTGCTGCACGGGCGGCATACCGTCTCCTTCACGGCCGCTGATCTCTGCGACCGGAAGGCTGTGGACGGCAGCTTCGGGCTGATCGATGCCTACGGGGTCCTGCATCATCTGGAGGATCCCCTTGAGGGCCTGAAGGCTCTGGCGGCGAGGCTTACCGATGGCGGAATCCTCCGGATCATGGTCTATAGCCGTTATACCAGGAGTGAGGAGGAGCGCATCCGCAGGGCGCTCAGATTTCTGAAGATCCGGGACATGGATGTGATACGGCGGCTGTTGGCCAGGGCTGCGCCCGATTCGCGGCTGGGCCGCTTTAGGGAGAATTCCCCGGAAGCCCCAACTGCCTCGGGGCTGGCCGACGCCCTGCTGCACCCCTGCGTGCATACGTATCGCATTGATGAATGTATGGAACTGGTGAATGCCTCCGGGCTGCAGCCGCTGCTCTTTGCCCATCCCATGGCCTTGGAGAATGTGGACGATGAGCTCAGACGCATCCGCCTGCTGGAGGTAGAAGGCCAATCGCCCGGCAATTATGTCCTCTACCTGGGACACGGGAGCCGGCAGGAGCATCGGGATGGCGCGGGCGATTATCTGATGCTCAATCCCTGCCTGCGCGGTTGTGTGGGAGTTCTTCATTTCGGGACAGTGCGGATCCTTCCCCGTCTCGGCCACCGGCCACCGCTCTTAGGCCGCGGCGAGAAACGGTTTTTGCGCAGCTTTAGGAGGCCAGTGGCCTGGAAGACTCTGCCGCTGACGGTCAGAAATGCCGCCGAAGCATACATACAGGCATTGTTTTTGTTGAAATTCAGGCTATGAGAACCCATCTGCGGGTCCATCGTATCTGCCGCCCGGCATACACAGAGGGGAAAAAAGTGGAAAATAAAGGGCGAAAACGTTTACAATGGGTATACCCGGAAGAGAAAACCGGGGGGCAGCGGCCTGTTTGGATACCCTATGCAATACAGAACACCGGACCGGCATGGTCCTGTCCGGATTTTCGTCTCTTTCCATATGAATAAAAAAATACACGTCATCCGTCTATCAATTCTTTCGAATATGCTCTTGATCATCATGAAGGTCTGCGCGGGGATCATGAGCGGATCGGTGAGCATCCTCTCCGAGGCTATCCATTCATCCATGGATCTGATGGCTTCCCTGGTGGCCTATTATTCAGTGAAGGTCTCATGTCTGCCCGCCGATGACGGGCATCCCTACGGCCATGGCAAATTTGAAAATGTCTCCGGAGTCATAGAGGCGCTGCTGATCATTATCGCCGCTGTCTGGATTATTTTCGAGGCGGTTCAGAAGATATTCAGGGATGTCAAAATCGAATCCCTGGGCCTCAGCATCGGGGTGATGCTGGTTGCATCGGCGATGAACTACTACGTTTCCAGACGGTTGTCCCTGGTGGCTCAAGCAACAGGGTCCGTGGCCATTGAGGCGGATGCCCTCCATCTGCGGACCGATGTGTATACATCGGCCGGGGTGGCGGCAGGCCTTGCCTTGATCTGGTTGACGGGAAAGAGGATATTCGACCCACTCGCGGCAATACTGGTAGCCCTCTTTATTGTAAAGGAGGCCTATCAGCTCCTTCGCAGGGCGTTTCTTCCCCTGGTGGACATCTCCTGGGATCCCCAGGAGATAACCAGACTGGAAGGGATCATTGCCGGTTATGATGTCAAGTTCCACGGCCTTAAAACCAGGAGATCCGGAAACTACCGCTTTGTCGAATTTCATATCGAGATGCCGGAGAAAATGCCGCTGGCCGAAGTGCATGACATCTGCGATAAACTTGAGATTGCGGTCGGAAAGGAGTTCGACCAGACCGAAGTCTCCATCCATCCCGAACCGGCATCCTGATCCCGGAAGGGGGAACCGGGCGCGGCAACGCATCCTTCCAATCAGAAGAAGCTCTTTCCTCAGCGCAGGATAAAGCCCAGCACTTTCAGGTTGCTGGCCCAGGAACTCCATGGGCCAGACTTGAATGCAACGGTCATATGCGCCTGATTATAGAAGACCGTGGCATCCCGGTCCAGATGGCATTTGCGGTCATAATTGGTATGGCTGATCCGCAGCTTCCAGGTTCCGTCTCCATTGGCCCAGACCTGCTCCACATAGACCGGATGGCCGGTGGACATGCCCCGTCCGGAGTTTGCCTCCAGCACCATGATAGAACCCGGAACGGGCCGGGCTGTGGTATTTCCTGATCGTCTGGCGCAGGAAAACCACTGGACCGGGCTGGTGTCTCCCAGGCGGCAGCTCATCATCCCGGTACGGCAACGGGCATAGATCAGGCTTTGCGGCTGGCAGCGGCCGGCCTGGTGTCCCTTCCTGCCGGTCCCTGCTGCGCCCGGACGCAGGCTATAACACTGCGCGCGGTCACGTTCGCTGAGGAGAATTTTCTGCATATCAAGCCCTGCCGAGAGCGAGTCATTCTGCGCGGTTTGATCCTTCTCGTCTAAAACCCTGGCGGAAGAAGGCTCCGGGACTGACGGCGGTGCCGGTTCCACTGCCGGAGGGATCTGGGCGCAGCCTGCAGTCAGCAGCAGGCAGGCAAGGACAGCATACAGTCGACGGGATATCAATTTTTTGTTTATCATAGGTGGCTGTAGGGTAAGATTTTAGTTTTAAAGGAATTATCCACGCTCCTTCGTCCTGGGGAGCAAGAAGGAGAACTCCTTCGTGACAGTTGCCGCAAGAAAAAGCACAAATTTTCAGAAAGCTCTCTCGACCTCATTGAGTGCCGGTTTCATTGGTTTTTCCGGAAGCCTTATTGAGCAGGAGGTTGTTGTTTCCCGTCAGTTCGGCATCCTTTCCCGCAAGGCTGTTGGACTTCTTCCAAAATTGTATTGCCTGCGCAGTGGCGCCCTGCGCATATTTCACCCGGCCCATGGCATTCCAGTACCAGCCGTTCCGTGGCTCTATCCGCAGTGCCCGTTCCAGGAGCATTTCCGCCTGGGCAGAGTCTCCCTTCTGTAAGGCCAGTGCAGCATTTTGATAGAGAATGTGCGCCGGTCCTTTCTGCGGTTTCAGTTCGGGCGCCACGACCTCTTTTTGAACAGGAGGAGGGAGAGGTGCTTCCTTGAGAATTGTTTCTCTCTGCAGCGGAGGCTCCTCCTGAGGTATGGCCTGCTGTTCTTTCGGGGGTAGAGGCTTTGGCGGCTTTGACGGCCGGGGCTTGACGGTCTCTTGCGGCGGTGGCGGGTTTTGAGGCCGATTCCCGGCACAGCCGTTCACGATCAGGGAGGCTGAAAGAAGCAGCAGGGAAATGCGCAGGAATTTATAAAGGCTACTCGGCATGTGGTCTCTTCTCACAGGGGGTTAAGGAAACGGGTTTACCGGAGTTTGAGAAGCGCCGGAAGCAGAGGGCGATTCCGTGGTCGGCGGCAGGGTGTCTGTTGAAACAAAGGGCAGCCTTTGTCCGTCCTGCGCGTTGCTCCAGGCAATCCCAGGCGGTTCGTTGAGTTCCAGGGGTTCGGGATTCAGGCCCTGCATGATCCTGCCCCAGACGATCATTGCTCCTGCTGCGCCAGTCATGCCCACCGGTTTGTTATCATCGTGCCCGAGCCAGACAACGGCCAGCCTGTCGCCGGTAAACCCTGCAAACCAGCTGTCCCTCAGGTCTTCCGAGGTTCCGGTCTTACCAGCCACGCCCAGGCTGGCTGGCAGATACGAGGAAAGTCCCCTGGCTGTTCCTTCCTGAACAACGCGCTGCAGACCGCTGTTGACCAGAAAGACGGCCTGTGGAGAAAATCGTTGCTCCACTGAGAGGCCATACCGTTTGATCAAAGTATGATCCGCAGTCATGACGCTGTTGATGGCCCTCTGCGGCACATAAAATCCGCCGGAGGCGAGGGTTTGGAACATTTGAGCCACCTCAATCGGCGAGGGCGAGGCCGCCCCCAGAAGAAAGGAGGGGTAGGGCGGAAAGTTCCCCGGCAATCCAAGGAGTCCGGCGGTCTGGATGACCTTGTCCAGACCCACCGCGAGGCCAAGGTTGACTGTCGCAAGATTGTAGGAATGAGCGAGAGCCTGATACAAAGGAACCTGACCATGCTCTCTTCTGTCAAAGTTTTTCGGTTTCCACGTGCGGCCGTTGCCCTCGGTCAAAGCCACAGCGCTGTCCTGCAGGGGAGTGGTCAGGGTATAGCCGTTGTTGAGGGCTGTCAGATAGACAGCGGCCTTGATCAGGGAGCCCATGGGCCGTTTGGCGTCGAGGGCTCTGTTGAAGCCGGAATCCATAGGAGTCCGGCAGCCGGCGATGGCCTGAATTTCACCGTTTTCCCGGTTTGTTATTACAACAGCCCCTTGAATATTCTTATGTTTATGCGCTTTTTCCAGAGCGGTAATGCCTGCTTCCAGCTGTTTTTCAACCTGCAGCTGCACCTGGGGATCGAGGGTGGTCATGATCTGCAGGCCGCTTGAGGTCAGGTCTTCATCATGATATTCCTGGCGCAATTGGCGGCGGACCAGATCCAGGAAGGCGGGAAAACGGTCCACTCCGCCCACAACCGGTTCCGATTGAATGAGGGGCGAGGACACTGCCCGGTCATAGTCTTCCTGTTTGATCAGCCCTTGCGCAAGCATGACGTCCAGAACCACCTTTCTTCTTTTGAGGCAGCGCTCGGGATTTCGCCGGGGATCGAAATAGGAAGGACCCTTGACTAAACCCACCAGAACCGCAATCTGCTCCGGTGCAAGATCCTGGATATTGCGCCGGAAGTAAAATTGGCTGGCCAGGCCGAAACCGTGGATGGCCCGGCTGCCGTCCTGCCCGAGGAAAATCTCATTGGCATAGGTGGTCAGAATCTCGTCCTTGCTGTAATGCCTTTCCAGAAGAACGGCCATGAGGGCCTCGCTGATCTTGCGTTTCAGGGTGCGTTCATTGGTCAGAAAATAATTCTTCACCAGTTGCTGGGTCAGCGTGCTTCCCCCCTGCACGGCATCGCGGCTTCTGATGTCGATGGCTATGGCTCTGAGAATGGAAACGAAAGAGATGCCGCCGTGCGAGTAAAATCCTTGATCTTCAACGGCCAGCAGGGTCTTGACCAGAAGATCTGGGAGATCGGAGCGGGTGAGAATGATCCGGTCCTCGTTTTCACGGGGGTGAAAGCTGCCGATCCTTGCGGGATCGATCCGGATCAGGGTCAGCGGGGCATGGGTTCCGCTGTCGCTGAGTTCCTGTATCCTGTTGCCGGAAAAGGAAAGGGTGATCCTGGTCGATTTCTCAAGTCCTGATGGATAGGCAAAGTCCCTGGTGACGATGTGAAAGGTGTTTCCTTTCCGGTCATAGCCGCCGGGAGCCGTAACCGGATCTTCCAGGCGGTAACCTGCCAGCTGCAATTCCTGCTCCAGCATCCCGGGTGTGAAGGCCAATCCGGAAAAGAGCTCCAGCGGCCGGGCGTAGACCACTGCCGGCAGCAGCCAGCGTTTGACGGTGAATTTCTGCTGAATCTCAGCGTCCATCTGCCTGATGGAAGGCATGAGCATGATATATGCCAGCAGGCCCATACCCAGGATCAGGCTCAGGAAAAGGAGACCCGCGATAAGAAAAAGAGACGGTCCCCGCCGGGTGTTTTTAGTTTCTTTCATAGTGGATGGATTTTTTATGGACATAATGAATCTCTACTCTAGCCGTTTCCGAAAGATTCTTCATTAAAATGGTTGCTTCGCACTGATTTTTCTCGAAACGGGAGGCGAAAATACATCCAGCAAGCGTCAGGTTGTGTATTTGAATTGATTATTTTTTTTCCAGGGTTACTGTAGATGGAGGTGAATGTATGCTGATCTCTTCGATCAGGCGTGTCTGCAAGAGGGGGTATTCTGAAGGTGTTTCAGGGACAACAGTTAAGGAAAATCGAATTGCGGCCTGCACTGTCCAAAATACTGGGAATCGCCGGGCGGTGCTGTTTTGTTCTGATTCTTTTCTCTGTTATTACTGTGCTCTGCCTGCGCTGGATGGCGCCGCCCACAAGTGCAGGCATGCTTGAAGCCCGCTTTGTGAGAATGCTTGCGGGGAAAGATCCGGGATCTATCAGATACCAGTGGGTTGACTGGAAAGATATTTCACCGCATCTGCCTCTTGCTTTGGTGGCTGCCGAGGACCAGAAGTTTCCTTTTCACTGGGGATTCGATGTGGATTCCATAAAAAAGGCAGTGGATGCATACGAGGAAAATCGCCGACTGCGCGGTGCCAGCACGATTACCCAGCAGGTGGCGAAAAATCTCTTCCTCTGGCCGGGCAGGAGCTTTGTCCGAAAAGGAATCGAGGCCTATTTCACCCTTTTGCTGGAGGCCATGTGGCCGAAGGAACGTATCCTGGAAGTCTATATGAATATTGCCCAGTTCGGTGACGGCATCTATGGCGCGCAGGCGGCGGCGACCATCCTGCTCGGCAAATCGCCTTCCCGGCTGACCGAAAACGATGCGGCCCTGCTGGCGGCTGTCCTGCCCAACCCCGTAGAGATGAATGTGGCAAGGCCTTCCGGTTACGTGCTGGGGAGACGGCAATGGATCAAAGAACAGGCCGCGCGGCTTGGCGGGCCGCGTTATCTGGAGCATATTTAGCAACGATAGGGATAATGAAAATGGTGCAAAAAGTAGTCCCTTCTGTACTGGCGCTTTTCGTCTGGGTCGTTTTTTTTCAGGCGGATATGGTCCGTGCGGCTGCTGAAGATCCTCTGGAGATCCCGCCGGAGGTCTTCTGGAGCAATATTCGGACATCCCAGGAACTGGCCGATTATTTTGAGAAGCGCTCCAATTTAAAGACCGGATTGTCCTTAAGCTTTTATGGCGACGAGAGGCCCATCGCACTGTACGGGACACAGATTTATGACGCCGGCCTGCGCCTGCTGGCCGATTCTGCCTATTCCCAGCAGATTATTGATACATTTTCCCGGAACAGTTCTTCAGGCGGTTCCCGCAACTCCCCGCAGATAGCCAAGTCAGGCAATGCCTCCTCGAAAGACGGCATCTTCTGCTGGATCCGGATTGAAGGTTTTGAACAGCCGCAGTGGTGGAATACCTGGGAATGGTCCATCAAGACCGGTGAAAATGCCTGGTTCGGCAAAGGAGCCCTTCATTATTACCGGCAGACTCACGATTGGCAGGGCCTGCAGATCGCTCAGGAAAGAGCGGAGTTCATTCTCGGGCTGCAGGATCAGGACGGGGCCGTCCGGGTAGGTCCGGTGAATCCGCAGGATAATTTCTGGTGGAATGTCAAATCCACCGAAAACAATGAAAGCGCACTGAATTTTCTCGACGAGATCTACATGACCACCCATGATCTCCGCTATAAGCAGGCAGCGGACCGGATCTATGAGTGGCTGATAACCACCATGTACAACAGGGAGCAGCACCTCTTTTTGCGGGGAGAGGTCTTTAAACAGGACGGCTGGGTCGCAGACGATCTGCAGGTGTTTTCGGCCGATACGACCTCCTGGGCGCCCTTGCAGCGTATCCTTGAAGATCCCCGTTTCGGCCAGAACCGGCGGGAGCGCCTGGCGGAGGTGGAACGGATGCTGGCTGCAACCGTTGCGCTGACCGGCATTGTCCAGAACGACATACTGAAGGGGATCAGCTATTCTCCCCGTTCCAGGGAGGCTGCGGTGATTGCAGTGGAATGGTCGTCGCAGTTGGCCTTACGCTATCTGCAGGTCTCCTCCGAATATCATGACGAGGGCGTGATGGATAAGGCTATAGAATATCATGTCGAAATACATCGATCTGATTGGGCAGCTGCAGGGATACATCCAGAATAATGCCGGAGAGAAGACTGTTCCCTATGCCGTGTATCCCGATGGCAGGGTTGCGGGCAATGAACCCATGTGGGACGAGACCATCCGTACCCCGCAGGCCTACGCCTCTATTGCATCCCATCTGTATCTGGGTTTTGCGTTACGGGGCTTTGATCCTCTTCTCGACCGGAATATCTGAAATCGCCTCCTGCAGAGAGGCAGCCGGGGATCTCAGGCTGGCAGATCTCAGGCTATGAGATCAAGACCGCTTTCCACGGACTTATCGGATAATTCCTTGAGATGCGCCCTCTGAACCGTGGCGACGAGGGATTCTACTTTTGCGGCCATTGCCCTTGTGACAAGGTCGAACTTGACGCCGCAGATATATTCGGTCCCTTTTTTTCCCCGGATTTTGGAGAGATGGCGGATATTGCCGTTGATCCGGGCCACCATCATGCCGTCTTCAATGAACTCGAATGTCCTGATTTCATCAATGCGGAAGAATTCCTGCTGCTGTTTCTTGATTGAGAAGGACATGCCGCTGACGCTGATATCGACAATTCTTGATCTCATGGAATCCTGCTTTCTCTTTCCCACCACCAGTATCTGCAGATCCAGTGTTTCCGGGACTTTGGCCCGAAATTCCCTGGCCTTCCGGATAATTCTTCCGATCACCGGATAGGCGAGCCGGAGAACAGGCAGTTCCCTGACTATGGCCAAGTCCTGGAAAAATGTCCCGAGCTCAACGGCAAAGGTGCTGGTGAATACCCGCAGCAGAATTTGCTTTGTGCTTCGGATATTGAGATTTCCAATGCCGGGTTCAAGCGGAAGCGCAATGATATGGTTCATGCTTTTGAGATAATCGCCCGGTTTATAATGAGGCTCCACCATGACGGTTTCGTCATCAACTTCAGTGGATATGAGATCGGGGAGATCATCATGGATCCTGCTGAAATAGACCTGGGATATGCCGTCGAGTTCGACCTCGATGATTTTCTCATCGAAAAGCGCAGTTTGGAGATAAGGAAGGATGTCTGTGGCTTTATAGAAAATATCTCCTTCCTCCAGGAGATCGGCTATGGCATTGTTGGTATAGGCCATCTCAGGAAAAAACGCTGAAATCCTCCTTTGCACACGTTGAACCAATGATTGTCTTTCGTTGTCTTCCATGCGTGCAAGGCTGGCTACCCTGGATTTTATGTAAAGGTCATTATACCGGATTCTGACAAGCGTTGCGGTCTTCCCTGTTGCAGAAGCCTTTATCAAGGTATCTCATCGGGAATGAAATAAAAAGGGGGGATGAAAAAAAAATTCTGCCGGAGCGAAGTGAAATATATCCTGGAAGGTTGGATGGATAGCTGCTAATACTTTTCAGGCAGAGAGGCCCGGAACCTTAAGCCGGGGAGGAGATAATGCTGATATTTCCTCCCGGTCCTCCCGAAAATTGTGCTGCTCTCTGCCTTTCAAAGGGATGAAAGGCAGAGAGTGCGGAAAGACTGTTCTAGCGTGAGAAAATCATGCTGAGCACGCGGTAGATGAGCTTGGCCGCCAGGTAGTCGGGGGCGGTATTCCCGTGTCTGGGCAGCAGTCCGACGATATCCATTCCGACGATCTTTTTCTCCAAAGCCACCTGCCCGATCAGCCGGGTGAGCATGTACCAGTCGATGCCTCCGGGCTCGGGTTTGCCCACCGATGGCATAGAGGAGGGATCGAGGATGTTGAGATTGATGGTAAGATAGACCCGGTCCGTCAGGATATCCAAGGCGTCATTGGCGGCATTGATTCCATGACGAAAGAGGTCTCGGGCAAAGACCACCCGGTCGGGATCGGTATGCGCGCGTTCCACTTTCTCCATTCCTCGGATGCCGATCTGCACGGAAGGGCAGATTTTATTTACCTCGGTCATCACGCTCACGGCGGTGAGCTCCGGCTTGTCCGAAGGCATCAGGTTGGCGTGGGCGTCCAACTGCAGGACGCTGAGGTTCCGGTATTTGTCCAGGGCTCCCTGCACCAGACCAAGGGTAACCATCCTGCTGCCGCTGAGGCCGACCACAGTCTTGTCATTGCGAAAAAGAAGGACGGACTGCTGCTGGACCTCGGTCACCATCTCCAGGGGCGATTCCGGGCATTGAAGCGGCGGCATGGTGCAGATGCCCTGCAGGTAGACCTCACTGTCCGTTTCATGGTCATACAGAAAGAGTGCGGTGGAGGCGTCCAGAATCGCCTGGGGAGCGTGATCGGATTCCTCGGTGATCTTGCTGTAAGGTATGGGCAGAATCACTATCTTCGATTGGGCGTATTCCCGGTATTTAGACGGGATATTTGCGAATTGTAATGTATTTGTCAATGTGGTGCTCCGATAGTCGGATCAATATGCCGACTGTATGGATGATGGTGATTTTTTCAAATACCATCATCATCTGTTTTTGTCGTCGTCCTGTTCTTCCCGTTGTTGAACAGCGTTCTTCTGCGGACATATTTCCTGAAGAAAATATTAGACGTTTTATGCGCTTATCACAAGATGAAAATGCTTGCGTCATAGGGGAGCGGGTATCTTTCGTGTGATTTTGAGGGATTGGCCGATGGATGATTACGGGTGCATCATCCGGCGGGAAAAGCGATGGTCCGCCGGGCATCCGGATGTTTCTCCGGGCGGAAAACCCCAGGCGGTGGAAAAATTGAGATCGACCTGTCTCAATGCCTTCGGATATGGTACATTGCGTCTCTTTCGAGGGTTGAGGGAAGGGCATTGAACCGCGGTCCCGACCGCTTTTTTGGCTTGCTGCAAAAGGTGCATTATGAATTCTTTGATACTTGATCCGATCGCCCGGATGGACGGAGAGATCAATCTGCCCGGCTCCAAGAGCGTGTCCAACCGGGTTCTGCTGCTGGCAGCCCTGGCACGCGGGACCACGGTCTTGACAAACCTGCTTGATTCGGACGATATCCGGCATATGCTGGCGGCCCTGGCGGCCCTTGGCGTGGGTTGCCGGCTGAGCCATGACAGGACCCGCTGCGAGATCAGCGGACTGGGCTGCGCCTTCCGGCAGAGTCAGGCGTCAGAGCTCTATCTGGGGAATGCCGGGACCGCCATGCGGCCTTTGTGTGCGGCCCTCTGCCTGGGCAAGGGTGAGTACATCCTCACCGGAGAGCCGCGCATGGAAGAGCGTCCCATTGGCGATCTGGTGGATGCCCTCAGGCAGGCAGGCGCCAGGATCGACTATCTGAAACGGGACGGTTTTCCACCGCTCAGGATTGTGGCCGATGGTCTTGCAGGCGGCAGGGTCACCATCGATGGCCGGGTCTCCAGCCAGTTTCTGACCGCCTTTCTGATGGCGGCGCCTCTGGCGGCAGCGGATTGCGCCGTGTCGATCAAAGGAGAACTGGTTTCAAAACCCTATATCGATATCACCCTGAAGATCATGGCCGCCTTCGGCGTGCAGGTGGAGAACCGGGGCTTCAAGGACTTTCTCGTCAAGGGCGGGCAGCGGTATGAAAGTCCGGGCCACTTCCTTGTCGAAGGGGATGCCTCTTCCGCCTCCTATTTTCTGGCGGCAGGGGCAATCAGAGGGGGAACGGTCCGGGTAAACGGGGTGGGGCTTGGTTCCCTGCAGGGAGATGTGCGGTTTGCCCAAGTCCTTGAGGCCATGGGGGCGAAGATCACCTGGGGGGAAGACTTTATCGAGGCTTCACGGGGCAGGCTTCACGGGGTGGATATGGATATGAACCATATTCCCGATGCGGCAATGACCATTGCTGCCACCGCCCTGTTCGCCCAAGGGCCTACCGTCATCCGCAATGTGGGAAACTGGCGGGTGAAAGAGACGGACCGGTTGGCCGCCATGGCCGCCGAACTGCGCAAGTTGGGGGCCGTGGTCGAGGAGGGGGAGGATTATATCCGGATAGATCCGCCCGAAAAACTCACTGCCGCCGCCATCGACACCTATAACGACCACCGGATGGCCATGTGCTTTTCATTGGCTGCCTTGGGCGGGGTGCCGGTCACCATCAACGATCCGGGCTGCACCTCCAAGACTTTTCCCGACTATTTCGAGCAGTTCAGGAGACTGATCGTGGAATAGGCCCTTGCGGAAAGGCAGAGGATATGCTGCCGGATCAGGGCTTGCAGGCTTTCAGGCGCAGGGCGTTTCCCGCTGCTGGCTGTTCCGGTCGTCTTCCTTCATCAGTTTGTAGGTAATGCTGTCCACCATGGCCTGCCAGCTCGCCTCGATGATGTTGACCGAGACACCCACCGTGGCCCAGTTGCAGTGTCTATCCTTGCTCTCTACCAGGACCCGGACCTTGGCCGCGGTGCCATGCTGGCCGGAGAGGACCCGGACTTTATAATCGGACAGCTCCATTTCATCGAGACAGGGATAAAACCGGACCAGGGCCTTGCGAAGCGCCCGGTCCAGGGCGTTGACCGGGCCGTCGCCCATGGCGGCGGTATGGACCTCGTCGCCATTGACGGAGAGTCGGATGGTCGCCTCTGTAAGCGGGGCTTTATCCATCCGGTATTTTGTGCTCATGACCCGGAATCCATCCAGCTTGAAGTAGTTCCGATGCAGCCCCAGGGCCCTGCGCATCAGCAGTTCAAAGCTGGCCTCGGCTCCTTCATACTGGTATCCCTGATTTTCCAGATCCTTGAGGTCGCTGATGATCGTTGAAAGGGCCGGATCGCCGAGATCGAGTTTCAGACCCCATTTCCTGGCCTTGTGCAGGACATTGGAGCGGCCGGATTGATCGGAGATCAGAACCCTGCGGATATTGCCGACCTTGTCCGGCTCGATATGCTCGTAGGTCAGCGGATTGCGCTGCACGGCGCTGACATGGATGCCGCCCTTGTGGGCGAATGCCGACTCGCCCACATAGGGCTGAAACCTGTTGTGATGCAGGTTGGCCAGCTCGTCTACCAGACGGGAGGTGCCGTAGAGCCGTTCTATATGTTTTCTGACTTCGCAGTCATATCCCAGTTTGAAGACAACCGCCGGAATGATGGAGGTCAGATTGGCATTGCCGCAGCGTTCTCCGTAGCCGTTGATGGTTCCCTGCACCTGATCTATGCCCAGTGAAAGGGCCAGCAGGGAGTTTGCCACGGCGGTTTCCGAATCGTTATGGGCATGGATGCCGAGTTTGACCGGGCGCGAATGTTTTTTCATGTACTGCCGGACATCCTCGATGATGGGCTGGAGTTCATGGGGCAGGGTGCCGCCGTTGGTGTCGCAGAGGATGATGGTGTCGGCGCCGCCGCTCACCGCCCTGTCCAGGGTGGCCAGCGCATATTCCCGGTTGTTCTTATAGCCGTCGAAGAAATGCTCGGCATCGTAGAAAAGATGCGGAACATGATTCCTGAGGTAGCTCAGCGTGTCCTGAATAATGAGAAGGTTTTCATCCAGGGCGATATGCAGGGCGTCGTGGACATGGATATCCCAGCTCTTCCCGAAGATGGTGATCACAGGGGTCTTTGCATTCAGGAGGGCCTGAAGATTGGGATCCCTGGAAGGGGGATTCTGAAAATGCCGGGTAGAGCCAAAGGCCGCCAATTGGGAATGTTTGAGTTCAATCCCTTGCATCTGTTTGAAATATTCAATAGATACGGGGTTTGATCCCGGCCAGCCGCCTTCAATATAATCTATGCCGAACCTATCCAGAGCACGAGTAATCTTGATTTTATCGTCGGCGGATAGGTTGAAGTTTTCTGACTGGGTTCCGTCACGCAGCGTTGTGTCGTATATTTCTATGGTCCGACCCATGGTTTCCTCATCTCACAGAGTATGGCGCTCTCACATCTTTTGCTGAAACCTTTCGGTTCAGGTTGAAGGTTAATACTAAGAAAAATATTTCAAAAAGCAAATATTTAAAAGGAGGGCGGATTTGTTTTCTTCTCACGGTCCTGTTCCCCGAAGGGCTGCCCTCGCCATGGAAGAGCAGGTGTCCTGCTATGATTTCGAAGGTTTGAAGCAAAGGGCTTTCCGTATCCGGTCAAGGAAATAAATGCTCCATCCCAGACCTGCAGGGGTCAGGACTATACGCCATGACCAGCCCTCGAATTGCAAGGAGCGCAACCCGGTGAAGAAAGCCCAGAGTCCCGGGCAGAGCAGCAGCAGCAGCAGGCAGATGCGCAGTTCGAAGAACAGGGGCCGGTTTTCCGGTATGCCGTTTCGCTGGAAATATTCTCTTTGTTCCGGGACGTTCAAAAGCCGGAAAAAGACGAGATGGATCAGCGCCCACTGACCGAAAAGGGTGAAGACCACATCGGTGAGCCAGTGTGAGGCCGACATCATCCGGGCGATACCCATCAGAACTGTGAGGGAAACGGCCAGAAACAGGCTGACCCTGCCAATCCACCGTGCCTTGCCTGATTCCACAGCCGCCATCAGGAAGTAAGCGAAAATAATCGTAATAGAGGCAGTTGCCGTATGGCCGCTGGGGAAACTTCCCGTAAACGAACCATGAGTGAAAAAGTGCGATCCGCTCTGGTACCATTGGCTAAAGGCCATCTCTTTCCGGAAAACCGAGTCGGGTCTGGCCCTGCCCACAATCTGTTTGACAGTATGGGTGAAAAGAAGGGAACAGCAAAAAGCGCTCGTGAGCGTAAATCCGAAAAGCGGCCGGTATGCAGCAAGAAATGTACGGAATTTCGTGCCCCGTTCCATTGAATTTCCACAGCCATGACGGTATATAGAACAAAAAGGTGAGAAAAAGAAGGGGGTAGACGAGATCGCCTGCCCCAGGCAGCGCCGCACCGTTGAAAATGGATCTGTTCATGAAACCAGCAAAACCATCCCTCTGATGGGTAGAAAGATAGAAAGTCCAGGCGTAATCATGGGGGGTCAGGACTGCAAGGACGATAAGTCCGCTGCAGAGGATGGCCGAAAGGTACAGGATATCGCGATGTGGACGGTCTTTCTGGGTGATTGCGTGCATTACTGTCGTGGTTTGCCTTTTTTCTGCGGATGATGAAATGTCCACTGTGCCCGGACGCGTGCGTTTATACGCTGAGCGGAAGAATACCATACCCGTGCGATGAAGAAAATACCTTGCTTTCCTGAAGTGTTCCTCTTGGGTCCGGCACGTTCTCTTTTGAGGATTCCTGTTGTCTGATCAGTTGCCTGGAAAGATTCGGGTGCCTTTCCAGTGTAAAATCCATACATTCAACGTCTGGTGCGGCTGTCATGCCGCCGTAGGAAGGGTACAATGACAACCTATCCCATTGATGAGAGACTTTTTGATGAATTGGCGGTGCTTTCTCCTCCTGAGGTCTGTAATCGGGCGGCCTGCAGGTATGACGCAATACAAAACGCCTATATCCTCTCGGCCTGGGGCGATGCATATATAATTACTCCTTCTGAACGCAGGATTGAGTGCAGGCCTGGAGGCGTTACGAGGCCCCATCCGTACTTCAGCGTCTTTCTGGTCCATTACCTTTTGAAGGCGCGAGGAATCGAACCTGCCGAGGTATGGATCTCCGAAAAGGATGTCCCCGGCGGGCAGACTTTTTTCCGCGGTCCCCACGAAATCCCGGCATATAAGATATCTAATAGATATAAAAATGATATAAATTTATATGCAGAACGGTGCGCGCAACTGGGTGGGCGGCCGTTGGTCATGGCCGACATTGCCTTTGCGTTTCAGATCATGCCTCAAGCGCGGGTCGCTGTCCTCTATTGGCTGGGAGACGAAGATTTCCCGCCCGAGGCAAAGATCCTTTTTGACCGCTCCCTTGCCGGATATCTTGCCGCTGATGTCCTTTTTGCGCTGGCAGTGGATGTCTGCGAGCGGCTTTCGGGATAAGCGGGGAAGGTGTTGCGCATCCTGGTTTCGGATGCAGGATCAGGCAATGCACGCAACCGGAGAGAACTTTCTGTGTGTTGAGGAGAAACAAGAGGGAGGAGCCTCAAACCGCACCTCGCAGCGTGGGAGATGGAGCCTTGGGCTACATTTCTTCACCATGAAAGATATCCCGGTAGGCGGTATAGATCGACAGGAGGATTACAGCGAAAAAAGGTATCCCCAGAATGACCATGCACAGCATGGGAAGCAAAAAGGACAGAAGGCGGTCGTTGCCGAGGAAGAGCAAACACAGGGCGTTCAGGGCCCCGCACAAAAAAATATAAATAAAAACGAGGAGCATACAGGCAGGGGCATAGACACTGAAGGCCCCCATATTAATTCTTATGGCCGTAAAGCTCAGCCGGAAACTGGAGAAGGTCGTCTGGTCATCAATGCCTGCAAGGCAGGGGGCAAAGTAAAAGCACATCAGCAGCGGAGCGGAGAGCACCAGAACCAGCAGGAGAACGGCGAGAAGAAAGGGGATCATTCTGGGGGAGGCTGCCGAGGGACTCGATCAGGGGGGTGTGTATTCCCGGAGCAAAAGGTTTTCCCAGAAGCAGCATTATCGCAAGACCTTGGGCGGTCAAGGGCAGCAAAGAAGAAAAGCCGATAGCCAGAAACCGGGGAAACCTGCGGCCGAAGCCGTGAAAGAGATGACCGAGACGAAGCTGGTCGCTCACTTGCTGACTTTGAGCGCCTGACATCAGCCCGCCCAGGAAAATTGGAAAGAGTATCACGCCTGCAAGGACCCCGAAGAGGGGGTTGACCGACAGGGGAACAAGAGAGAGACACAGCCAGAAAACAATCATAATCTGCCACCGCACCTGCTGAGAGAAAAAAAGTCGCAAGGCCAGTCTGATCCATAACCATCCGTGAGAGTTGGCAACCTTCGAAGGGAAAAGCGGCCTGACCGGTTGTTCTTCAACATCTGCTGGAGCGGGCTGGTCTTCCGGCTGGGTCTTCCGGGCGGATGTCTTTTCAGCAGGAACCTGGGGCGCGGCGGTTTCGACTTCATCCACGGTCTGATCGGCCACCGGGGCGACAGGGGATGGCTGCGGCGCAGGTTCGGTCTCTTCAGCCTCGATTATTTTTATCTGCAGACCGGCACGTTCCAGATGATCGCGATATTTTTTTGCCTCCTCGCCGCTGACCCCATGCTTGACAATTGAGGGCCGGCCCGAATAGACCATTTTTGTGACCTTCTGGGGATCAACCTGAAACAGCGAAACCATTTTTGCAATGGTGTCGACATGTTTAAATCCGGCATGCAATTTTCCGGTAAAAACAACATGAAATTTTCTCTCCATCCTGATTTGACCGGTAGGCCCTCGCTAATGGTACCAGAAATAAAGTATTGATTGGAACGTTGCAAGATTACATATGATTTTAACACAGTCAGGTATGACTGGCAACTCTTAGAGAAGAAAAAGCCTTTCGCACAAGAGCTGAATAATTATATTGCGAAGAATCAAATGCTGGTGTACAGTTATAAGTTAACCTACAAACCAAAGATTGAGCATCTTTTCATATCGTCACTCCTGCATCTATTGCATTCCTCTGTTGCCGATTAAATTTTATGCTGATCTCTTACCTAGGGAGGAACAGTATGAAATTATTTATCGGTAATCTGCCGCATGACATTACGTCAACCGATATCGACCAGCTTTTCGGCGGTTTTGGAGAAGTGGTTAACACAAACCTTGTTATTGATCAGTTTTCAGGACGATCCCGCGGATTTGCCTTTGTTGAAATGGCAACCCGCTCGGAAGGGCACAAGGCTATGGAAACGCTCAACGGTTCTGAATATAAACACCGTCAACTTGTTTGTAATGAGGCAAAACCTCAGAAGAAAAAAGGAAGACGGTCGTCAAGATGAAACAGAGTTCCGGAGAATTTTGTCTTTCTCAATCATGATGCGAGCCTGGGGGCATCGACCCCGCTGTTGGCACGGACGCATGCTTGAGCTCTGAGAAAGATCCGGCGCATGGGTGATCCTGTCCTCTGAGAGAGCGCGTGTATCGCATGATCTCAACCAAATCCATGGCCTGAATGAGGCAGCAGGCAAAATACCAGTGCAGTTCTTTTCTTCAGAGAAATGATTCCTTGCAGAAGAAAGTTTCCTGGAAAAAGAACCGGAAGTATCAAAAATATCCATATAATTCAGTTGGATATATGAATGGCGCTTAGCGCCGAATTAACAAAAGGAGTTTAATGAGTTTTAGCAAATTTAATTTTCATCAGAAAATTCAATCGGCCATTCAACAGAGTGGCTACACCGCACCAACCCCCATCCAGCAGCAGGCCATCGGGCCGATTCTGGATAAGCGGGATCTCCTGGGCCTGGCTCAAACCGGAACGGGAAAAACTGCAGCTTTCGTCCTCCCCATTATTCAACGCCTCTTAGACAGACCGTCTGGCAAAGTCCGATCCTTGATCATAGCCCCAACGCGGGAACTGGCAGAACAGATTCTCGACTATGTTGAAAAGATGTCCGCGGGTACGAGCCTTAAAAGTCTCGCCGTATATGGCGGAGTCAGCAAGACTGCCCAGGCCCTCCGGCTCAGGGGCGGAGTCGACGTGGTTGTTGCCTGTCCCGGCCGTCTGCTCGATCACCTCAACGACAGGGCTGTGGATCTTTCCGCAGTCGAGATGCTGGTCCTTGATGAGGCGGATCATATGTTTGACAAAGGATTTCTGCCGGATATCCGAAAGATATTGCGGGCGGTCAATGCGAAACGGCAGACTCTGGTCTTTTCCGCGACCATGCCCGGCGAAATCCGGCATCTGGTGGAGGAGATCCTGATGAATCCGGTAACGGTACAGGTTGAAGAGGCCAAACCGACAAAGAGCGTATCCCACTCGGTCTACCAGGTCCAGCAGCAGGAAAAAAATGGTCTGCTGAAGGAAATTCTTGGGCGCAAGGATGTCAAGACAGCCCTTGTCTTCACGCGTACCAAACACAGGGCCAAAAGCCTGGCCCTGCAGCTTCAAAAGTCAAATTTCCGGGCTGTCGCCCTCCAGGGAAATATGTCCCAGGCCAAACGGCAGAGCGCTCTGGATGGATTCAAGAACGGGACCTATTCCATCCTGGTGGCAACGGATATCGCTGCCCGTGGTATTGATGTGTCCGAGATTTCACATGTTATTAATTTCGACATGCCCGATACCGTGGAAACATACACCCACCGCACCGGCCGTACCGGTCGGGCAGCCTGTACCGGAGAGGCATTTACCTTCGTGACCGCCGAGGACAGCCGGATGATCAAGGCGATCGAACGGAATCTGGACCGTAAGATTGTAAAACTGGCCAACCCCCAGATCGCCCCGGAGACCAGGAATGAAGAGCCCCGGCAACGCAATGCAGTGCCGGAAGCCGGCAGCAACGCGAAACCTGCGGCCCAGGTCCGCCCGGGAAAGCCGTCCAGGCAGGGACGGGGTAAGTCGTTTGATTTTGGAATATAATTCGCCTGAAAAGGCATGATTTTGGTCTGGCAACACAGGCCGCCCTCTGAACTCAATGGGTTGAGTTCGGAAATTTTAAAATTGATTCGTTAGCGAATCGAGTACACTAGGAGTATGAACAATGGCAAAGGGAACAGTGAAGTGGTTTAATGATGCAAAAGGTTTTGGCTTTATCGAGCAGGAAGGCGGACAGGATGTTTTCGTTCATCATTCCGCTATTCAGGCAAATGGCTTTAAATCACTTCAGGAAGGCGAGAAGGTAAGTTTTGATATCGAAAATGGTCCTAAAGGACCGGCAGCTGTCAACGTTGTAAAGCTGTAAGACCGTTCCGGGCTGCAGAAACTCCCGCAGGAGATTTCTGCAGCCCGGTTCATCATGTTCTGGCGAGGGAGCCTCTTGCTCCGCATCGTCTGTCAGAGATTTTGCAGACCAGGTTTGCATTTTATCGCTTTTTTTTGCATTTTTCCCCGCGTATCGCCCTCCCCGTTTAAAACACCCCCAGTTTGAGATTCCCTTTGGCATAGGCCGTGAAGGTGATAGAATAAAGTGAGACGGTTGAGAGTATACAGTCTCGCTTCGTAACTGCGCCATTTTGCAGTAATGAAGGTATCCCCCCAGAGGCTGATGCATACAAACGAGTTGCGTCCAGCCGGTTTTTTGATGCCGTCGGACCCCTGCGCCCGGCGTTGCGAAGGAGGTGCCATGTACCGGATCCGTTTTCACGGAAGGGGCGGCCAGGGAATGAAAATGGCCAGCCATATCCTCGGCACGGCCTTTTTCCTGGCCGGATTCGAGGTTCAGGATGCGCCCCGGTTCGGCGCCGAAAGACGCGGTGCGCCGATTTTCGCCTATGTCAGGGCGCAGAGGGAACCGATCAAGGAACGGGGAATCATCAGCCGCCCCGGTCTTGTTCTCGTGGCCGACGAAACCCTGATACCCATGCCTGCCGCAGGTGTTCTATCCGGTGTCGAAGAGAGCACAGTCCTTTTCCTAAACAGCAGGGATTCAGGCGAGGTCTGGAAGGAGCGCCTGAATTTTCCGGGCCGGATTCTGGCCCTGGATCTGATCGGCGGGGAACTTACTCTGCCGGGCGGGCAGAGGTTTTTCGGCGCTATCTGTGCCGGTGCCGCTGCCGCTCTGGCGGGTGAGATTTCTGAGGATATTCTGATGCAGGCCATCGATTCCGAGTTGACCCATGTGGAGCCCGCGGTAATCCTGGAGAACAAGATCCGGGCTCGGGCCGCCTTTCTGGCGATGCAGGAGAATGCCGGAATCGTTCGCGAGGGTGGAGGTGTGAAGGTTTTCGGCTACCGGAGGCCTGACTGGATTGATGTCCCGCTGGATGAGGCCGGCCTTTCCGCTCCGGCGATCCATGGCCGGCGCACCAGCGGAACTGATGAAGACCGGGGCCTGGCGGCTCAGGAGGCCGGTGATCGATACCGGCCGCTGCAAGGGCTGCTGGTGGATCTGCTCCACCTTCTGCCCCGATAGCGCTATTGCCGCCGTGGATGGCAAGGCCCCGCATCGATTACGACCACTGCAAGGGATGTATGATCTGCATGGTGCAATGCTCTGCCCACGCCATCTCCCTTATCGACGAGAAAGAGGAGGCGTCCGGTGAATAAACAGATGCTGACCGGAAATGTGGCGGCTGCGTGGGGTGCGCGTCTGGCCGCGATCGATTACCTGCCTGCGTTCCCGATTTCCCCGCAGACGGAAATCATCGAAACCGTTGCCGAATGGATAGAGAACAAAGAGATGGATGCGTCCATGACCACCATGGATTCGGAGCATTCCATGATCACCGCGGCCGGGGCTGCGGCGGCGACCGGAGTGCGCGTGTTTACGGCGACCTCAAGCCAGGGACTGCTCTACGGGATGGAGATGATCTATGCCCTGGTGGGCTGGCGGGTGCCGCTGGTGCTCGTCAATGTCTCCAGAGGCCTTGGCGCCCCCATAACGCTTGAGCCGGATCATAACGATGTGCTGGCCGCACGGGACAGCGGTTTTCTGCAGCTGCACTGTTCCACCTGTCAGGAAGTCCTGGACAGCATCCTGATAGCCTACCGCCTGGCCGAGGACAGACGGGTCCGTCTGCCGGTTCTTGTCAACCTTGACGGATTCTATCTCTCCTACACCCGCGAACCGGTGATCATTCCAGACCTTACGGAGGCCATGGCCTTTGTCGGTCCCTACGAACCGGGATCGGTGCGATTTTCGGCCGATGCCCCGGTCAGCGAGGCAGTGGCGGTGCTGGGCGGGGAGCCCTATTCCTATTTCCGGTATGAGGTCCAGGCGGCTCAGGCAAAGGCACTGGAGGTCTGGGGGGAGATTGCCGCAGAGTTCAAGGCGGCCTTCGGCAGATCTCACAGCAGGATTGATGCCTACCGGGCGGAAGATGCCGAGTATCTCTTTCTGATGATCGGCTCATTTGCTACCAAGGCCATGGATGCCGTCGATCAGCTGCGGGAGGCCGGATGGAAGATAGGGCTGCTCAGGCCCCGTCTGCTGCGGCCTTTTCCCGAGGGGGATCTCAGGCAGCTTGCAGCCGGAAAAAAAGGTATTGCGGTGATTGACCAGAACCTTTCCTTCGGGCGGGGCGGCATCCTTCATACCGAGGTCACCTCGTCGCTGTACGGTCAGCCGGGGGCGCCGCCGGTAGTCGCCTCCTTTATCGGCGGGCTGGGAGGACGCGACATTGCGGCGGAAGAATTCTACCGGATGGCCGAGGATCTGAAAGAGGCCTGCAGCAGGGGCGTTCAGCCTGCCATGCGGATGCTGTATACCGCAGGAGAACTTGCAGCCATGCGCAAGCTGCAGATCATAGCCGGCATACAGCCGCAGGGAGGAAGCCATGAAAACCGGTGACAGTGCGTTTAAGAAACCCAGAGACCTTCCCAATCTCCATATCCTGAGCGCCGGCACCTCCATCTGTGCCGGATGCGGCGGCCTGCAGGCCATCCATGAGATACTGGACATCCTGGGGCCCAGGACGGTGACGGTGAATGCGGCAGGCTGCATGTCGCTCCTGTCCGTCTATCCCTTTACCCCGTTTTCAGGATCCTGGCTGTATACAGCCATGGCCTCGGCTCCCGCCGGGGCGCAGGGCGTGCGGGATGGCCTGGACAGGCTCCTGGCCAAAAAGCGGATTGGAGCCGGCGAGGATATGCAGGTCGTGGTCTTAAGCGGCGACGGCAGCGCCACGGGCATCGGCCTGTCGGCGACCTCGGGGGCCATCGACCGCAGGCTTGATTTTATCTATATCTGTTATGATAATGAAGGGTACGGCAATACCGGCCAGCAGTCATCCGGAGGGACGCCGCATGGGGCCAGGACCACCACCAGCCGCGGCGAGAAGGGCTATTGCGGCCGCAAGAAGGATCTGTTTTCCCTCTGGAAGGCAAATAATCCCGCTTATCTGGCCACTGTCTCAGGGGCCGACCCGCTGGATCTGGCGCGGAAGGTCGAGAAGGCAAAGGCCATCCGGGGGCCAAGCCTGCTCATCGCCTTTTCCCCCTGTCCGACGGGATGGCATTTTCCCCCTCAGGAGTCTATCGAGATCGGCAAGCTGGCCATCAGGACCGGTGTCTGGCCCCTGAAGGAGTATGAGGACGGCACGGTCATCCACACCAGGATACCGACAGGGCGTCTGCCTGTAACCGAATATCTGAAAAAACAGGGGCGTTTTGCCCACCTGTTTCATCCCGGCAATGAAAATCTGATCACGGAGATGCAGGCGGAACTGGATGCCTACTGGGACGGCGTCGAGAAAGGTTCATGAAGATCGATATGGTTTTTCGGGCGTAACCCCGGCGGATGCGCTCAACAGTCTTTGCCCTGCGGTCCGATGTACCATCGTATCACGGTCTTCTGTATTGTCCTTATCCGTTGACCTGTCCTCCGGCACTCGCTTCCGGGAACCTTCAGCAGGTTTCTTTCTTGCTGTCTTGAAAGGTTCAAATTTGCCCTTGCAGGTGAAATCATCTGTATTGCAATACATTTATATGTTATGGTTGTTGAACCAGAGAGACGCCATTGATAAAATACCAGTTAAAATTATATGATAAAATTCAATATATAGGGGAAAATTCGAGACCTTTGGGATGCCCAGCCCAAGCAAGAAAAGGTGCTCAAAAAGATTCAACCTCTTTTACCTGCAGACAATGGAAATTATAACTACGCATAAAAACACGGATTTTGATGGACTTGCTTCAGTAATCGCGGCAACGCTTCTCAATCCCGGTTCCGTTGGTGTCATCCCCAAGGCTGTGAATATCAACGTGGAAAAATTTTTATCCACCCACAAGACGGCCTTCAATATTATCCTGCCTGACGAGGTTGATCACGCCGCCGTTACAAAGTTGATTGTTGTCGATACGGACCAGTGGCGTCGCCTGGACCGCATGGAAAAGCTGAAGGACAGGGACGATCTGGAGATTCATATCTGGGATCATCATCTCAGCGGCGGCGACATTAACGCCGCCTGGATCTGCAAGGAGGCAATCGGCGCCACGGTGACCCTGCTGATCCGGGAGATGAAAAGACGGAAAATGGTATTAAACCCGCTTGATTCAACAGTGCTTCTGATCGGACTCTACGAAGACACCGGCCATCTGAGCTTTCCGGCAACGAAGCCGGAGGATGCCGCTGCTGCGGCCTATCTCCTGGAAAATGGCGCTGATCTGAATGTGGCCTCCTTTTTTTTGAATCCACCCTACGAGGAGATTCAGAAGGACATCCTTTTCAATATGATGAAGTATACCGAGAAAGTGACGTTCAACAATTATACCATTGGAATCAATGTAATAAAGCTTGAAAGAAAAGTGCCCATGCTCTCCGCCATTGTCAGCATGTACAGGACGATCATCAATGCCGATGCGGTCTTTGCGATATTTATCAACGATGAGACCTGCAGTACGGTTATCGCGAGAAGCGGGGTTGACCGTATCGATGTAGGTGAAATTCTACGGAAATTTGGTGGAGGAGGACATCCTGCTGCCGGTTCGGCCACTGTGAAGACGCAGGACTACCTCCCGGGGAAATTAAAGCTCGAAATTATCAGGCTTATCAAACAGAATAAGAGCAGCGGAGCCATCGTGGCGGATCTTATGTCCTATCCTGTGACCATAGTTTCCCCCGAAACGCCTATGCACGAGATCCGTACCCTGATGCAGGAACGAAAGATCAGAGGAATCCTGGTTGGCAAGGAAGATAAACTGGAGGGGATCGTCGTCCTTTGGGATTTGAAGAAGCTCAAGCAGGAAAAACACTGGAGCCGGCCTGTCAAGGCCTTCATGGCACGCAAGGTCGAAACGGTTGGTCCTGGGATGCAGCCTTCCGAAGCGGCGGAAATCATGGTTAAAAAAAACATAGGGCATCTGCCGGTGGAACATGAGGGTTCAATCATCGGCATCCTGACCCGCACCGATATCCTGGCCTATTTTTATGGAATGCTGCCGGATTGACTCCTCTCTGCCGCCGGGGCGGCGTCCCAAGCCGTCCCTCCCAGCAGCGCCCGGAAATGGCCGGGAGGCTCGTATTGAAAGGTCATTTCTCTGCCATTGAAGGGATGTTTGAGCGTGAGCGAGAAGGCATGAAGGGCGAGATATTTCCATGGGTCCTGGCCGTTTCCATATTTTCTGTCCCCGACAACCGGGTGGCCGATTTCTGCCAGATGCACCC
>TBL_comb47_HYPODRAFT_10001731_pt1 | contig 27877 bp, 17 predicted proteins | sample TroBogypolimnion_40_FD_10682 | JGI IMG/M metagenome (IMG submission 10682) | reverse complement strand
GCATTGGTGGTTACTTGAAATGGAGCCCCCGGCGCGGGCAGTATCACCGGCGCACCCGGGGTGACGGTGACCCGCCCCAACACGTCGCCTGCCAGTCCGGTAGCGGGATTGACCTCGCGGACCTCATAGGTGGTCGGCTCGTTGATCGGCTCGAGATAGGCCTGCCCGCCGCAGAGCGACAAGGCGGGATGGACGCGCGCCAGGAGGGAGAGTTTCAGGGCGACGCCGGGGTTCGCCGGGGCGAGCGCGAGGACGGCTGCGAGCTTCTGCGGCAACGGCAGACTCGTGATACCCGGGATGAGGCTGGCCATCCCGTCCAAAGCCCCGCCCAGCGAGACGGTATCTTCGTTGAGGACGATGGATCTAGCCAAGGTGGCGCCGATCGCGACGGGGTCCGTTTGTTGCAGGATGGTGTCCCGGTACGTAAAGCTGCCCGCGTTCGCGATCCGCCCTGGTTTGCTGGAAATGGCGAAGCGTTTTCCGGCCAGGAGCTGCGGCGTCTGCGCGCCGAGCAGCACATAAGCATAGTTCTGGCCGCCGGCATCCGCGATGGTGGTGCCCACCGTGAAAATGAGGTCGTTGAGCGGCGTATCCGCGCGCGCGGCGGCCAATGCGCCCGCCAGGCCGAGGGCTGACGCCAACCGGAGAAGCTCCGGCAGCCGCTGGAATGATCGAATGTTGATTCGCAGGCGCATCAGTAATCCAAGTGGTAGGCGACGCCGCCGGTGCCGGCCGTGACGGTCACCCGGACGCCGAGGCAGCCATCCAGGCAAAACGGACATTTGCCGAGGGTGCCGCACACATCGGCTGAAGCGCCGATGGTCAGCGACGCGTCCACGAACAGCTTCGAGCTCGGGTTGATGTCCGAGTGTACCGAGCCGAACTCGGAGAGGTCCGCGCTCCCGTGGAGCACACAGAGCAATTGGCCGTCAATGGAGTATTTCTGGCGGATGCCCAGGTTAAAAGCGAGCGGACTGCCCAGGTTTTGATAGTACACGGTCATCGTGGCGTCCGCCTGAAAATCGACCAGGCAACTGGAGCCGCCAAACAGGAGATCCGAGAGCGAAAATCCCACGCCGCCCGAGACATAGATGCCCGTAAAGTCTGGCGGGTTGCCCAGCACCGTGGCAGCATCCGCTTCGATGTTCTTGAGCGGCTGCAAGTCGCAAGCATGGCCGAGGAAAAAGCCGACCTTGACGCCCAGTGGCACCGGGAAGGTGGGAACTCTGATCACGCCCGAGCCGGTTGCCTCAAAATAATTCGCTCCCTGACCGAAGGCGAACATCCCGCCCACCTCTCGGATTTCGATGCTCTCCAGATCCGCCTTGCCTTTGACATCGACCGAACCGCCGATGCCCAACACGTCGCTGCCCCGGAGCGTCCAGCGTGCGTTGGCGCTCAACGTGATGGGGGTGCCGTCCGCCGAGGGGAAGGCCCAGTCCAGCGGTTGGTCCTGCGCGGCCAGCACCACCTCCATGGCGGGCGCGCCCTCCAGAATGCAGGCCACCGGCGTGGATTGCGAATTGAGCTCATGCAGGTCCATCGACGCGTTGAACGTTATCGGGTTGGGGACGTTCAGCGTAATGTCGGCGTTCAGATGAATCGCTTGCAACGAATCGTGGTCGAAAATTGGCGCCCCGCGGATCTTGGCAGCAAGCAGATTCTTCGGCAGGTCCCCCGCTCCCTTCATGCCCTCCGGCAGCACGTCGGGCAGATTGGCCGTTATGTTGGCCAACGCATTGCGAATCGCTTCATTGACTTGGTCGAACAGGCTGTCCATCACATGGTTGATCGATAGATCGTCCTCGCTCAGAAACTGCCGCAACGTCTGCTGCAGGTCCCCCGTCACCCCGGAGCTAAGAAAAGCGGTGACGAGTTGATCGCTGATGGCCTTCCTGGCCGCGGTTGGGTCGGCGGTGAGAAAATCACCCGCCGGGTTATCGGCGTTGCCGATGAGCGTGGAGACGTTGCCACCCGCCAACGACACAAAATCCCCCAAGCCCGATCCCTGCACTGCCCCCGTTAGAGCGTTGTTAAAGTCGCTGTCCGCCTGCTTGATCTGATTGTCCAGTTCCTCGATTTGGGCCTGCAAGGCTTCCAGTTCGCTTTGCACCTTCGCCAAAGTCGGCTCGAGGCGGGCGACCTCTTTGGCGATGGCATCGTCGACCCCGCCGGCAATGGAGCCGGCGGCGGCGACTACGTTCGGGTCGCCGTCTGTGATGAGCCGTTTGACGATCTGACTGACGATCTCACGCTTACCCGAAAGCTGCTGTTTCACGATGTCGATCAGCGAGGTCAGAATGTCGTCCACGTCCACCAGCACGCCGTCGATCTTATGCGCCAGGCTATTGACCTCGCTGACGCCGCCGTTCAACGTCGCGGTTGCATCCTGCAGGGCCTGCCCCGCCCCACTCACGGCCAGGCTGGCGCCCTGGACCAGTTGCTGCTTGGTTTGGTTCAGCGTGGCCTGGTTGCTGAGCAGCGCCGCATAGAGGATGTCCACCGGACCTCCGCCTTTATTGAGGAGGTTCTCCAGCAGGGGTTTGAGGAAACTGGTCGGGTCCTGGTTCAGCAAATCCTGTAACCCGCTCAAGCCGGCGCGGTTGAGCACCTGGCCAACCGCCCCTTGCACCAGCCCTCCTACCCGGGTCTGGATCGAACTTTCGACGTCGGCCAGCGCCCCGTCCACCTGGCCTTGCACGAAGTTGCGGAGATCCAGGACCTTGATCTTGGGCAAATCGAGTGAGAGATCTTGGGCGAAGTCGAAATCCACCTTGCCGGTGGACAATTCCTTGAGCGTGCTGTTCACGTCAATCACCGGCAGGATCACCGGGCTCGGGGCGAAACCCACAAACGAATTGAAGTCCGGCTGCCAGACCAGGGGATAATCAAACTGGACCGTTCCCAGCCAGGTTTTCTGCGCGCGCGGATGGAACTGATCTGCGGTTCGGTTGTTTTCATAATCCGCCAAGGCGACGCCCTGCGCCGCCGGCCAGCCGTCACTGGCCGGATCGAACTTGGCGTTCTTGAAGAAGTTGTCGCCGCCCGGCCCCGGCGTGCTCCACCCGCGATCGGCATCCTGGCTGTCCGGCGACGGCCAACCGCCCGCTATCGCCACGGACAGGGCCGTCGATGGGGAATGGGGCGAGGGGATTCCGACATGCAAATGTACGCGGACATCGCTGAAGAACGGAACCCGGATCGCCCCGGGAATGTTGAAGAAACCGGAGCCACCCTGATCCACCCCAGTCGTGAAATAATTGTTGAAGTACCCCTCCCCGGCGGTAGACACCGTGTAAAAGTTGTCTCCGGGCTGGCCGGTTCCTTTGAGCGAGAGCGTGACCGGGAGTGGAAAGCGCGAGTCCGTGTCCGCCGCATGGTCCGCTGGAGTGACCAGGTTGCCGGTGTGCTGAAACCCGATGGTCGCCTGCACTTTGCCGGCAATCATCGGCAGCGTGGTCTCGATGCCCATGACCATGACCCGATCGCCCGTGCCGCAGGTGTCGTTGCTGGTGGGTGAGAAGGCGATGCTCATCGGGGTGATGGATAGGTTTCCCCAATAACTAAGCCGCTTGGGCCCGCTCGAGGCCGGCACCTGGGCCGTCTCCAGGGAGCCCCGGCAGCCAAACGTCATGCGCTCGAACTCTTGATTGAATCCCGCCGGGCGAGGGGGAAAATGAATGGCGCCATCGGTTCGCGATTCGTAATTGTCGCTGTCGAGGTACGACAAGCCATAACTGGTGAACGTGAAACTGAAGCCGTAGAGCGAGAGTTGCATTCCGGGGGCGGCGATTGGGCTGGCCTGGTGAATGCCACTCACCCCTCCGAACCGCACATAATACTTTGAGTGACGGTCCAGCGGATACGAGGCGGTTTCCGTGCCTCCCAGCCAGCTCTGGGCCGTAGCGCCCGGCAGCGTGCGAAAGTTCAACCCGGCATAATTCGCCGCGCCGGTAGGATAGTAAGTGTCGCCCAGGCGCTCGAGGTAAGCGGTCTCGACATCCGTGCCGAATCCGCTGAACAGCAGCGTGGCAGGTCTCTGCGGGTCGGGCAGCGCGGTCTGGTCGCCGAACAGAAACGTGCCCGGCATGTGGTAAACCCCCACCTGGACAGGCGAAGTGGTCTGGGCATAGTGCCCGTCGCCAGCGTAGCCCCAGGTCAAGCTCGCGGGTGCCGTGAGCACCCCGGGCCCCAAGAGTCCGCCGTCCTTTGTAAATGAGAACCGCTGGAGCGGATCGGACAGCGCGAACGCCAGCCGCGCGTGCGGCAGGTCGGCGGCGGCGCAATTTGTGTCCGGGCAGGAGACGGCGTACGAGATGGGCACCGCGGTGCCGGTGGCCAGAAAGCTCCCAGCGGACGCCACCTGACTATTCTCGAGGGTCAGCACGCCCCCTTCGGCGCCGATGGCGATCTCCTCGCCGGCAGCCCGGCCCGAATAGGGAAAATGGGGGCGCAGTTCCGGGGGATGAAGGCCGATCTGGCCGGCGATCCTCGCCACGCCCTGCGCGTCGGCGGTGATCGTGATCGGCGCGCCGCCCGGGGCCGGCGCCGGATTCCTAAAGTAGCCGTCGTTGGACACGCGCTTGCAGGAGCCGGGCTCCGTCACCAGCGCCGCCGCAGTGTCCAGCAAGTCATCTTCCGCTTGCCGCACGAAGACGGGCGCGCCGGGATTGAGGACGATTTGGCCGGTGTTGAAGAACCAGGCGCCCGAAGCCGCCGGAATCCACACGGGGAGTATCTCCGCGATGGCGAAGATCGGACCGGGCAACGCCAACTGCCCGCCAACCGGGGCGAGGGTGCCGTCCAATACCGCCTCAGGAAATACGATTCCGCCGGCGGCAAGGTGATGCTCGCCACTGTCGCTGGTGCTGAAACCGGCCGGGTATTGCAACATGAACGTGCCGACGGCCCCGCCGGCAAAGAGCGCGAGGCCGGACCTCCGGAACGACAAATTGTGCGCGGTTTGGGTCACCCCTTCGAACCCTCGGATCGGCACGACGGCGCTATTGGCCAGTTGGAGGTCACCGTTGTCGAGAAGGCTCACCGCCACCGGCGTCCCATCCCCGAACGTGTAGCCCGGCGCGCCTGGGAGCGAACCGGCGTTCTGGCTGATAGCGACTTGGTAAAGCGGTGGGCTGGCGGGCAGCGGCGCCCCCATCAGGCTCGTGAAATTGGCGGCCACGGGGCCAGCGAGCAACGTCCCGGTAAGATCGAAGAGCGAGGCAGGAGGAAGCGTGTTGGTGTGGTCACTGATGATCAGGCCTCCCTCCAGGTGGGCGAGCGTGATTGCGAGGCGATAACTCGTTCCAGAGTGCAGTCGCACGCCGGCCGGTTCCACGGAAAAGTCCAGGGAAACCGGCACGAAAGTCGGCGCCGGAGGGGTGGAGGCATCGTGGCTAGCGATGGTGACGTTGACGACAGCCTGGGTGGCGGAGAGGGGGACCGGGCTGCCGGCGCCATCGAACAATTGGAAGCCGAGTAACACCGGCACGTTGCTGGTCGTGGCCGGCACCCCGTAATCGTCATACCGCCACACTTGCGCAGCCACGCTCACTGGGAAACCTTTTTGGCCGGAAGAGTTGGCGATCGACCAAGTCCGGTCGAAGGTCGGACTCTCGAGTTTCAGCAGGACATTGGCGGAGGCGTCGGGACTGGCCGTGTTGGTGAACGTGAGGTACGACCGTGGGCTCTCGGTGGCGCTGACGCCGGTCGCCCCGTAGTTGGCGGACCCGTGAGGCCGGGAAGAGACTTCGAGCCGCGCGGCGTACCCTTTGTAACGATCGAGTGCAGCCACCGGCTGCAAGGGGGCCCCGCTGGTCAATATCGAGGTCGGGTCGAAGGCGGTAGCCTTGATGGTGACGACCTGAAACACCGAATAAGTCGTGTTCGGCTGGCCGGTCTCATCCAGGATGGAGACCAGTTGGCCGCCGTCATCCAGGAGGTGATAGGCCAGTTGGAAGTCAAAAGTCACATCGGTTGACCCATCCGTGGCGTAGGTCATGGTGGTCCGTGCGCGAATCGCCTGGCGGCCGGTGTTGGGGTCCGCGTCGCTGGCAATGATAAACCCGGAATAGTTGGCCACGCCAAAGCTACTAATCGTGCCGGTCATCTGCGCGCACGACCATCCCGGCAGGAGCAGGGCCCACCCGATCACCAAAACGATCGCGCGGAGCTTCATGTGCGGCCTCGAGCGGTCATTGCCTGGTGTTTTGGTCGCGACCTCGGTGCCGCTATTCCCAAAACCGCTCTAACTGGACCGGTCTTCATATCGCAATATGCAATCGCTAACACCGACCAGGCTCGCTGCTCAAAGGCATTCCGCAAACCGTACGATGATGTCGCTTCACCTTCCGTCAACAGTTGCCCGAAAGCAAGCACGATGTAGATATATTTATCCGTATGATATGACTTGGTAATATCATGCGGGATTACTTGCTGGCAATTTGGGCGAACAGCATCCAAAGCCGGTGGATGCGGACAAGCGGGGGCGGCAGGATTGAGCGTGGGGAGCTGTAAAATGGCTTTGGGAGTTTTCTTGCCTTGGCGCATCTCAAAGGTGTCTTGGAGCCGACAACGCGGGTCGGTTGAGACGCGACATGCAAAATCGCCCATGTTCAAGGGGATGTGCAAACTCACGAAGAACCAGCGTGGATTCAACTTCCGCCAACCCCTGGGCGGTCGCCTACGAAACCTCCACCATCTCCAGTCCTCATCCAGCGGAGCGCGACCGGGTCAAGGCGCTCAACGTGATCCATAGCTCCGGGTGGTCCGGCAAGGGCGCTGGCCAGGTGATCAAGAGCCAATGGACTGGCCGGCAACGTCACCCTGACGGCGGGCAACAAAGTGACGATCACATCGAATGGCCAGACCTTAAGCATTGCGGCCACGGGCGGTGGCGCCAGATATCTCAGCGCCACTCCCGCCTTCGCTCGGTCGCTTCGGTCAACCCAAAGATGGGTTCATTATTCATGTTTCATTCTCGCCATTTTTGGCCCGTTTGCTCGACCCCGCCTCCGGCCCGGGCCGGCCGCTCATATACTTGTGCAGGTTGGCATTGGCGCTTTTGGAGGTTCCCAGATGCACCCGCGCGGCGATCGCTTTGACCGTGAGCGGCGTTTCGCGACGCAGCCGCGCCGCTATCGCCGGCTTATCGAGATCATTCTTCCGGCGCTGCGCCAAGTCCACCTCGCTCCACCCTCGCCGGCTTAGCTCCTCGGCCAGGATCCGCTCCGCCCGCGCCTCCGCCGTCTCCCGGTGCAGTTGCCCGGAATGGTGCTCCCCGAGACCACCCTCCATCCGCAGCAGCATCTGGCGCTTGAAACCCTTCCCGCCCAGGCGCCAACCCCGCCGCAGCGCCTTGAGCGCCTCGGGATCGCTCGCTTGGGCCAGGCGACGCTCCATCCACGCCTCAAACCGCTGCCGTCCGGCCGCAGTGTCCTGTTGAATCCCGTGCTCCCCCAACAACCGGTCCACCCGAATCCAGCCGGGCCGGTGCTCCGGCGCCGCCAGATAAGCCCAAAAACTGCTCCACGGATACGACCGCAGACGCTCCTCGGCACTGAGCATCCGCGCGCGCACCGGATTCAGGTGCACGTAGGCACAGGCCGTCCGCAGATACCCGTTGACGCTGCCCTCGACCAACTGCGCCTTGTAGCTCCCGCTCAAGACGTGGCCGATGGGCCGGTGCCGACGATCGAGCCGGATCGTGTAGCTGCTCTGCATCCAGGCCATCCTGGCCACCAGATTGGGGCTGGGCGCTTCCAGCGCCACGTGGTAGTGGTTGGTCATTGGTGCCCCCTTGGCAAGTCATTTTCGAACCAATCTATGGGTGACCCATTAGAAGGCTGGACGTGGCAAAAAAGCTTGGGGAGGAGACGGCTGCACTTTGCTGTAGTTGAATGGTGGCGGGGCCGGCAATGACGACGACAGGCGAGCGAGCATGTATTGCCAACGCCAGAGCAAGAAGTGTAATGTAATTGGAAAAGATTAAGCTCGCCCTCCTCACGGAGCTGTGGTGAAATGATAATCGACGCTAGTATCATAAAAGTAGTCATCCCGGAACGATAGTCGGGTAACGCAATCAGACCACATCGTATGGATAACACGCAACAACAGTGGACAAAGCAGGACCTCATGGAAGTGGCAAGGTGTCAGAAGCACATTCTTTGGCTGATCTTGATCTCGCTCGTGGCCATGTTTATTCCCTTCGCAACCATCGTCACGGGCATTATCCAGCTCTACTTCATCTACAAACTGGCAGCCGCAGTCCGTTCGTCAGCCGCGTGGGTTTACATTATCTTAGCCTTCATTCCCCTGGTGGGTTTGATCGCGCTTCTCGTCATAAACAGCAAGGCTACAGGGAAGCTGCGTGAGAACGGAATCAAGGTAGGTCTCATGGGAGCCAGAATGACAGACTTTGATAAGATCGCGTAACATTCTCAACATCCAACTGGAGACAAGGCCAAGCTGGGTGTGGTGTAGCGTTCACAGATAGACGGTTTCCTCGACCCGTGTGCCCATAACAATCTCCTCTTTGGCTGTGGCAGTGAAAGGTCGAGATCCAAATGGCCTGACGTGGTTCAGCCGGCACCATTGCTGATAGTGCTCGCACAAATCCACCACCCCAAGATCAGCATCCTTTTTCTTCACCAACCGCGAACGGACAAAGGCAGCAGGTGAATCGGACCCCAGCAGCAAGTTCGTGGTTCGGCCTTTCTGCTCCGGGGTTTGGGTCAATTGCAGCTTATCTTTGACCAGCTTCGCCCGTCCTTCCAGCAGCCAGTCCAAGATGACAGAGGATTCGGTTTTCAGGATCATTTCTGCCATCTTCCCAAAGTGCTGCTCGTGGTCAGGGGTTTTCAACGACAAAACGACCAACCTCCGCAACCAGGCATCGGTGTCCTGGTCCAAATGTGAAGGTGTCCTAGAATACTGACACTTTCCGTGTTCACGGCGTCCCCTGTTCGAGCAGCCGCTGTAATCGGTCGCGAAGTTGAGCCGCCCGCCGCGACGGGCGGTGCTCGACCCGGCCAAAGCCATTGGGATCAAGTCTTTTCATAGCGACAATTGGTTTTCGATGGCAGCCAGTCGGCCGGAGCAGGCAAAGTCCCGAGCCAGCCGGTGCGCGAGGTGCGCCAGGGCCTGACTCACCACCGCGTAGTCCCGTCCACCGGCCAACTTGGCCCAACTCGGCTAATCGCAGCCGTCCGGCTTGCCTCCCCAGCCCCAACGCAGCGTCCCGCGTCCAGTCCCCATGGCACTTCACCACGTCCAGCCAAGCCTTAACCGTGCCGGATAACCCGCCCCACCACCCTTTTTGCCACATTTTCCAGTCGCGTACTGTGTATCTATGATATATACGTGTCTCAGCAGCTATGCCGCTGACCGTATGCGATACCAGCCCGCCGGAACCGGCCCCAGCCGGCTGGTCGGGAACTGTGCCCTGCCCTCCCCCCACTCCACCATGCCTTTGTCGCCCCCTTTGTCGCTGCCCAGTTCGCCCCCGGGTCCCTTGCGGTCAATGCCAAACTCCCAATTATCCGTCACCCGGCCTGTTCCCGCGGGCCGGACCCGGGTCCACCCTCAATTTGGGTTTCCCGCCCCTGCGCAAAATGCTTGCGCCCCGGGCACGAAACTGCACACTTTAGCAGGAAGAAAATGAAGAATAAACCAATGCCATCGCCTCCATGGGGCGTTGCCACCGAGCGGATCGATGGCACTGGTTTCTTGACAGCATCGGCACACTTGGGCACAAAACAGCTAACTTTGTTAGGAAATGAAAGATACAGGAATCAGCGCCATTAACGACGCGGTACAGGAGGCGAGCGCCTTTACCCGCCCGCTCTTCAACGAGCTCGGCAAAGTCATCATCGGCCAGACCTACCTGGTCGAGCGGTTGGTTATCGGCCTGCTCGCCAACGGCCACGTCCTGCTGGAGGGCGTACCCGGCCTGGCTAAGACCCTCTCGGTCAAATCGCTGGCGAACTGCCTCAACGTTCGCTTCTCCCGGCTGCAGTTCACGCCGGATATGCTACCGGCCGACGTTGTCGGCACGCAGATCTACAACCCCCAGTCGGGCGCCTTCACCACCCGCAAAGGCCCGATCTTCGCCAATCTGGTCCTGGCCGACGAAATCAACCGCGCTCCGGCCAAGGTGCAGAGCGCCCTCCTGGAGGCCATGCAGGAGAAGCAGGTCACCATCGGCGACCAGACGTTTCACCTTGAGGAACCGTTCCTCGTCCTGGCGACGCAGAACCCGATCGAGCAGGAAGGCACCTACCCCTTGCCGGAGGCGCAGGTTGACCGCTTCATGCTCAAGCTCAAGATCGGTTACCCCTCGCGCGCCGAGGAGCGTCAAATCCTCGAGGTAATGGCTCGGACCTCGGGCACCCCCACGGCCAGCCCGGTGGTCGAGCCTCAACAAATCCTCAAAGCCCGGCAGGTCATCAACGACATCTACATCGATGACAAGGTGAAGGACTACATTGTGGATCTCGTTTGCGCGACCCGCGATCCCGCGGCCTATAAAATCGAGGTGAAGGATTTTATCCAACTCGGGGCTTCCCCGCGCGCCACGATCTGCCTGACCCTCGCCGCTAAAGCCTTCGCCTTCCTCCGTGGCCGCGGGTATGTCACTCCCCAGGATGTCAAGAGCATCGGGATGGATGTCCTCCGCCACCGGGTGGCGGTCACCTATGAGGCGGAGGCTGAGGAAAAGACCAGCGAGAGCATCATTCAGAAGATCTTCGACGAACTCCCGGTCCCTTGAACCCCTCCGAGACCAACCACCCGTCTCCACGCCCATGATCCCTCGCGAGATCCTCAAGAAGATCCGGCAGATCGAGATCCGCACCAACCGCCTGGTCAGCGAAACCCTGGCGGGGCAGTACCATAGCGTCTTCAAAGGCCAGGGGATGAATTTCGACGAGGTGCGCGAGTATCAGCCCGGCGACGAGGTGCGCACCATCGATTGGAACGTCACGGCGCGGATGAACCACCCGTTCGTCAAGAAGTTTGTCGAGGAACGGGAACTAACCCTCATGCTGGTTGTCGATGTCAGCGGGTCGGGCCTCTTCGGTTCCTCCGCTCAATCCAAACGCGAACTGGCCGCCGAAATTGCCTCGGTGCTCGCCTTCTCCGCCATCCGGAACAATGACAAGGTCGGGCTCATCCTCTTCAGCGACGAGGTCGAGAAGTTCATCCCCCCCCGCAAGGGCCGCCGCCACGTCTTGCGGGTCATTCGCGAAGTGCTCTTCTTCGAACCCAAACGCCGCGGCACCGACCTGAACGGCGCCCTGGAGTTCCTCCTGCGGGTTACGCCGCACAAGGCCATTGCGGTGGTCATTTCCGACTTTATCGGATCGCCCGCCGCCAACCCGGCCCGGCGCGCCGGCAAGCCCCGCCCCCAGATGATGCTGCTGGAGTCCCTGGCCCAAGCCTCCTTCACCATGCTCCGCCAGGCCAACCGCCGGCACGACCTGGTGGCGGTCCAAATCACCGACCGCTACGAACTGGAACTGCCCGCCCTGGGCCGACTGGTGCTCAATGACGCCGAGACCGGCGAATTGGTCGAGGTCAATACCGGCGACGCCCGCAAACGCGCCTCGTTCGCCGAGCGCCAGACCCGCGCCCGGGCTGACCTGGCCAGGCTCTTCCGCTCGGCCGGCATCGATGCCATCCAGTTGCGCACCGACCAACCCTATGCCATCGGCCTGGCGCGTTTTTTCGAGACGCGTGAAAAACGGAGACTCCGCGGATGACCGCCACCAACCTCACCCACGCGCCTGCCCTGGCCGCCCCCTCCGGAACCAACAGCCTGCGCGACATCAAACCGCCGGTCGAAATCCCGAGTGGCTGGGCTTGGCTGTGGTGGACCCTGGCGGCGCTGGCCCTGGCGGCGCTCCTCGTTTGGCTCTGGCGCGTCTGGAGCCGGCGCCGCGCCCTGGCGCCACCGGTCCCCATCATCCCCCCCCATGTCCGGGCCAAACAGAAACTTAAGGACGCGCTGGAGATGATCGGGCAGCCTCGGGAGTTCTGTATCCTGGTCTCCGACACCCTCCGGCAATACCTCGAGGAGCGTTTTGATTTCCGTGCCCCCGAGCGTACCACCGAGGAGTTCCTCTACGAACTCAAGGGAACGCACCTGCTCACCCGCGACCAGAAAGACAGCCTAAGCCTCTTCCTGGAACGGTGCGACCTCGTCAAGTTCGCGCGCTACGAACCCCGCGAACCCGAACTGCGCGACCTGCACACCGCCGCCGTCCGGCTCGTGGAAGAGACCGAACCGGAACCGGCGCCCACACCCGCATGACCTTCGGCCATCCCTACATTCTGTTGCTCCTGGCGCTGCTGCCACTGCTGGCCTGGCTCAAGGGGAAGCTGGGCAGCCGGCCCGCCTTCGTCTATTCCTCGGTGCAACTGGTGCGGGGCATCCTGAATGTGACCCAATCGCGCTCGGGCGGATTCGTGGCCGCCTTGCGCTGGTTTACCCTGGCCTTGCTCATCGTCGCCCTGGCCCAACCGCGGCTCACCCGCAGCGAGACCAAAATCAACGCCAGCGGTGTGGACATCGTGGTGGCCCTCGATATGTCCGGCAGTATGGCATCCGAGGACTTCGAGGTGGGCAACGGACGCATCAGCCGGGTCGTCATGGCCAAGGAGGTGCTCAAGAAGTTTGTGGCCAAACGGCCCAGCGACCGCATCGGCCTGGTGGTCTTCGCCACCCAGGCCTACATCGCCTCTCCCCTGACCCTGGACCACGACTTTCTGCTCGAGAATATCGAACGTCTCGAACTGGGGGACATCGACGACAGTTCCACCGCCATTGGCTCGGCGCTCAGCACGGCCGTCAACCGCCTCCGCGAGGTCAAATCCAAAAGCAAAATTGTCATCCTCATGACCGACGGCCAGAACAATGCGGGCAAGATCGAGCCCTTGACGGCCGCGGAAGCCGCCAAGGCCCTCAAAGTCAAAGTCTACACCATCGGCGTCGGCATGCGCGGCACCGCCCCCATGCCGGTAATCCGGAACGGCCGCAAGCTCGGCTACCAGATGGTCCCGGTGGATATTGACGAAGACACGCTTGGGAAGATCGCCCAGATGACCGGCGGCAAGTACTACCGCGCCGACAACACCCAGCGGTTCCAGGCGATCTACGCCGAGATCGACCAGTTGGAGAAGACCGAGGTTGACATCAAGAAATTCGCCCACCATGACGAACTGTTCGCCTGGCTGATCGCGCCGGGGATCGGGTTGCTCTTGTTGGAAGTTCTGCTCCGCCACACCCTGTTCCGGAGGTTGCCATGACCTTTGCCAATCCTCTGGTTCTCTGGTTGTTGCTGGTGTTTCCGCCGGCGATGGTCGTCTTTTTCTGGTGGGCCTGGCGGAAGAACCAGAGCTTGATGGCGCAGTTCATCCAGACCCGCCTTTTGCCCACCCTCACCGTCGGCCTCTCGCCCTTGCGGCGCAAGCTCCGATTCGGTTGCCTCGTCGGCGCGGCAGCCTGCCTGCTCCTGGCGCTAGCCCGGCCCCAGTGGGGATTCGATTGGGAAGAGGCCAAACTCCGCGGGTTGGACATCGTGGTGGCCATCGACACCTCCAAGAGCATGCTGGCTGAGGACGTCAACCCCAGCCGCCTGGCCCGCGCCAAGTTGGCCGCGCTCGAACTCATGCAGCGGGCGAAATCCGACCGCCTCGGGGTGGTCGCCTTCGCCGGCAGTGCCTTCTTGCAGTGCCCGCTCACGATCGACGACACCGCCTTCCGCCAGAGCGTTGATTCGCTCACTGTGAACACGATTCCCGAGGGCGGAACGGCCTTGGCCGAGGCCATCCAGACCGCCCTGACCGCCTTTAAGGAGGGCGATAATCACAAGGTGCTCGTACTCATCTCGGATGGCGAGGATCACGACTCCGGCGCGCTGGAGGCCGCCCAGAAAGCCGGCCAGGAAGGCTTGCGCATCTATACGATCGGCGTCGGCACCGCCGCCGGGGAAGTCCTCCGCCTCAAGGCGCCTGATGGCCATTCGGATTTCCTGCTCGATGACGAGGGCCATGCCGTCAAATCGCATCTCAACGAAGACCTGCTCCGGCAGATCGCCAGCGCCGCCCAAGGCTTCTACCTGCCCCTGCGCGGAGCCCTCACCATGGACACCCTCTACGAGCAAGGCCTCTCGAAATTGCCCAAGTCTGAACACCAGGAAAAACTGATCAAACGGTACCACGAACGCTATCACTGGCCGCTCGCCCTCGCGATCGGGTTGCTGATCGCCGAGGCCTTGCTTCCCGAGCGCAAACGCGATCCCAAGCTCCCACCCGGAGCCCTCGCCCCCACTCCATGAGAACGCTCTGCTTTTGCCTGCTCCTCTGCTCCGCCCACGGACTCCTGGCCTCCTCCGCGGCTGCCTTGCGTGACTACCAGGCCGGCAAATACGACCAGGCCCTGAAGGATTATCAGCACTTGATCGATCGCAAAGGCGACGACCCCCGCCTCCATTTCAATGCCGGCGCCGCCGCCTATCGTGACCAGCAACTTGACGAGGCGGCCAAACAATTTGATGAGGCCCTCAAATCACCCGACCTGAAGCTCCAGGAACGCGCTTATTACAACCGCGGCAACACCCTCTTTTATCAAGGTGAACACAACCCCGATCCCGCCAAACGCACCGAAACCTGGAAAAAGGCGCTCCAGGATTTTGAGAGCAGCATGAAACTGGCCCCTCAGGACAAGGACGCTCAATTCAACCACGACTTTGTTAAACAGAAGATCGAAGAGCTCAAGCAAGAGCAACAGAAGCAGGAGCAACAGAAGAATGTTGAACCGAGCGAGGATGCCAAACGAGCCAAGGCCGCGGCAGACCAGGCCGTGCAGCGCCGGGATTACGCCGGAGCATTCGAAATCATGCAAAAACAGCTCGCGAAAGACCCCACCACCGCTCATTACAACGATTACATCCAACGATTAAAGGAGGTAAACGGTGTCCAAGACACTACTGCTAAGCCTTAGCCTGTTTCTGATGGTGTTCGGAGTGAATGCCCAGTTGAAAGACGCGGACGATTTTTTCCACAGCGGGGCGCAATTTTACGTCCACGGCAAAAAGGAAGAATCAAAAAACGAGATTCTCACCGGTCTGAAGTTTTACCCGAACGACCCGAAGCTCAACGGGATGGCAGTGCTGCTCAAGAAGGAGGAACAGCAGCAGCAGCAACAAAACCAGCAATCCAAGGACGACCAGCAGAAACAGGACCAACAGAAACAGCAAGATCAGCAACAGAAGCAACCAGACCAGTCGCAGCAGAAGCAGGATGCCTCCAAGCAGGACCAGCAGAAACAACAGCAGCAGGAGCAACAGCAGCAGTCACAGGCCGGCAAAGCCGACGAACCGAAACCCAAGGAGCAGCCCGCCGGCAAACCGAGCGAAGACCAAAAGGAGCCCTCCGAGGAGGAGAAGCAGGAAGCCGCTGCCGCCGCTGCGGGCGAGATGACCCCAAAACAGGCCGCCCAGTTACTCGACGCCCAAAAGGGCAACGAGCAGATGATGCCCTCCAAGCCCCACAAACCTTCCGAACGCACCAAACGGGTGAAGGACTGGTAAGGACGGGATGGCACTCGACGCTGGGCGATGACAGCCGTCGGCTTCGGCCTCACCCAGCAAGACGACGCACCGAACGGTCTGAGCTTTGCGCCAGGGCTCGCCTGCGGGCCGGTTGCTAAAGCCAAACCCCTCGATGGCTATCACCTCGGAGGCGACCAGTTCCGGGGTTGCGCCTTCGAGGAGATCGTGGAGATGGACCAGCCTGGCCGTGAGCATCGCCTCGCATTGCTGGAGCCGCAGGCCGGTCGCATGGCAGGCCGCGGCAAAGTCCTCGGCGAGTTTGGGAGCCGCGGGCGATTCGCCCGTATCATGCAGAGCATCGGAAATTCTGCGGACCAGCCGCTGGATGTCGAAGAGGGTCATGGCCGTGGTTGTGGGGCAATTTGGCTTCCAAAGCTCTCCGGTTTGTGGCAGTTCGAGCCTATCGAAATCGCGATTCCAGTGGGTGACATCATCGGACGGCTCCAGAATCGGTGGCTGGCACGCCTTGCCGAAACAGCCGAGGAGTGGAGTGCCTTCGTCTCCATCCTCAGCCGATGGGAGGATAACAACCTCCTGGATAATCCCACGCCGGAACTGCTGGCCGACCACAAGGCCACCGTCGAGCGGTTGCTGGCTTTCGGCAGTTCCCTTTCGCTGGCCACGGAAAACCGCAGGTTTCCCGACCGCCGCGTTGCCGAAATGGTGGCCGCCACCCAAGTCGTCCTGCAAGACAAGCTGCGCATGTGGCACAGCCCCCGCATGAGCCGGACTGAGTCAGATCGCCTTCTGGCGGCTTGTTTTTCAGACACCCAATGAGTCTCGAGCTGGAACGGCTCCTCAACGCGCTTTGGGAACGGGATTACTGCGAGCCCAAAGACCGCGCCCGGTGGAAAGCAACCGCCGAGAGGCTTATCGCCGACGCTTGCACCGGATGCCCTGGCCTCGGCCGCGAGCAGTTCATGGACGCCCTCACCCCCCCGTTATGAGGAGTTCCGCCGAGCCCGGCGTAAACCAACCACGCTCCCGCCTACAGCCTGACACGAGATCCCTAGCCAGGGTGGCTTGGGATCTCGCTCTACCTCTTGCCATGCGCGGCCGATTCTCCCTAGCTGTCCCCCCGATCGAAACGAAGCCAGCATATGGGATAGTTGTGCTCGCCCTCGATATTAGGTGCGGGCACAGAGGGCGACGGCCCACAGGGGAATTCAGGTGGTGGCGGAACCTCCTGAGGCTCGGTTTCGGGAATCATTTCCGGCACCAGGAATTCGCCCTGGCAGTCAGGGCAATCCACCGCCCTGCCAGCAGCACCCTCTTCGGCCTTCAACTTCCGCCCGCAAAAGGGGCATAAGAAAACGAACTTCCATAACTCCAGAATCCCCGGCCGTTCAAATCCCCTCAATCCGGGCCAACTGTTCATCCAACCGTTTGGGTGACACCGGGAACGCGGTACCCAATTCCTGGGCAAAGACGGACACTTTGAATTCCTCGAACATCCAGCGGAAATCCCGCGCCGCCTGGAGCCAGGCGTCGGATTTTGGGAGCGCGGCCCGGATCCGCCGTAGGGCTTCACGATACGGGGCGAGCAACCGGGCGCGTTCCTGGTCCTTGATGGGGTTGAGCGAGGCCCGTTCGGCACGGATATACAGGGCCTTGAGATAACGGGGGATTTGCGGCAGTTGGTCGAAAGGTATCACGAGCAGAAAATTGCCGGGCACCAACGCTTCCAGCTCGCCGGCTAGCGGATGGGGCTGGGGAGCGACCGCCGGAGTCCGCCCGAGCTGGTCGAGGCCGGTTAACGCGCGCGCGCGCGGTGGGGCGGAGGCAACCATCGGAACCGGCTTGAAACGTCGGAGATAGTCCTGCCGAAACTTCAGGATCGGCTCCACGCGCGCCAGCAGCAGGGCCGCCAGTCCCGGCAAGCGGGATCGAGCTTGAACGACGGCCGCGTCGAAGAGGGGGCGGGTCAAGGCCGGCAGCGGCGGCCCGGCGAGGGCATGCCGTTTGAGGTTCTCGAACGCGGCGCTCTGCAGTTCCTCGCTAGTGCAAAGCCCGGCGCAGAGCGGTTCGAGCTGGGCGAGCAACCGCAAGTCCTTCTGCAGCCAGCCCAGGTCTTTTTGGATCGCCAGTTCAATGAGCCGCCGCACACCGCCCGGGCTGGCAGCCCGAGCGGCCGCCTGGGCACGAAACAGCCGCAGGTTCACCCGTCCGTCCTCGATCTCCACGCCGGGCCAGGCATAGAGCGGGGCTTTCGGATCTTCACTCGCCACCAGGCGCTCGGGCAAATCCCCAAAGGTCCAGTCCGTCAGACCGAAGCGCTCCCATTCCCGGACCAAGTGTGTCCAGGCCGGGGGATCACCCGCCGGAGCGGGCTCGACCTTGGTCCGCTCCAGATGTAGTCGGAGTTGGTTGAGATCGCGTCCGGTGACGATCGGTTTCCGATCCTGACCGACGATCTCGACGCGCGGGCGCAAATGGGCGGGCAGCGCGTCCGCCGGCCAGGCGGAGACGGGGACCTCGACGCCATACCGCTGCCGAATGAATCGCGACAGGTCGTGCAAAAGCGTATGGTTGCCGGGGCGCAGGTCGCGAACCATCTCGGCCACTTTGGGGGGAAAGGGCATTAGTTCCCGGCGGATGGCCTTGGGCAAGGCGCGCAACAACTCACCCACCTGGGCTTCGCGCAAGCCCGGGACCGCCCACTCGACGCTGGCCGAGGACAGCGCTTGAGCCATCGCATGTCCGAGTTGCACCGTCACCCCGTCCTGCTCCTCGCCCGGAGTATAAGCATAAGAGAGCGGGACCGGTTGCCCCCCCAGCGGCACCGAGTCCGGAAACGCGGAGGCGTCATAGCTGATATCCTGTCCGCCGATCAAATCGGTCTCGGTCACCTGCAGCACCTCCGGCTTGGGGAGCCCTCGGAGGAAGCGGTTCAATTCGTCGCGCGACGACACGTTCTCGATCTGGCGCGCGTAGAACTCGAGTAAGGCCTGGTCGAGGTCACCGAGGTCATGGCGGCGCGTGCGGGTCTGCCAGGTCTCGATCTTCTGACGGACCTTCCGGTTGTGCTCGAGGAACGGGTACGGCGAAGGCCGCCGATCCTCCCGGCCAGCGGCGGCGGTGAGCAGTTGGCTGGCGGAGGCCGCCCTCGGGTCCGCTTCCCGACCGCTCTCCTGCGGCTCCGGAACGAGGTCCTCCTCGACAAGCGCCGAGCGGAGAAAGATGGCGGTAGCCTCCTTGGGATTCACATTCCCGTAGGCCACGTTGCGTTTGCGGACCTCCAAGCCGTAGAGCGTGGTTCGCTCCTCCGCGAGCACCCGGCCCGCCTGGACGCTCCAATGGGGATTATGATGCGTCACCTTGCACAAGTGCGGCGCCAACTCGACGATCCATAACGGATCGATGGCCGCCACCGTGCGCGCGAAGACTTGCGAAGTCTCCACGATCTCGCCGGCCATAATCCACTCCGGTTGATTGGTCTTCTCGGGCTTCGGCGCGTGCCGGGCGTTTCGCTGGCCGGCCTTTTTCGGCTTCTCCCCGCGCTCGAACAGAGCCGAGCCGGGAAAGAGGTTCAACTCCCGGTTGGCAGCCCCTTTAAAGAGGTTGCGTTCTTCCCGCATCGCGACATGGCCGAGCAACCCGGCCAGGATCGATCGGTGGATCGCCTCATAGGCGGCGTTGCTGTCGTTGAGCCGAACCGAGCCGATGTCCTCCAGCGCATTGTGAAGCTGGGCATAGAGATCCTGCCACTCACGCATGCGGAGGTAGGACAGGAAGTTGGCTTTGCAGAACTTGCGGCGCTGCCCTTGCGTGCGGAGGGTCTCCCACTGGTCGTGGACGGCGTTCCACACGTTGAGCAGGGCGAGAAAGTCGGATTGCGGATCGGCAAATCGCTTGTGCGCCGCCGTTGCGGTGTCTTTCTGCTCCAACGGGCGCTCGCGCGGGTCCTGGATGCTCAGGCCCGCGGCGATGATCAACAGTTCACGCGTGGCGTGCTCGGCCTGGGATTGCAACAGCATCCGGCCCAAGGTTGGATCAATCGGCAACCGCGCCAGGTCTCGGCCTAGCGGAGTCAATTCGCGCGCCTCGTTGAGCGCCCCCAATTCCTGGAGCAGTTCGTACCCGCCCTGGATAGCCGCCGGCGCCGGGGGATTGATGAACGGAAAGGTCTCGATCTCCCCCAACCGGAAGGCTTTCATCCGCAGGATGACCTCCGCCAGGTTCGACCGCTGGATCTCCGGCTGGGTGTAGGGTGGACGCGCGGCGAAGTCGTCCTCGGCGTAGAGCCGGATGCAGACCCCGTTCTGGACGCGTCCGCTGCGGCCTTTGCGCTGGTTGGCGCTGCTCTGCGAAATGGGTTCGATGGGCAGCCGCTTGGTCCGCGTCCGCGAGTTGTACCGGCTCATCCGCGCCAACCCGGAATCGATCACGTACCGGATGCCGGGAATGGTCAGGGAAGTCTCGGCGATGTTGGTAGCGATCACGATTTTGCGCCGGGCCGCCGGGGCAAAGACGCGTTGTTGGTCGCCCGCGCTGAGCCGGCCAAACAGCGGAATGATCTCCGCCTGCTCCCCGAACCGGGTCTTGAGCAAATCGCCGGTCTCACGGATGTCCCGTTCGCCCGGCATGAAAATGAGTACATCGCCGTCGCCCGGCTCGCACAGGGCCTGCTCGGCCGCCCGAGCAGCCGCCTCGATATAGGTAAGGTCCCCGCTCTCTTCCGAAACCGCGTCAAACGGCGCATAGATGACCTCGACCGGGTAGAGCCGGCCGGAGACCTCGATAATGGGTGCGTTGTCGAACGCCTGGGAAAAGGCCGCCGTGTCAATCGTCGCCGAGGTGATGATGAGTTTGAGCGCGGGGCGCTTGACCAGCAGGCCCTTGAGGTACCCGAGCAGGAAATCAATGTTGAGGCTGCGTTCATGGGCCTCGTCGATGATGATCGCGTTATAATCGCAGAGCAACGGATCACCTTGCGTCTCCGCCAGGAGAATGCCGTCCGTCATCAGCTTGATATACGTCTCGGGGCTGGACCGGTCGTCGAACCGGATCTTGCAGCCCACGTCACGACCCCAGGGAACATTCAGTTCCTCGGCGATGCGGCGGGAGATCGAGAGGGCCGCCACGCGCCGGGGCTGGGTGCAACCGATCTTGGCCTCGATCCCCAAACCCGCCTCGAGACACATCTTCGGGATTTGCGTGGTCTTGCCCGAGCCGGTCTCCCCGGCGATGACCACCACCTGGTGTTTCCGGATGGCCGCGACGATGTCATCCTTCCGCGGCGTGATGGGCAGATTCGCGGGATAACTGACCGGGGGCAGGTTCAACCGCCGGTGTTCCCGCAGATCCGCCGAGGCCCGGGCCTGGTCCAACAGCCGGTTCAGAATGGCGTCATGCGTTTCCGGATGCCGCTGGTCCCGCAAAAGCCGCACCAACCGCGAGCCGAGCCGCACCCAGTCGGCGAGCAGCCCCTGCGGCAGCAGATTCCGTATCTCTTGTATTCGGGTGTCCGTCATGCCAGAACGAAAACTATAGCCTGATCCACCCCGGACCGCCACAGGGAGTTCAAGAGAGGGCGGAAGCGGTCGTGGTCGCTCTGCCACGAGGGAAAGGGCAGGCTGGATGCGATTCTACCACTGGCTAAAACGAAGTTTGCCGGTTGACACCTGCATCCTCATTCGATTCTATGCCCAATAGAATGACTATGATGCGCTCTGCCCCGCTCCGCCCCATCCGTGGAATCGCCTTTAGCCTGGCCTGCGCAACGCTGGTCTGCGCCCACGCGCCGGCAGACACGGGGAATGCGCAAAAGGTCAGGCTGCAGGTGGACCCGAAGACGGTGCTGAACCACCTCTCGCCCAGCTTTCTTGGGCTGGGCTATGAGAGTTCTGCCGTCGCCCAATCGAATTTCTTCACGGCGAAAAATGCCCCGTTGGTGCGCCTTTACCGTAATCTGAGCCCTCACGGCCTGATTCGCATCGGCGGGAACGTGTCCGACCACACCAAATACCTGCCCGACGGCGCTGCCGCCCCGCACACCGAGCGAGAAGTGACCATCATCAACCATGAATGCCTGGTGGATTTGGGGGGATTTGCCCGGGCGACCGGCTGGAAAGTGATGTGGGGGCTGAATCTGGGTTCAGGATCCCCCGAGGAAGCGGTCCAGGAAGCCGTGGCGGTGGCCTCGGCCTTGGGCAACCAGCTTCACTCGTTTGAGCTCGGTAATGAGGTGGAAGCGTTGCCTCGTTTCAAGAACAGTTACGCCGCCTATCACGCGGCTTTCCTCGAGTACAAGGCCGCCATCCGCGTGGCGATCCCCAACGCGCCGTTTTCCGGTCCCGACAGCATCGGGCGGATGGACTGGATTACCTCCTTCGCCGAGACGGAATCGAGCGACATCAAACTCCTCACCCAACACTACTACCGCGGCGGCGCGAAAGACCCCGCCTCCACGATCGAAAAGCTGCTCAAGCCCGATGAGGGCTGGNAAAGCCGGCTGGCCAAACTGCAAGAGATTAGCCGGGAGCACGGCATTCCTTTCCGAATCAACGAGGTGAACTCCTNCTATGGCGGAGGAAAGCCCGGCGTCAGCGACACCTTTGGCTCGGCGCTCTGGTGTCTGGACTACATGTTCCGCTTGGCCGCCCACGGCGCTGAGGGNATTAACCTGGAAACGGACCTGAACCAACTGGGTTGGATCAGCCATTATTCACCGATTGTCCATGATCCAACCGGGAATTGCACAGCCCGCCCCGAGTACTACGGGATGCTGGCCTTTGCGGCGGCGGGGAATGGAGACCTGGTAAAACTGACCGTGGACCAGCCCCCCGGTGGCATCAACCTGTCAGCCTACGCGACCAAGAACCCGGGCGGTTGGTACTGGATCACGGTGGTGAACAAAGATCTGACTGTGGATGCCCAGGTCGAAATCGCCCTGCCCGAAGGGTGTTCAGCTGCCGAGGCCCACCGGCTGAGCGCGCCCTCCGCGGAAAGCCAGGACCAGGTCACTTTCTCCGGTGCGGAGGTATCAGCCGATGGCAACTGGACTCCCCGACCACCGGAGAAGGTGGCCGTCAAGGACGGCGCAGCCCGGTGGCTGGCGCCCCATGCCAGCGCGGTCGTGGTGCGGTTGGGCCCGTAATCCGGACTTTTCTCTTTGCCTTTTGGGACGTCGTCCGCCACTTTCTGTGGCGTCGCCGGCTGCGGTACACGGCGTTAATGCTTTCATGACATGCTGAATGGACTGACGATTTCTGAATTGGTGGCCAAGTTGGCCGGCGGGGAAATTTCCTCGCGGGCGGCCACACAAGCGTGCCTGGACCAGGTCGGACGGGTCGATGGCCGAATTCGGGCCTTCATCAGCTACGACGCGGCGGACGCCCTGGCGCAAGCCGGTGCCGCAGATCGCGCCCTAGCCGCCGGCCAGACTCACACCCAACGTCCCCTCCTGGGAGTTCCCATCGCCACCAAGGACGTCATCGCCGTCAAAGGCCAACCGCTCAACTGCGGCTCGAAGATCCTCGGCCACTTCATCTCGCCCTATGACGCCACCGTCATCGAGAAACTCAAGGCGGCGGGGGCGGTGGTTTTCGGACGTTTGAACATGGACGAGTTCGCCATGGGGAGTTCCACGGAGAATTCAGCGTTCCAGGTCACTCGCAATCCCTGGGACCTGACCCGCGTCGCCGGCGGTTCCTCGGGCGGTTCCGCCGCGGCCGTGGCCTCCGACCAATGCCTCGCCGCGCTCGGTTCGGACACGGGTGGCTCGATCCGCCAACCGGCCTCGTTCTGCAGTTGCGTCGGGCTGAAGCCCTCCTACGGACGCGTCTCCCGTTACGGTTTGGTCGCCTATGCTTCGTCCCTCGACCAGATCGGCTGTTTCGGCAAACAGGTGCGCGACACGGCCACGGTGCTGGAGGTGCTGGCCGGACCGGACGCCCGCGACTCAACCAGCGTGCCCCGCCCCGTCCCGCCGTACACCGGCGCCCTCACCGGCGACATCCGCGGACTCAAGGTCGGGCTGCCCAAGGAGTACCTCATCGGTGGACTTGACCCCGAGGTGAAACAAGCGGTGGATGCCGCCATCCAAAAACTCGGGGCGCTGGGCGCCGAACTCGTCGAAATCTCACTGCCCCACACGGATTACGCCATCGCCGCCTACTACATCATCGCCACCGCCGAGGCGAGCACCAACCTCGCCCGGTTCGACGGCATCCGCTACGGCGCCCGCGTGGAAGGGGCTGATCCCATCGAGCTTTACAGCAAGACGCGCGGCGCGGGATTTGGCCCCGAGGTCAAGCGCCGTATCATCCTGGGCACCTACGTGCTGAGCAGCGGCTACTACGACGCCTACTACCTCCGCGCCCAAAAAGTCCGCACCCTCATCCGCGCCGATTTCCTCAAAGCGTTCGAGCAAGTCGATGCCATCGTCACCCCTACCGCCCCCACGCCCGCCTTCACGGTGGGTGAGAAATCTGAGGACCCCCTTCAGATGTATCTTTCCGATATCTTCACGATCTCGTGCAACCTGGCGGGGATTTGTGGGATCAGCGTTCCGTGTGGGTTCACAGCCGGACCCCGCGACTGCCCATCGGCCTCCAACTCCTCGGCAAACCCTTCGGTGAGGAGACCATCCTGCGCATCGCCCACACCTTCGAACAGAGCACGAACTGGCATAAAGACCGACCCTCGCTCTAGCCGAACGATGGGATCTGCCCCCTGCCCCGGTCCCCTTCAGGGCGTCGTCCGCCACACGCTATCCGGGGCGGTTTGGCTCTGGTTGGGCCTTTTCATTTTCTCAAACCCGTCTCATCCAGCCAGAGAGAGCCGCGGCGGCCATCTTGGTTGATTATGTTATCGGAATAAAGGTTTGCCCGCCGTGGGTCAAGCTGACAGGCTTGGCCGATGGATATAAAGATCTGTCTCAGCGCCCTCGGACTGTGCTCACTGCTTGGTCCGCTTTCGCCCTCGGTGGTTGCGGCGGAGTCCGCGAATCCGTCGGTGGACACCTTGGTGATCAGCGCCACCAAACCGCTTGATGCCAAAGAGACCGAGTTACGTCGGGCCGTTTATGCCCGTTGCCGTGAGATGCTGGATGCGGCGCCGGGCAAATTCGGTGCACACCCCTCCGCGGCGGTCTTCCCCGGATCGGTCGCCACGAACGCGCCCCGGATCGCCAAAACCATCACCATCAAGCATTTGCCGCCACCGCCGGAAATGCTGCCGCTCATTCGGCCGCTCGACTATTCCAGTCCCTTCGCACCAACGCTTTATTCCACCGGGTTCTACGCCGCGCCGGGGGAGATCATCACCATCGACGTGCCCAAGGAACTGGCCGGCAAACTGCGTGTGCAGATCGGTTGTCACAGCGACAACTTGAATCAATGGGTGGCGGGCAAAGAGGCCTGGCGGCGGATGCCCTTGCTGGTCAGCCACCGCAAACTCGACTTGGAACATACCGAGGCCTCGAATCCCTTTGGCGGCCTCGTCTATATCACTTGCCCGCCCACCGATGCAGCCTGGCAGGCCAGCATCACCATCTCGAACGCCGTCATGGCCCCGTGGTTTGTCCTCGGCCAAACCACCGAGTCGGAATGGAAGGCAATGCTGGACTCGACGGGAGCGCCGTGGGGCGAATTGGCCACGGAGAATATCATCATCATGCTACCGGTCTCGGTGCTCAAAACAGTGACTGACCCGGAGAATCGGATGAAGATTTGGGACCGCATCATCGGCGCGGAAATGGACCTGGCCCAACTACCCATGCCGTTTTATCGCGCCCAACGGTTGGTCACCGACGTGCACATCGGCGGCGGTTTTATGCACAGCGGTTACCCGATCATGGTCCACCACTGCCCGGAGAAAAACCTGGTAACCGAGGATTTCATTTCCGATCCCGTGAGGTTCTCGCAACCGGCCAATGGCGGCCCGAATTGGGGGTTTTTTCACGAGATCGGCCACAACATGCAGAACCTGGATTGGGTCTTCGATGGCACCACCGAAGTCAGCGTGAACCTCTTCTCGATGTATTCCTTCGACAAGGTCTGCGGCGGACGCGATGCCGCGCACCCGGGTATCTCGAATGAGACCACCCGCAAGATGTTCCTGTCCTATTTCGCCAAGGAGCCGGACCTGGCCAAGTGGAAACGCGATCCCTGGCTGGGACTGTTGACCTTTCGCCTGATTCAGAACGATTTCGGCTGGGACCTCTTCAAGAGGACGTTCCAACGGTACCATGTCCTCGCGGAAGACCAGCGACCCAAAACCGACCAGGAGAAACGTGACCGTCTCGCGCGCTATCTTTCCGAGACTGCGGGCCGAGATTTCGCCCCGTACTTTGGGGCCTGGGGCATCCATCTGTCCGACGACCTCAAAAAGGAACTCGAGAAGTTCCCCGCCTGGATGCCTTACAATTTCCCGCCACGCGGCAGTTAAGACCGTGCCCTACCATAGGTGCACGAGCACCGCGCTCTCCGCGGGGATCGAAACGGTAATGCCCTCGGCGATCAACTTGCCGGCATCCATTTCCTGCGGCGTCGCTGGATTCTGGGCGGCTGGTGCAGGAGCAGGGAGACGGAACAGGGCTGCGGAGGCAGGGCGCGCCAAAGCACAGGGCAGCCGCTCCGGATGAACGACGCACCGAGCATCCTGGGCCTCCCGCGCCAGGTTGGCAATCAGCAGAAACGCCTCACCCGGCCGGCTATAAATGGCCGAAGCACAACGGCGGCCGTCCAGCGAAACAGCTTGGTTGCGCCAATCGGCGAAGCGGAAACCGTGAAGATCTCCGATCGGCTTCAAGAGCGGCAGCAACTCGAAGGTTTCGGCGCCGGCGGGCCACGGGGTGACCCCGCTCAGCAGTGCCTCGAGGGCAAACTGCTGATGCAATGCCTTAGGTGCCTGGGCTGTGATCTGACCATAGCTGATGACGCCCCGGGAACGAGCACCGACGAGGGACCACTCCAGCGGCAGCGCGGTGAGTTCCACGCCCTGGTCTCCCCATTGTCCGTAGCCCCATTCGTTGGCTACCACGCAGTCGGCGAGATTTTCGGTGGCAAACATCGGGGTGGTCGTGTTGTGGATAATAACCAAGCCATTAGGCCCCACCCGCCGCCTTGTCCATTCCATCAGGTCCAACAGTTCATCCATGTCCCAATGCCCGGATATGGCCGCGCCTTTTTCCTTACCCTCATGCCGAGCATTGGCGCAAAAAAGCGCCACGTTCCAATCATAATAAACTCCGTCCAGTGGATGGTTCTTGAGCACCCGATCGATGGATGCCTTTAGAAACTCGAGCCACCCGGATCGTAAGCACATCTGAGCGCCGAATTCGTTGGTGCCCTTGAAGGAATTGTGTTGCAACCGTCCTTGGCCGTCCATCCGTCCCCATTCCAGGCCGTGCTGCCGGAAGCCCTCGGTACTCGGATGTAGTTCCTTGTCGGAGAAGTAGGTAGCGACACGGATGCCGGCCTGGTGGCAGGCGGCGATGACCTGATCGTATCTCCCCATGTCCGGGTAGGGCGGATACGAACCATCGCGCCAGAAAAGACCATCGTCGTAATAGTCGCCGTCATTGTGGCAATGCACCGTCTGGATACCCGTCTGAGCCCAGTGCTGGATTTGCTCGGATGAAACCCACTCGCCCCGATTCCGGTTGAACGAGGCATGGAGCCACGGCCGCTGAGCCTTCCCGTCGATGATGGGGATGCCGATACGGAAATCGAAAGCGCAGGTCATGGGCAGAGCCACGGCGTTGGTGCCCAGGAATGGGGAGATGGCCAGCGCGAGACCCGCCGGTCTCTCGCTCCATTCCAACGAGCATTGGCCCTGGCCGCGCCGGCCCGCCAAGCCGAGTTCCCACTGCGAAAGATCGGAACCGGCGAACCATTCCAGGCCTTCGACCCCGGGATCGGCGAAGAGCATCGATCGCGGAACGAAGGGTAGCTTCAGCGGGCGGTCCGACGGAATACCACGGCGAAGTTTACCCCAGAGATTGCTGCCGAAGGAAAAAGCGGGCGCGCCCTCTGGCTCGCTCCGGCCCTCTCGGTAGCCATAATCGGAAAGGTCCGGTGCCAGCGTGGTGGAGAAGGGACAAACCTCACGCACCCGCACGGCCGCCCCCGTGACGGAAAGTTGCTTGTGAATCTTGAGGTAGCCCCAGCGATATTCGATCACCGTCTGGACCCGAATGCGGGAGGGCTTGCCGTGTTCATCAGCCAGCGCGGACTCGACCGTCACGACCTGGGCCAGACCGTCCGAACGGCGGGAGACGTGCGCCGGAACGCCGGCGTCCGTCCACCAAACGCCATCTT
>TBL_comb47_HYPODRAFT_10001728_pt1 | contig 27901 bp, 27 predicted proteins | sample TroBogypolimnion_40_FD_10682 | JGI IMG/M metagenome (IMG submission 10682) | reverse complement strand
GGCCCAACTCCAAGGCAGCATGGTGCATGGTTTGAGTGCGATTTTCTGGGGCGACATCACCTTAAAGGATGGTCGCGTGGAGCAGTCCAATTTTCATGACTACCGCATGATGCGCTTGAACGAAATGCCCAAGGTCGAGACCGTCATTGCGCCAACGGGTGGTTTTTGGGGTGGCGTGGGCGAGCCCTCGCAAGCCCCTCTTGGCCCAGCCTTGGCCAACGCCATCTTCAACGCGACGGGCAAGCGGGTGCGATCCTTCCCACTTAAAAACCACGGTTTCACCTTGGTCAAGGCCTAAGACAAGAGGCCATCTCTCTCTCCAGAGTAAGCCCTAGTCCCGACAGGGATGGGGCGGGCTTTGGGTGGGATGGTAGGGACTATAATCTGACAGTGCTCCGAATGGAGTTTGCTGTCTTGGATTGCGCCTAAGCCCTTTGCTCAAAGCCCATGGACACATGGGCTTTTTTTGTGCTCGCTTGTGTTGCGTTTTTCCAAGTCACGCCTCGTCGATACCCCACTCGCCACGGTCACTTTTAGGAAAACAAACACATGACAGCCCCAACCTCAAAAATCATCTACACCTTGACGGATGAAGCGCCACTTTTGGCGACTGCTTCTTTTTTACCCATTATTCGCACCTTTGCCAAACCTGCGGGTATCGAGGTCGCTCAAAGCGACATTTCTGTGGCGGCCCGCATCTTGGGAGAGTTCCCTGAGTTTTTGAGTGACGCGCAAAAACTGCCCGACAACTTGGCGGAGTTGGGTCGATTGACGCTTTTGCCCGAGACCAACATCATCAAGTTGCCCAACATCAGCGCATCGGTCCCGCAACTGATTGCCTGTATCCAAGAGTTGCAAAGCAAGGGTTTTGCCCTTCCGAACTTTCCAGAAGACCCCAAAACCGACGCCGACAAAGCCATTCGTGCTCGCTACTCCAAGTGCATGGGTTCGGCCGTGAACCCCGTTCTTCGTGAGGGCAATTCAGACCGCCGTGCCCCCTTGGCGGTCAAAAACTTTGCTCGCAAAAATCCCCACAGCATGGGTGAGTGGAGCCAGGCGTCGCGCACCCATGTGGCCACGATGAAACACGGCGACTTCTACCACGGCGAGAAGTCCATGACCCTTGACAAAGCGCGTGAAGTTCGCATGGAGATTCTCACCCAAAGCGGTAAAACGGTGGTCTTGAAACCCAAGCTCGCGCTGCTCGCCGGTGAAATCATCGACAGCATGTTCATGAGCAAAAAGGCCCTGTGTGATTTCTTCGAAGTTGAAATGCAAGATGCGGTGAAGACCGGCATGCTGTTTTCTTTGCACTTGAAGGCCACCATGATGAAGGTGTCTCACCCCATCGTTTTTGGTCACGCTGTTCGGGTGTATTACAAAGACGTTTTTGCCAAACACGCCAAACTGTTTGAAGAAATCGGCGTCAATGTCAACAACGGGTTGGTCAATTTGTACGACAAACTGCAGACTTTGCACCAAGCCAAACGTGACGAGGTCTTGGCCGACATGAAAGCCTGTGCGGCAACACGTCCTGAGTTGGCAATGGTCGACTCAGACAAAGGTATCACCAATTTGCACGCGCCCAACGATGTGATCGTGGACGCCTCCATGCCCGCCATGATTCGAGTCGGCGGCAAGATGTACGGGGCTGACGGTAAACTCAAGGACACCAAGGCGGTGATTCCAGAGAGCACCTTTGCTCGCATTTACCAAGAGACCATCAATTTTTGCAAAACCAATGGCCGCTTTGACCCCAAGACCATGGGCACGGTGCCCAATGTGGGTTTGATGGCACAACAGGCTGAAGAGTATGGCTCGCACGACAAAACCTTTGAAGCTCCAGAAGCTGGTCAAGCACGGATTGTGGACAATGCCACTGGCGAAGTGCTGATCTCGCAAGACGTGGGCGAGGGCGACATTTGGCGCATGTGCCAAGTCAAAGACGCACCCATTCGCGACTGGGTGAAGTTGGCCGTCACACGTGCTCGCAACTCAGGGATGACGGCGGTGTTTTGGCTCGACCCCTATCGCCCACACGAGGCCGAGCTCATCAAAAAGGTCAATGTCTATTTGAAAGACCATGATACCCAGGGCTTGGATATTCACATCATGTCCCAAGTGCGCGCCATTCGCTTCTCTTTAGAGCGCGTGATCCGTGGCATTGACACCATCTCTGTCACGGGCAACATTTTGCGCGACTATTTGACCGATTTGTTCCCTATCATGGAACTTGGCACGAGCTCCAAAATGCTCTCCATTGTGCCTTTGATGGCGGGTGGCGGTTTGTACGAGACAGGTGCGGGCGGTTCTGCTCCTAAGCACGTCAAACAACTGTTGGAAGAAAACCATTTGCGTTGGGATTCCTTGGGTGAGTTTTTGGCCCTGGCGGCGAGTATTGAGGAGTTGGGGATCAAGACCCACAACAACAAAGCCAAGCTCGTGGCCAAGGCGCTCGATGCGGCCACCGGTCAACTGCTCAACAATAACAAGAACCCATCAACCAAGACCGGTGAGCTCGACAACCGTGGCAGCCAGTTCTATTTGGCGCTTTACTGGGCGCAGGAATTGTCCGCCCAGACCGAGGACAAAGAGTTGCAATCGTATTTCACCCCCTTGGCCAAGTCCTTGGCCGAGAACGAGAAAAAGATTGTGGCTGAGCTCCTGAGTGTTCAAGGCAAAGCGGTTGAGATCGGTGGATATTTCTTGCCTGACGTGAAGAAAATGACCGATGTCATGCGCCCCAGCGCCACGTTCAACCAGGTTTTGGCGTCGGCCTGACATGAGTCACTCTGTGCCAATTCATCAAGTCCCCTGGTACTTCATGGGTCTTGAGGGGTTGGTGATAATGGGGATACAACACCATGAGCTTGAGTTTTCTGTCTAGATCCCTCAAAACTAAACCCCTTTTTTCGCGTCAAAGGCGAGAGGGGTTGGTTTTGGGTTGGGGCTTGGGCTTGGGCTTGGGCTTGGGCTCTTTCTTCACCTTGGGGTTCATGAAAAATGCCAGTGCTGCCGACGCGCCTGTTGAGCACATGATGACCTCGGGTCGGTTGCGCTCAATGCAAGAAATGCTTGGTGGGATTCAAGGGACTGTGGTCAATGAGCGTCAACTCCAGCACGCAGGCATTAAGCTTCATTTGTCCATCTTGGCCGACAATGGCAACTCGGTGCCTTTGGGTGTCAGTGTCGACTCACCCATGACGCCTGAGGATCATGTTCGGGATATTTATCTGCTGTCTCAGCGCAATCCCGTCCTCGTGATGGCCCATCTTCACTTGGGGCCTTGGAATGCAAGGGCAGAACTCAACACCCGAGTGCGTTTGGCGGGTACACAAAAAGTGGTGGCCCTGGCGCGAACGAACACCGATCGATGGCTTGTCGACAGCGCTGACATCATCGTCACGGAATCGGCCTGTGTGGATGCCTCCAATTGAATTGCAATTTAGAGTGAACCCAAACGCCAACACTTCAACATGAATGCAAGACTGATTTGGCCCCAAAAAATTGTGTCAGGCGATGTGGTCAAGGTACGCTTGTTGATCCAGCATCCCATGGAGACCGGTTACTTGCAAGACATGACCGGTCACTTGATCCCTCGCAATATCATTCAATGGGTGAGTTGTGTGTATGACGCTCAAGAGGTATTGCGTGTCGAGACCTCATCGGGTATTGCTGCCAATCCATTCTTTGAGTTCTACGTCAGGGCGACCGTCACGGGCTTGATGGTTGTCAAGTGGCTCGACGATGATGGCCAAGCTGGCGAATTTCGTCAACTCATGTCAGTGCAAGACTAAAGCATGAGCTTGAAGTCCATGAGGCGCTTTGGTTGGCCAAAAGCATGCGCGGTCACCTTGGGCAATATGCAAAGATGACGAGCTTGATCAATGTTGTAAAGAGGACAGAAGGCTCTTGCCACATTTGCTCTTGAATTTAAAAATAAAGGTTAAAAGTTTCCTGCGTGATGAGTTCTTGATGCCCAACCATGATCATCACTGTTGCCTCATCAGGAGTTGATTTCTACACCACCCAATCATTGGCTCAGAGAGGGTGGCATGTTGTGATGGCCTGCACAGACCTTGTTCGAGCAAGAGAGGAACGGTTAACGTCCCTTTGTCTGATCAGATTTGGTAAAAGAAAGAATTTATCTTTCATGATTAAAGCGACTGTTGATTAACTCGGCTCATCAATTGTTCAGCAGTCTCTTTCCTTTCGCTATAACGGTCCGTGAGATAGGGTGAGGCTGACCGGGTTAGTAGGGTAAATTTAACAAGCTCTTCCATGACATCGACGACTCGGTCGTAGAAGCCTGAGGATTTCATGCGATTGTTTTCATCAAACTCTAGAAACGCCTTGGCAACTGAGGATTGATTGGGGATCGTGATCATTCGCATCCATCGTCCAAGAAGTCGCATTTGGTTGACGGCATTGAACGATTGTGATCCGCCATTGACCTGCATCAAGGCAAGGGTTTTACCCTGTGTGGGCCTCACAGCGCCCATACTCAATGGGATCCAATCAATTTGAGATTTCATGAGGCCAGTCATTGCTCCATGACGCTCTGGGCTGGACCACACCATGCCTTCTGACCATTGAGCCAACGCTCTGAGTTCAAGTACCTTGGGGTGTGTCTCCACGGTCTCATCAACCTGAGGTAGGCCACTGGGATTGAAAAACTTGGTGTCGCAACCCATGGCTTTTAATAGTCGTTCTGCTTCTTCGGCTAAAAGCCGACTAAAAGACCTCTCTCTGAGGGAGCCATAGAGCAGCAATATCCTCGGGGCATGATTGAAAAGGGGTCCAGTCTGAAGTTGATTCAAATCTGGTTTGTTGAAATGCTCGGCTTCAACTTGGGGAAAGTCAGACATCAGGTGTTCTCAATAAAAAAGAGATTGGGCTCAATACTTTGGAGCTTCTTGGATTGTAATAAAACCTTCATGATTGATTTTATATTTCTGATATTATAGAAATATGAAAAATTCAGATGCCATCCTCGCTTTTATGGCCTTAGGGCAAGAATCTCGACTCAATGTTTTTCGTCTCATTGTACAAAAAGGCGATGTGGGTTTGACACCTTCAGAGATCATTGAGCATCTCGGTATCCCCAACGCCACATTGAGTTTTCACTTAAAGGAGTTGATGAGTGCCAATTTGTTGAAGGTCGAGCGCCAAAGTAGAAACCTCATTTACCGACCAAACGCCTTGTTGATTCAAAAACTCAGCGAGTTTCTTTTGGATAACTGTTGTGGCGGGAAATCTTGTTTACCAACTCAAGTCATCAAAAAGGACAAAAGCAAATGAAGAAATACAACATTTTATTTCTATGCACCCACAACTCTTCCAGATCTGTGTTGGGTGAAGCCTTGGCGTCCACCCATTACAGCGGCATTTTTACGGGTTATTCAGCGGGCTCAGCGCCTGGTGCTGCGGTCAATCCTATTGCTGCAGAGCTCACCAAAGAGCTTGGCTACGACCAAAGTAAACTTAGAAGTAAGAATTGGGATGAGTACGCTTTGCCTGATGCCCCAAAGATGGATTTCATTATCACTGTCTGCGATGAAGCTGCTGGCGAAGCCTGTCCCTACTGGCCAGGTCAACCCATAACGGCACACTGGGGATTTCCTGATCCATCGCAAGTTAAAGGCACTGAAGCAGAAAAAAGGCATGCCTTCACGGAGGTCTTGTATGGATTGAAAAAAAGGATTGATTTATTGGCTCAAATGCCGTTGGACAAATTGGATTCAATGACGCTTAAAGATATTCACACTCAAAAATGAAAAATTACGTTTCTGAATTTGTCGGTACCACTTTGCTCTTGGCAATTGTAGCGGGTTCAGGGTTGATGGGTGAGACCCTCGGCGCTGGAAATGGTGCTGTTGCTTTGCTTGGCAATAGTATTGCAACTGGCGCAGGCCTTTATGTATTGATTGTCTTGTTGGGGCCTATTTCAGGGGCTCACTTTAACCCGGCGGTGAGTTTGATGAGTTGGAGATTGGGCCACTTGAGTGTTAAGACGATGCTCGGATACTGGGTTTGCCAATTTGCCGGAGCAGTTTGCGGAATATGGCTCACGCACTTCATGTTCAGTTTACCGATCATTCAAGAGTCAAGTAAGGCCAGAAATGGCCCTGGAATTTGGGTGAGTGAATTTCTATCGACCTTGGTTTTGTTGGCGGTTATTAGAATGGGTGATACAGCAGCCAAGGACAAAATACCAATGTTGGTGGCCATGACCGTCACAGCAGGGTATTGGTTTACATCGTCAACATTCTTTGCCAACCCTGCTGTAGTCGTTGCTAGAAGTTTGACCAACACCTTTGTGGGTATAGCCCCGCAAGATGTCCTTGGGTTTGTGGTTGCTGAGCTTGTGGCCGTTTTAATGATGGTCGTATTTTTTTGCAGAGAAAAAGTTACCCAATAAAGTAAATATTTCTATAGGTGTTTCAAATTGAAGCCCAAGGGGTGGTTCAAAGATTTAAGTTCTGTTTTTATTAACAATTGAGCTCTACTAAATGTTTACCCTTATATATCAACAAGTCATTTCGATTAAAAATAATAATTTTATGATGAATCTCTCATCGTTTATTTTAATAGCGTGGATCTGTACAGTCGACTTGGTTCAAGCGAGCTTGGATCAACATCGGTTTTCCAAATGTCTTGCTTGAAACGAGTCAGTCAAAATCCAAGGAGACATCAGTGTCAAACATTAATCGTCGAGCCATCATCAATTCGATTGGTCTTCTAGCTTGCGAGACTTCATTCAATAGTGTTTTCGCTGAGAATGTAAAGTTGACTCGCATGATCATCGGATTTCCTCCGGGCGGCGGAGTTGATTCAGCTTTGCGTCCTTTGGTTCAAGGCATGAACGATTCCTATCCGGGTGGTCTCATTATTGAAGCAAAGCCCGGAGCAGCATCACGTCTTGCAGTTGAATACGTTAAAAATAGCCCACCTGATGGCTCAACAATTCTTTTTACACCAGATTTTTCACTAACCTTAGCACCTTACAGTTTTAAGAAGATTAACTACGATCCCATCGCAGATTTCAGCCCTGTTTCAATTGTCAATTCAAGTCCATTGGTATTTTGTGTTGGCCCTAGTGTGCCCGAAAGCGTCAAGACGCCAGGGGAATTCATTGCATGGTGTAAATTAAATCCTGGCCTCGCTGCTTACGCTTCGAGTGGTGCAGGTGCTGCTCCTCACTTTACTGGGGTCATGTTTGCTAAAGCTGCGAATTATCCGCTACTCCATGTTCCCTATAAGGGCAATGCGCCCGCGTTGGTTGATGTGATGGGCGGGCAAGTTGCCAGTATTTTTAGTTCGCTGGGTGAAACTCTGCCACGATTGAGCACCTCTCGACTTAGAGCGATTGCAACAACAGGGCTAAAACGAAGTCGATTTTTGCCAGATGTACCAACGATGGTTGAGTTGGGTTACAGCGACTTGGTGTGCGAGCCATGGCTTGGCTTATTCATGCCAGCAAACACACCGAGGAGTATTGTTTTAAAAACGTCAGCTTTGGTCAATGAAGCCCTAAAGTTACCTTCTTTGAGGGAATCTTTTGCTAAACAGGGAAGTGATCCTATTTTGAGTACTCCAGAAAACACTTCGGCATTATTAAAATCTGATTTGATTCGTTGGGGAAATATTGTCAAAGACTCCGGATTTATTCCTGAAGAATAGTTATTTTTATTACTCGGATGGGAATGATTTTCCAAGTTGAACAAAACCTGACTGTAGGCTTCAATGTCATCTGTATTTCGACTCCATTGGTGCCAAGTTTAGCGCTCAAGTACCTCCCGAAGAATTTAAATTTAAATTGTCTTGCAGTTCTTTGTAGGGGGCGCGGCAGTATCTGGTATAGAACTGATTGAGCACACTGATGTGTCCTTGGTTTTGAGCTAGATCAAACTGACGTGAACTTGCGTTGCGGTCATTGGTGCAGGAGACATCAAGGGCTTGCCCTATGGTGTAAGCGCTTAAATTAGATTCAAATATAACCCTAATTTCTGGTGATTTGAGTTTGTTTTGGAGTGGTGAATTGATCGATAAGCGTGTTGTGAGTTGTGCCGAAGCTGTGGAGTCGATTTTTGATGGCGCCAGCATTATGCTGGGTGGCTTTGGCAATGCCGGAATGCCTGGGCAGTTGATTGAGGCTCTCAGGCGCAGGGCTGTTAAGAATTTGACCATCATCAGCAATGGCGCTGGTACGGGTGGTTTCGCTTTGGGAGGACTTTTTGCGGATGGATTGGTCAAAAAGTTAATTGCGTCCTTTCCCGCACCTACTGCAGCTGACTTTAGAGACAAATATTTAAAGGGGGAGGTTGAACTTGAACTCGTTCCCCAAGGAACCTTGGTGGAGCGTATACGAGCTGGGGGATGTGGTCTGGGTGGCTTTTATACGCCTACCGGTGTTGGCACCGAGCTCACTATTGGCAAAGAAATCAAAAACATCGACGGCAAAGATTACGTTCTTGAAAAGGCATTGAAGGCTGATTTCGCCATGATTCGCGCCCATTTAGGGGATCGTTTGGGTAATTTAAATTACAAGGGCACTATGCGTAACTTCAATGTGGTCATGGCGACCGCTGGCAATGTGGTCATTGCAGAGGTCGATAAAATGGTGGAGGCGGGCGAAATCAAGCCCGATGATGTTCACACCCAAGGGATTTTTGTGGATCAGTTGATTGAGGTTGATCGCTTGCCCGAACTCTTGGTCCTTCCCAAAGAAGGGGGGGGGAAATGATTTTGACCCGTGACGGAATTGCTTGGCGGATTGCTCAAGATTTAAAAGAAGGCAGCTATGTGAATTTAGGGGTTGGCATTCCTGTCTTGGTGGCCAACTACTTGGATCCTCAACTTGAGATTTTTTTGCACAGTGAAAATGGAATATTGGGTGTTGGTCCCAAGCCCAAAGTCGCAGACATTGATCTGGACTTGATCAGTGCGGGTAAAGGGTTTTGTACACTTCAATTGGGAGCCAGCCTCTTTGATCAACAAACCTCTTTTGTCATGATGCGAGGCGGGCACTTGACGCATGCAGTCTTGGGTGCCATTGAGGTTGCTGAAAACGGGGACTTTGCCAACTGGAAGGTGCCCGGTGAAGCGGTTCCTGGTGTGGGAGGCGCGATGGACTTGGCTGTTGGTTCTCCCAACATCATTGTCGCCATGTCTCACCTCACCAACAAGGGGCAGCCCAAGGTTGTCAAAAATTGCTCGGCTCCACTGACGGCCAAGGCGTGTGTCAAACGGATTTACACGGATATGGCCATCATCAATGTTACGCCCTCAGGCTTGGTCTTGGAGGCTTTCATGCCAGGATTTGATCCGCACAGTATTCAAGACAAAACTGACGCTCTATTGAGTGTCTCTCCACAGTGTTACGAAATGGTCATACCCGAGCGTGTCATTAACGGAGCATTACTCTACCAATCATAAAGTCATTTACCCAATAGGATCTTTAAGTGAGTCAAGACACCATTCCCTTACTAAGCAGTGAAATCGACAACATCATTTCCATCATAGAGTCTTTCAACGACTCGGGCCTCACCCATTTGGATTTTACCCTGGGAGATTTGAGAATCAAGATTGACAAGGGTGAAACCCTGTCTGCGCCAGCATTGATACCCACAACCTCTTCGTCAAGCCCTATCAGCCCAGGGCACAATCAACCAGAGACAGCGCTTGCTCATGAGCCTCAGGCTCAACCCGATACCTTGGTCGTGTCTGCAGGTGAGAACATCATCACTAGTCCCATGATCGGTCGCTTTTATTCCCAATCGGAGCCTGGAGCGGAGACTTTTGTGAGCATTGGCAGCGATGTAAGTGCAGGTACAACGGTGGGTTTGATTGAAGCCATGAAGATGTTCAATGCCGTGTCCGCAGGTTTGGTGGGAGTGATCACCCAAATTTGCGTCAAAGATGGTGATTTGGTTGAGTACGGTCAACCCCTTTTTCATCTCAAACCCAAGATGTGAACATCAACACGATTTTTCCCCTTCGTTGAGTCTAAAGTGCTCGCTCCATCAATAAAATCACTCATGAGTAGACCTCAATCCTTGGCTCGCCAGCAAAAGTCGCCCAATCAAGTTGATATTCAACGCGTTTTGGTGGCCAATCGCGGTGAAATTGCCGTGAGAATTATCTTTGCTTGTCAATCGCTGGGGCTTGAGAGTGTCTTAGTCGTGTCAGAGGCTGACCGCTTAACACGCGGCGCCCGATTGGCAGATCGCACTGTGTGCATTGGCGCATCTGCATCCAGTTTGAGCTATTTGAACATACCTGCCTTGATCACCGCAGCGCTTGAAACGCAATGTCAAGCCTTGCATCCAGGCTACGGCTTCTTGGCTGAATCGCAAGCCCTGGCGCAAGCCTGTTCTGACCACGGCATTGTTTTTGTAGGGCCAACGCCAGATCAAATTCACCGCATGGGTAATAAGTTGCAAGCTCGCATCCTTGCCCAAGAGTCCGGTGTTCCCATGCTCAGCGGTTCAGAAAAACTTCGCGACGCATCTCATGCGCAGGCGTTGGCCAGTGCCATTGGCTATCCTGTGATGCTCAAAGCCGCAGCGGGGGGGGGTGGTCGGGGTATGAAAATTGTGAGCCATGAGCATGAGTTGGTGTCTCTATTTACTTCAGCGAGTGCAGAGTCAAGAAATGCCTTTGGAGACGATACCCTTTACTTGGAAAAATACATTCCCAATGCCCGCCACGTTGAGGTTCAAGTCTTGGGAGATCAGCACGGTCATTTGATCCATTTGGGTGAGAGAGACTGCTCGCTACAGAGGCGTCATCAAAAGGTGGTGGAGGAGTCTCCAGCGCCCAACTTGGTGGCCAGTGCAAGGGAAGGCATGCGTCGAAGTGCCATTGAGCTTGCGAGAGTTTTAAATTACCAAAGCGCGGGTACCGTTGAATTTATTTTAGATGGGGATACGCAAAAGTATTACTTCTTGGAAATGAATACCCGAGTGCAAGTCGAGCACCCCGTCTCGGAGGCCATCACAGGTATAGATATTGTTGAGTTACAACTCAAAATTGCCGCGGGCGAGGTCTTACCGTTCAAGCAAGAAGACATCGTTTTTAGAGGCCATGCCATTGAGTGCCGCATCAACGCAGAGTTGCCCCTGGAGGGCTTTCGCCCCAGTCCTGGTCGCATCACGATTTGGAAGCCTCCTCAAGGCCCCAATATTCGCTTGGATACCCATTGCTTTGAGGGCTATGAGGTGCCCATTTATTACGACTCGATGCTGGCCAAGTTGATTGTTTATGGCGCTAATCGCGCAGAGGCGATTCGACGCATGAAAAATGCGCTTAAGCGCTTTGAGGTTGAAGGAATTGGGACGACCTTGCCCTTTTTGTCGTTTGCCATGAATCATGAGCGGTTTGAAAGCGGGCAAGTTAATACGGTATTGGTCGAGCAGCTCATTAAAGAGATGCTTGACCAAACGCGCAGCGATTAAAGATGCGCTGTTCAAGAAATTAAAGTTAAATTTTTCAGAGGATTTCATGGAAAAGGTTCGAATGGTTGATGTCACACTGCGCGATGGGCATCAAAGCTTGTGGGCTGAGCGCATGACCACCGGCATGATGTTGCCAGTGATGAAGGATTTGGATGACGCGGGTTTTGAAGCCCTAGAGGTCTTGTCACCGTCCTTTTTAGTCAAATGTGTTCGTGAACTGAAAGAGGATCCCTTCCAAAGGATTCGACTCTTAAAGGGACTAGCAAAAAAAACTGAGCTTCGTGCAAATGTCGGGGGTTTGAATGTTTTTGGCACTGATCAACCGGTCATGCTGGATTTATTTTGGCGCATCATGAAATCCTGCGGCATTGACGAAGTGCGCATATCGGATTCTTGGAACAACCCCAAGGTTTGGAAGATTCGAGCTCAAGCGGCAAGCAAACATGGGGTCAAGCCCATTATCAACATTACCTATTCAATTTCTCCCAATCACACCACTGACTATTATGTGAAATGTACACAAGAAGCGGCGAAATTAAAGCCATTTCGCCTGTGCCTTAAAGACCCCGGTGGTCTTTTGACGCCCGAGCGCGTGCGCGAATTGGTCCCCTTGATGATGTCCAAAGCCAAGGGATTAGAGATTGAGCTTCACACCCATTGCTCAACGGGTCTGGGGCCTTTGTGCGTGCTGGAAGCGGTCAAGCACGGTATTCGAATCGTCAACACAGCCATTCCACCCTTGGCCGATGATGCGTCTTTGCCCTCCATCTTTAATGTCACTTCCAATTTGCGCCATTTGGGATTTGCTGTTGACATTGATTTGACCCGACTCAAGCCCGTTGAGGCGCATTTCACCCGCATCGCCATGCATGAAAAACTCCCAATCGGTCGTCCAGTTGAATATGATTATTCCCAGTACATTCACCAAGTGCCTGGGGGGATGATTTCGAACTTGCGTAATCAACTAAAGGAAGTGGGTGCGGAGGATAAATTACCTCAGGCCCTAGAGGAGGCAGTTCAAGTACGCGCCGATTTTGGCTACCCGATCATGGTGACCCCTTTATCGCAGTTCGTGGGCAGTCAAGCGGCGGTGAATGTAATGACGGGAAAGCGCTATGAGCAAGTTACCGATCAATCCATTCGTTTTGCATTGGGTCAATTTGGCGGCAATGTAGAAGTTGATATGAATCCGGTTGTGAGGGAAAAGATTTTGAGTTCTGTGCGGGCAAAAGAGTTGTCTAAGGAACGTTTCTTGGTTCGAAATGAGGATGAGTTAAGGGCGGATCTCAACGCCAAGGGCCTGAGCGATGAGGATTTTCTGTTTCGCTATTTGATGCGGCGCGAGGACATTGATCGCATGAGAGCCCTTAATGGCACCTTCAAGCGCTATGACGGCGCTGCTTTAACCCTTAAAGACGTGTTGACCCATTTGTCCAAGGCTGCCAAAGGCAATTCGGTACATATCAGCAAGCCTGGATTTAATATAACGCTGCGCTGAGGGATCCTGTCGATCTTGATCATATGACCACACCCAACCACAATCCTTACGAACAAGTCGCCATCGTTGGTGTGGGAGAGGCTCAGACCTTCTCTCCACTCACCAGGTCCGCCAAGGACTTGGCCGTTGAGGCCGCCATGAATGCAATGGCGGATGCGGGCATCACTAACCAAGACATTGACGGCGTGATCACTGCAAGTCCTTCAGCCGATCCGCATTTTGTTTTTAGCGCACTGGTGGCTGAGGCGCTGAATTTGAATTTAAGACTCACAACCTCCATCCAAAATGCGGGTGCCTCACCTTGTATTGCAGTAATGCACGCAGCAAAGGCCATTGCTGCTGGCGAGGCGCATACAGTTTTGGTGTGTGAAAGCGATTCAAGGGGTACAAAATTCAAGGGCGATAAAATTCAAGCCATGCGTGCAGCCAGACCGTGGACAGATGATTTTGAAGATCCTTTTGGTCTGACGGTGCCGGCCAAATATGCCTTGATTGCTCAGGCCTGGATGTACCGCCACGGCAAGACTTCCAAGGACTTGGCGAGCGTTGCCGTGGCAGCACGAAATCACGCCATGCGTCAGCCTTTGGCCCCCAAAAAAGAGCCCCTGAGCATAGAGCAAGTTTTGGCCTCTCCCATGATTTCGTCACCACTGCATGCGATTGATTGTTGTCCTGTTTTTGATTGGGGTGGCGCAGTCATTGTGACCACAAAAGAGAGATCGCGTGACATGCGTCAAACCCCTGTTCGCCTCATGGGGGCGGGAGAGGGTCACTCGCCTTACCATTTGCATGAAAATGTTCAACTCCCACCCCTCGCCACTCGCATGAGCGCCATTCGCGCTTTTGAGATGGCTGGTGTGAGTCCCAAGGATATTGACGTCGCACAAGTGTTTGATGCCTTCAGCATTGCTGCGATTGTGGCATTGGAAGAGTTGGGTCTTTGTGAGCTTGGAAAAGGGGCTGACCTCTTTGCGTCGGGTCAGACTGGAATTGATGGGTCGATGCCCACCAACACCAGTGGTGGAATGATGACTTGGGGGAATGCGCACATTGTGGTACTGCCTGAAGCGATTCGACAAGCGCGGGGAGATGCAGGTGTAAACCAAGTTCCTGGTGTGAAATTGAGCTTGGCTCACGGCATTGGCGGCCCGATGGTCGCAGCCTGTACCCTTATTTTATCAGTTTAGGGCATCTTGATGAGTGAAATAGCAAAACCTGTCGCACAACCCACTTCTTGGACCAAGTCACTTTGGGAAGGTTGTGCTCAAGGCAAATTGATGATACTGAGATGCATGCGGTGTTCAAAGAATCATGCGCCTACGCGAAGGATTTGCGATTGCTCTAGCATGGACATGGAGTGGCGGCAGTCCAAAGGGGAAGGGGTCATTGCCACGTTTACTGTGGTGCATCGTGCGCCAGACCCTGCTTTCAAAGCGGACTTGCCTTATGTGATTGCCATCATTGAATTGGACGAAGGTGTGCGCTTGATGAGCAATTTGGTCGAGTTTGATGTTCAATCGTTGTTCATTGGGCAACGGGTGAGGTGTTTGTTTGATGTCGTTGTACAAGAGTCAGATGAACAAAAGGCGTTGGGGGTCCCTAAATTTACGCTCGTATGAGCGCAGATTGGGTCCTTGATCAGTATGATTTCGTAGAAATTCAGTTTTAAAACGAGGGTTTGACATGAAATATTTTCACTTTCTGAATGGTCAAGGCAAGAAGTCATTTGTGATTTGGAGATGGCTTGCAGGTGCATCTTTCGCCTTAGGGGCATGGGGGGCATGGGGGGCATCATCGCTTTGGGCTCAAAGCATTGCGTATCCCAATAAACCCATCACGCTAGTGTTGCCTTATAGCACGGGTGGTACGGTGGACAATCAAGCACGCCTGCTTGCCTCTGCTTTGACGCCCAGACTTGGACAGCCCGTCCTTGTTAGGAATATGCCAGGTGGAACGGGCACCATTGCCACAGAGTTTGTGATTCACGCCGCGCCTGATGGCTACACTCTGCTTTTTGCTTCTTCTGCGCAGATGACCAGTGTCCCCATGACAGAGAAAGTCAATTACAAACTGGAAGACTTGGCCACTGTGAGCGCATCTGGGCGAGGTGATATGGTTTTGGCGATCAATGCTGAAGTTCCTGCCAAGAACATCACTGAATTCATTGCCTACGCCAAAGCCAATCCAGGCAAAATTAGCTATGGATCGTCGGGAACAGGTTCAGTGGCCCATTTGGTGGGTGCTTTATTTGGAGCAAAAGTTGGAATAGATATTGTTCATATACCCTACAAAGGTGGTGGGGCAGTGATGCAAGATTTATTGGGTGGACAAATTCCCATGATGTTTGGTAACTCTGGTGATGTGATGGGCTATGTAAAAAATCCACGCATCAAAATATTGGCTGTTTCAAGTGCTCAAAGAATGAAACAAATCCCAGAGGTCCCCACAGTATCTGAGTTTTATCCTAATTTTGAATTGACCGCGTGGCAAGGTACATTGGCGCCAGCCAAGACGCCTAAAGCTATTATCGATATTCTCTCGACTGCAATTCAAGACCAGTCCAAAGATCCCAGAGTCATCGAGACGCTGACCCGGTTGGGCGTTGACTCGCTGACCACCACGCCAGAACAGATGGTAGCGTTGATTAAGTCCGAGCAAGCGGGTTACTTGGATGCGGTTAAAGCTGCTGGATTTAATCGACCGAGCAATTAACAGGAATCCGGATTCGTCCAAGGCCCTATTAATTAACACCTATAATATTTTTCAAGATTATGGGTTACTTTTTGTATTGGTCATCTTATTTTTATACAAACATTGGGATTGATAGCTTATTATTAAAATGCTGCCTGAACTTGAGGTTTGAGCATGCTGGAAAAATTGCCGTTAAGTGGGCTGCGCAACTATCCCAATCTAATGCTCTTGTAAGCATCAATGTCTGTTTAATTGACCGCAGAAGATTCCAAATCTTCAGCCCAAAATCCTAAATTCTAATATCCATAGTCAACCTCACTATTTCAAAACTATATGAAGATTAATGCTGACTTCGCAAAAAAAGCAGTCATCGATACTGTAAGCATTGACTGGAATCCTTCTCCCATTCCTGGTGTTCAAAGAAAATACCTTGATCGCGTGGGTGATGAAATTGCCAAAGCAACATCCATTGTGAGTTATGCTCCCCATTCAATATTTTCCGAACACTCGCACGATGCGGGTGAAGAAATTTTAGTCCTTGAAGGGACGTTTGCTGATGAACACGGCGTTTATCCCACTGGCACTTACATCCGCAACCCACCTCGGAGTGCGCACTCTCCCTTTTCTACAAAAGGATGTACCCTGTTCGTTAAATTGCGGCAATTTCACAAAGATGACGGCGCTAGTGTGCGCATCAACACCAACACAACGCAGTGGTTTCCAGGACTGGTCCCTGGTTTAGCTGTCATGCCCTTACACGATTTTGACGGAGTGGGTACGGCCTTGGTTCGATGGGATCCAAACACCATGTTCAATCCCCATGTGCACCCTGGTGGTGAAGAAATCTTTGTTCTAAAAGGTGTATTTCACGATGAACACGGATCGTACCCCGAAGGCACATGGATAAGAAGTCCCCGTTATAGCCGCCATGCCCCTTTTACAAAAGCCGAAGGGGCTGTCATTTATGTCAAAACAGGGCATCTTGATTACCCCCTAAACCTCATCTGAATGGGCGTCGAAAGTTAGGTGACTTTGACAATCACCTTGATTTTTATGCAAACTTTTACAGATTCATCTGTTTAATATTTTTGACTTTAATTTTTAGAACAAAGTGCGAAGGGCAGTTTCTTACTCGATTGGTATTGTAAAAAAAGTTTTCCTTTCAAAGATTGCTTTTTATCTTGAGGCAATAGCCATGAATTCCGTCATGATCGGCAATAGACTTAAAGCAATTAAAATTTTTTTGCTCAACGGTGAGCGTACTTCATTGCCGTCGTCGGCTTTAGTTTGTGAAATGACAAACCGTGTCTGACATAAAAGTTTGGGCTGAAATTTTAAAATCTATTGCCATTGAGCCCGAGTTATACCCATGAATCTTTACCATAGTCTTCACTCAACCTGTAGTCAAAAAGTCAGGCTCTGCCTAGAGGAAAAAGGCTTGCCTTGGACTGGGCATCATTTAAATCTCAGGAAATTTGATCATCTTCAACCTGAATTCTTAATCCTCAATCCCCTAGGGATGGTGCCTGTCTTAATCGATCAAGGCAAGATATTGACTGAATCTAGAATCATCAATGAGTATTTGGACGAAAAATATCCCTCGATTCCATTGATGCCATCAGATCCCTTTTTGAGGGCTCAAGTACGACTTTGGTCGCAATACGTTGAATCGGGTCCATCTGAAGCAGTCAAGATGCCTTCCTTTGCGAAGAACATTCAGCCAGAGCTGAAAAAGATGAATCAGAAGGAAGCCCTAGAACATATAAAAAAAATACCGAATATTCAGATTAGGGATCGTTGGCTGCTGGCGGCTACAAAAGGGATAAGTCAAAAAGATTTACTTCCATCGCTAAAAATCCTAGAAGACATGGTACTTCGCATGAACAATGCTCTCAGTCATCAAAAGTGGCTGTGTGGAGATCAATTAACTTTGGCTGATATTGATATTGCACCTTTTGTGCAAAGATTAGTCCGGATTGATCTTTTTCATTTGCTTGAATTGCATCCACCAGTCCTGGATTGGTTTAATAGGATCAAATCACGCAAGGCCTATAAAACTGCAATGCCTGAAGCTGGGTCAGAGGGTTTTATCCCATCCATTTAAGATCATTGAGTTCAATATTTTTCGTGCAATTGAACCCAACTTTCACCACGTGACTCGATGCAGTTGGGGCAGTCAATTGGGGGTGTGACTTGTTCAGCCATGGGCGACAAGTCGCCGTTTGCTTCAATGACATTGATGAAATCTTTGACTATGCAGTTGCCGCCAGAACATCAAGGTTTTCAATTGAAGTCCGTCCGTATGAGAAAGTTTTAGGTTAACCCATTCCGTTTTGAGTTTACTGTCCGAAAGCTTATTTTATCCAAGCTTTCGGACTCGCTGTGATATTACTTGAAGCCCGTGGGCAAAACAACACCACCGACGGCGGACTGAGCAATTTTAAAGAACACATCGGTGTTGTCCATGACGCCTGTAAAGCTCCATGCCCCAAGTCCAAAGGCCGATAGCGGAATATCAGTGGCCGTGTGCACCGCGTCGCTTCCAGGGACTTGCCCGGTGATCAAAAATTTACCGTCAACATCGCGATCGGTTGCATTGGCAGGGTAAGCATTCAACGGTGCTTGTTTGATGAAGGGCTGTTGAGAGTCTTGGATTGGACGATCATTGGTTCTCCAGTCTTCATTGCGGTCTGGATTGGCGCCATATCCCACCAACAAGCGGCGATCGATGTTGGTCGCTTGGGGGTATCCATCTGAGGCCAAGGTGTACTTTGGGAAGCCAGCCTCTGCGTAAATCCCAACCACCTTGTCTCGCAAATTGGCAGCGCCGCCCGCTTTGCCCAGTTCTATCAATTGAGCGTCGCTGACCATAGATGCCCCAATCAGGGCAGTTCCAGCGCACTCGTGGTCTGCTGTCACAATCACCAAAGTATCTTTGTGTTTTTTGGCATAGTCTTGTGCGCGTGCAATGGCTTTGTCAAACTCCATGGTGTCCAAAATCCAACGCTCGGTGTCCATGTTATGAGCTTGCTTGTCAATGGAGGCGCCCTCGACCATTAAAACAAAGCCATTTTTCTTGGTGGAGAGTACCGCCAAGGCTTTGTCTGTCATTTCGTCGAGCATGGGTTGATCGGGCAAGCCAAAATCATCCACAACCCTTGTGCCTAAAGATGAGGCTTGACCGCGGCGTCCATCGATCTTGTCCAAGGCAACGTTCATATTGGAAAACGCAAAAAGTCCCAAAAGACGCTCGGTGTGGGCGGCGTCCATGCTTTGGAGTGCACTGCGCGTGGGCGCATAGGTAAACCCTGCCGATTGAAAGTCTGCAATGAGGTCGCGTCCCGTGTCGAGTTTGCCGGACTTCGCACCCCATGCCTTGGCAATGAGCGCGGTATGAGCGTCTGTGCTTGAAAACGCATAGTCGCTTTTGTCGCTTCGTGCAGAACCAGGCGTGCTAGAGGGTAAAAACCATTTGCGTCCACCACCCATGAGAACGGTGAGCCCCGACAGATCGCGGTCGTCCAAGAATTGGTCAACAATACCCGTTCCAGCGCCACGGTTGCTGGTGTGCACCGCATTGGCCGCCGGAGTCGCATCAAAGACGTCTGCGGTGGTGACCACACCCAGCGCTTTGCCTTGGGTGCGGTGCAAATATTCGCTCAAATATTCAATGCGCGGGTTGTCAAAAGCGTCCAAGGTGTCGTCAGGAAAAACACCCTCTTCGTTGTTGTTGTTTTTGTTGCCCGAGACGTAAGATGACATCCCCGGTGCAGAGTCGGTGACGATCGAATTCAAGGAAGAGGTCTTCACCATGCCCGTCACTGGGAAGGTGTCCATGGCCAAAGGGGTGATGACTTTACCCTGGGCATAGCCACCGCCCACAATGCGCGCGGCCGTTCTTTGTGCTGCACCCATGCCGTCGCCCAGCATGATGATGATGTTCTTGACCTTATGGCCGCCAACGCTCAGGGGGATGATTTCAAAATTACCTTGTGCGAGCACGCTTTGTCCGTCGCTTTGTTCGGCTTTGACACTCAGGGTGTGCACACCCGGTGTCATGATACTGTAGGCACGGGCCGAGGCGATGGTCGAATTTTTTGCTATCTTGGGCAAGCAGCCTGAGCTGCAATCTTTGAGGCTGACTTGGAGTTTGACCGGTTTTTGATCAACCATGAATTGCACCGCAGTGATGCTTTTGCTGGCATCGTCGGCTGCAATGGTGGCTTGCAAATCAAAGCGTTGCCCTGGTAAAAAGCGAGCAATGAGGGGAGCGGCTTGTCCACTGGTGAACAGTTCGCTCGGTGGGGTCAAGCGCGTAACGGTGGGCGCGGCCCAAACGCTGGAAATGAAGCCACTCGCCAAGAATGCAACTGTCAAGAGCGGTGTGATGGAGCGTTGAGCTCGGTAGCGCGGTTGTGTGGGTGTCATGGTTGGATTCATAAAAGTGATGAGGAAAAACGAAGGGGTGAAATTTAATAAAAAAACCAAAACGGTATCAAATGTCTTTGCCCTGAGCCTGGGTGTTGGTGCCAGAAACATTCACAAGCAAGGGGGTCGAGAGGAGTCGGATCCAGGAGACCTCCCCTCGGCTATTTTCTTGGCGACCGATCTCAAGCTTGCCCTCTAATCGCAGGAGGCCATCTTGGTGGACCATGATGAGATTTTCTTGCGAAGGGTCGAGTTTGACGAGGACTGTGTTGACGGGCAAATCATTGGCCGGGCCATCATCGTCTTCATTGACCTCGAGGGACTGGGGTGCCAACAGAAAGCGGCCTTTTTGAGCGAGATCAGTTTTGACCATGTAGCCTCTCAAGGCCACGCGTTGACCTGACAGCGCCAGGGCTTTGGCGCTGAACTCCATCCCCTTGGGGCCGATGGGAGACTTGAACAAGTCTTGAAAAGCAAGGTCTGTGGCCTGGATGGGTTGGAACTCAATGCCGGGGACTTCGTGAGTGCTCTTGATGTCTTGGGCCAAGGCATTGTCGGCATTAAAGCACAGCAATAAGCACCAAGACAGGGTCTTGGCCAGCAAAGGGGCGGTGACGTTTTGCAAAATTGTAGTTTTCATGGGCGGGCGGCAAGGGGGCCGTGTTTGACGACAATGACCTCAATTCGGTCTATGGGGCGGATTCTGAAAGGCAGGAATGCTGGCGCCGTATGCTCACATCATGGGTGATGAATGTGAAAATTACATGACAATTTCGTGGCTATCTTGTCTTTGTCGAGGTGGGTATCTTTCGCAGTGGTATTTGATGAGGATTTGATGAGGATTTGNTNAGGATTTGGTAAGGATTTGGTAAGGATTTGGTNAGGATTTGGTGAGGATTTGGTCGGAATTTAGTGTTGAATGGGGGTATTTGGCAATTTTTACAAGCTTTTAATGAAGTTTCCGGAAATGCGCAATGCGGTCAAGGTTTTGAGATGGGGTGTGTAACAGGGGTGCTTTGAATATTTTTGTTCTCTAAAAAAAGCGCCAAACTGTCGTCCATGGTTTTGCTAAAGGCCCAATGGGCGTAGGGGAAATGACCAAAGCGCAGGGAGAGTTGCTGGCTTGCTGTTTGAGCGCTTTGGCCTTGGCTTGCCAAATAAAGTGCCACGACGAAACCGGTGCGGTCTGCTCCGTCGCTGCAATGCACCAAGAGGGGTTTGGGTGCATTTTGAATCAACGCCAAGATGCGCTCAGATTGTTCAAGAGGCACCAAGGTGCCGGCTGACAAAGTGATGTCGTGGTGTTCAACACCGTTTTGAAGTGCCACGGCCATTTCACCCTGGTACCAAGACTCGTTGGGGTTGGGCCCTCTCAAGTTGAGGATGCTCCTCAAATGGTCTTTGCTGATGTGCTCTTGCAAGTCAGCGGCCTCTAGCTGACCTGAGCGGTAGAGCTGTGAGTCCATGACCGCGTGGTAGTTGCCGCTCCAGTGCAACCAGCAATACCAGGCCAGCAAGGCGAGTGCGGGCAGCAGCACCATGAGCATGGGCACCAAAGTCAAGCGAAGTACGGTTCGAATGAGCTTGTGTGTCATGGTTGGGGCGCAAGTTGAATGAAGGAGGCCTAAGGTGCTGAGGTCTGAGGAGGTTTTTATTGTCCTCAGGACTGAGTTTAATGCCGTTCCCAACCATTTCAAGCTTTAGTGGTTATTACCATGCGTGGGTCCAGTGCCTGAGTTTAAAATTCACGACTCAGTGGCAGTCGCTCGTCCCAGTGTGAGCGCTTGCCTTGCCAATACAAACCGATGATAAAGGCTCAGTCCAAGACATGTCCACCACATCCTTCAAAGTCGATGGTCAAAGCGTCAAAATTGATGGCGACCCCCAAATGCCGCTGCTCTACGCCTTGCGCGATGAGCTAGGCATGAACAACCCCAAATTTGGTTGCGGCTTGGCCCAGTGTGGTGCTTGCACCGTGCACGTCAATGGTGTGGCCACCCGCTCTTGCGTGTTGCCCATCTCGGCCGTTGCCAACCAATCCATCACCACCTTGACAGGACTGGGCAGCCCCGAGCATCCCCATCCCTTGCAAGCCGCTTTTGTTGAGGAGCAAGTCACCCAATGCGGCTACTGTGTGAATGCGTGGCTGATGACCGCAGCCGCTTTGCTACAAAAAAATCCCCATGCCAGTGAGTCGCAAATCAAAGATGGACTCAAGGACTTGAAGTGCCGTTGTGGCTCCCACTTGGCCATCTTGCGTGCCGTCAAGAAAGCGCAAACCGCCATGTTGGCCAAAGGAGTGATGGCATGAAAGAAACTACATTGAATACAACAGCAGAGGTGTTACATCAAAACGCTTTGGGGGATCCCTCAACGCAAGTGTCCGCCAGTGGATTGTCTAGACGTCAGTGGATGATGTCTTCTGGTGCCTTGGTGGTGAGTGCCAGCGCCAGCGGATTTTTAGGACTCTCCGCACTGTCTGCCAGCGTTGACGCTCGAGCCCAAGCCAGTGGTGTGAAACCGGCCATGAATCCCGATGAGCTTGACTCTTGGGTGGCCATTGCACCCGATGGTGGCGTGACGGCGTTCTTTGGAAAAGTCGATCTCGGCCAAGGGCTGGTGGTCGCTTTGGCACAAATGGTGGCCGAAGAGTTGGACGTGGCCTATGAGCGAGTGAACATCGTCTTGGGCAGCACCGACAAAACAGTGAATCAAGGGGGTGCTTCGAGTGCCCTTGGAATTCAAGCCGGCTCCAAACCTTTGGTGCAAGCTGCGGCCGAGGCGCGTCGACTTTTGGTCGAGATGGCGGCCCTCCAACTCGGAACCACAACAGCCGATTTGGTGGTCAACAACGGTGTGGTGTCAAGCAAGTCACAAACGGGCAAAACGGTGAGCTACCAAGACCTCATTGGCGGCAAATACTTCAATTCAAAAGTGGAGTGGAATAAAAAATTGGGCAATCCCTTGGAGATCAAGGGCAAGGCCACGCTCAAAAAACCCGTCGACTACAAAATCGTGGGTCAACCCATTCCTAGAACCGACTTGGCCTGGCGCATTTATGGCACCGGTGAATTTGTCAGCGATATTCGCGTACCCGGGGTCTTGCACGCGCGCATGGTGAGAACGCCAATGGCGGGTGCCACCATCGCTTCTGTCGATGAATCCTCCATTCAATCGGTGCCGGGCGCCAAGGTCGTTCGTCAGCAAAATTTCTTGGCCGTGGTGGCCGAAAAAGAATGGGATGCTGTCAAGGCCGCGAGACTCTTGAAGGTCAAGTGGACCCCCCCTCAATACCCCATGCCCGCCAATGAAGAAAATTTGTATGAACACTTGCGGCTTGCCGCTGTGGTCAAGCGCGAAGAAGAGGTGAAAGTGGGCGATGTGAGTGTGGCCTTCAAGGCGGCCAAGCGTATCATTTCGGCTGAGTACCATTGGCCTTTCCAGTCGCACGCGAGCATGGGGCCGGCCTGTGCCATTGCCGATGTGAAGCCTGAGGGCGTTACCTTGTGGACGAGCTCACAAAAGCCTCACTTTGCGCGCGATGGTGTGGCCAATTTGTTGGGTATCGATCCAAAAATGGTCACCGGTCACTGGGTCATTGGGCCAGGATCCTACGGCAGGAACGACGCAGGGGACGCGGTGATGGACGCGGCCATGCTCTCCAAGTTGACAGGACGCCCTGTTCGTGTCCAAGGCATGCGCCACGATGGCACGCTTTGGGACCCCAAAGCACCCGCATCTATTCACACAGCACGTGCAGCCCTGGACGAAAATGGAGTCGTCATCGGTTACGAATTTGTTTCCAAAGGCTTCTCTAGGGTGAGCATTGAGAGCAATGAAGCCGACCCCAACGACAGTTTGGTGGGGATGGAGATGGGCCTGCCCGCAAGAAACGGCGTGGGTTTTGGTGTTCCTGGTGACGCCTACAAATTCCCCGCCAAATTGCAAGCTTGGGAGGTGGTGCCCGATTTGATCAAGCAGGCCTCTCCCTTGAGGACCTCCCACATGCGCGACCCAGTGGGCTTGCAAATTCAGTTTGCCTCCGAGCAATTCATGGACGAGGTGGCGTTTGAGACAGGTTTGGACCCCATTGCTTTTAGAATGCGCTACGCCCCATCGGCAAGAGACCAAGATCTCTTTGCTCAACTCCGAGACAAATCGAATTGGCAAACCCGAAGAGCCTACGCCGGCCCTCAAAAGGGTCGCATTTTAAAAGGGCAGGGGGTGGCATACGCTCACCGCGGTGGAACAATTTTGGCGGCTGTTGCTCACATCGAGGTTGATCGCCAAACGGGTCGCATTTGGGCGCGCAAATTCACTGTGGCCCATGACTGCGGTTTGATTATTAACCCCAAAGGCATCCAATACACCATTGAAGGCGCCTTGGTGCAAGCCCTGTCCAGAACACTCTACGAAGAGGTGCATTTTGACGAACACCAAGTCAAGAGTGTGGATTGGTTGACTTATCCCATTTTGACGATTCACGATACCCCCGAGTCGGTCGACTTGGTGCTGATCAATCGGCCTGAGTTGCCACCCACGGGGGCAGGCGAAGCCACCAACCGCTTGATTCCAGCGTCGGTGGCCAATGCGTTTTTTGATGCCACTGGGGTGCGCATGAGGCAAGCACCCTTGACACCCAAGCGTGTGTTGGCGGCATTGAAAGACTCTTCTGCCAAGACCAAAATAAGCTGAGGTTTTTGGACTTGAATTTTTGGGCAAGTGATGCTGTATTGGACCCTTGGTCCAATACAGTGATTTAACCTTGAGATTAAACTTTGTGATCAAACCCTGTGATCAAACCTTGGGTTTGTCGAGCCAACGTTGACGCGAACGCTGATCTGGGTCAATAACTGGTTTTATTGATACTGCCAGTGCTTGTCACAAACCAACGCTCGCTCGTCAATGGATTGCCGTGAAGTTGAGATTGCATCCACTCTGCGACCATATTGCCTGGGTTGGGGCCAAGGTAAGCCGCAGGCACGTTGCCCACCGAGTGTCTGGAGTCTTGGTAAATGACCAAGCGTTTCGGGCCTTGCAAGGAGGCGATCATCTGCTCGGTGTATTTCAGGGGGGACAGCTCATCTGACTCTCCAGCCAAACACAAATAGGGTTGCTTGATTTTGCTCGAGATGCCCTCCCAAGTCATGGTTTTTCTAAATTCATCGAACTTGGCTTCATCTGTGAAGTTCGACATGAACATGAAGCGCATTTTAAACGTCGGTGAAGCCTCTTGAAAGATCGAGTGAAAGCCCGGCTCAAAGCAAGTGGATGTCACCGCAACGGCCTTGATGCGGGGCTCAAACGCTGCGGCAATGGTGGAGAAGAAGGTGCCAAAACTTCCCCCCGCAATGCCAATGGAGTTCGAATCAATTTCTGAACGCTGGGTCAACCAATTTACACACGCCGTACCGGTGTCTTTCCAAGCTTGCATGGAGAAATAAATACCCAACAGGGGGGCTTCGTATTGTCCGGGGCCGTCGATGGCCAACACGGCAATGCCGCGATTCAAGAATTTGTCGCCATACAAAAACGTGCTCACCTCTTTGAAGCTGTCCATGCCAGGAACCGCGATCACCACCGGGACTTTGCCGCCCTTGTAGTCGGGTGGCAGGTGCAGCCAAGCGGGCAGGGGTTTGCCGCCGGCGGAGGCGGGCATGGGGATCCAAACCTCCTCAACGCGGTGCTCGGCCAAGCCCGCGTATTTGGCGTAGCACTCGCGCTTTCTCTGGTTGTAAAAACGATTTTGCTCATTGTTCTCGTCAATGGGCCACTGGGCGGCGCCCCAGTGGACGGCCGCAATGAAGTAGTTTTCACGAGCGTTGACTTTTTCATCCAAGGCCTCACTGGCCTTGGCCTGTGCTTCGCGTCTCCTCGCTTGGGCTTCAAAGGCCGGCGCGGCATCGGCGTATTTTTGAATTCGCGATCTCACCATCATGAAGTCACCGGCCGCGGCAGGCCCACAAGGCGCTGAGAGGTAGAGGGAGCGGGGTTGGTCCCAATCCATGCCATTGGCGCGGATGGTGTTGTCCAGTGCCCAGCGCTGCTCTTCAAAGCGTTTGGTCAAAGGCCCCTGAACGGTTTCCTCGGCATGTCCCAATGCGGGTGCTAAAGCAGCGGTGCTTGCTGCCAGGGCGGCGCCGGCGTGGGTGATGAATTGGCGTCTGGAATTGGTGGGATTGGACATTGATTTCTCTCGTGTAGGCAAAAGGTAAGCAATAGGTAAGCAAAAGTTAGGCTTCAGTGCTGGCAACCAAGGAGAAATTTCAACACCAAAATAGAACTTTAAAAATTGGTGTTTATACGGTTGAGGATTCGAGTCCAGCCCCAAGACACGCTTTGTTTTGGGGGCTTTTTTGTGGGAGGCTTTCACACCAGAGCGGGTTTTTCCTCTTGAAAGGGGCTTTTTCTAAAGACAAAATGCAGTGCCTATTGTTGAATTTGAAGTGCCCCATCAAAACCAAAAATGAGGGTAAAAAATCAGCATTCAAACATTCGATGACTTTTGACGCAACCATCACACAAGGATCAACGAGATGAATAAGAGAAGAATTCCAAGTGCATGGGGTCTTGCAAAAGCCTTGTGCTCAGTATGGGTCCTTTCCTGTTGCCCTTTGGTGGGGGCTCAAACAGCCGCCTACTCTGGTGCTTTGCCAGGCACAGGTGTCGACTATGACGTCAAAATTCGCCAAGAATTGCAAGCGGCCAAGACGGACGCAGAGTTTGAGTTCTTGGGAACCTTGGGGCGAATTTGTTTGCTGCCGCAATCAAGTGACCTGGACACCTCGGACACAGTCCCGGCCTATGTGGCCGATCCAAGCAAAGCACCCGCGCGTGAGACTTGGTTTGCCCCAAGTGCCAAAGTGTTCGATAATTTTTATTTTGTTGGCGGCAAAATTCACTCTTCTTGGGCCTTGAAGACGAGTGCGGGGATTATTTTGTTCGACACCCTCTTTCCTTACAATTCAGCGGCGTTGATTGAGGGAGGATTCAAAAAACTCGGACTCAATCCCAAAGACATCAAATACGTGATCATCTCCCACGCGCATCAAGATCACATTGGAGGCGCCGAATATTTACAAAAAAAATATGGCGCCAAAGTGGTCATGGGAGACTTGGATTGGAAACTGGTGGAATCCTATCCGCACCGCTATCAAACCATGGCGCCCAAACGAGAGATCACGGCCACCGATGGAATGGACCTTCAGTTGGGGCTTGACACCGTCCACATTTGGTTGACGCCTGGGCATACACCGTCCACCTTGTCCTTCACCTTTCAGGTGAAAGACCGTGGTAAACCCGTGAATGTGGTGTACTCAGGCGGAACAGCGTTTAATTTTGTCAACAAGACGCCAGATCCGGGGATACAAAATTTCCAGACCTACATCGATTCGCAAAAGCACATCGCGCAAAAAGCGGCCGAATCAGGCGCCACGGTGGTGATCTCCAATCACTCCGAGTTTGACAATGCGGTGAATAAAAACCGAATGCTCGCAGGTCGTGGACTGGGCCCCCATCCTTATGACATCGGACAAGCCTGGGTGCAGCGTTATTTCTCGGTGATGCAGCACTGCGCACGCGCAGCCCAACTCAATTTGGAGAAAATTCGAGACACGGGTGGCAAAGGGGTGTGAGCGTCAAGGCCTGGGCCCCAAGTCGATGCGCCTAGAGGCCTTGAATGGTGGCTTGACCTGTTGTCTTGCTCAATGACCTTGATCGAGAGACTGTGACAAGATGGAAGCGCTCACATGTTGGGCTTGCTCGTGCTGCTCAGCGTGGGACGCAAGACCAAGGGCTTGTTGAGCCTCAGAATGTCCATCCAAAG